>Ga0116169_1002338_pt1 | contig 14142 bp, 13 predicted proteins | sample AD_UKC130_MetaG_FD_89796 | JGI IMG/M metagenome (GOLD analysis project Ga0116169, IMG submission 89796) | Active sludge microbial communities of municipal wastewater-treating anaerobic digesters from Canada - AD_UKC130_MetaG | ecosystem: Engineered > Bioreactor > Anaerobic > Digestate | place...
ACTTCCTTGTGAACACCGGCACTGCCGCCGTGGCCGATCTCCTCGTAATTGGAAAAGAGGAAGTGGGTAGTATGGGGCAGCTGCAGCTGGTTTTCGGTGATCTCCTGGAGCAGATAGAGTAGAACTCCGGCCCCGGCCTTGTCATCGAGGTGACGGGACTTGATGAAGCCGCTGGGTAGAATCTCAGTTCTGGGATCAAAGGCCACAAAATCGCCCACTTCAATACCCAACTCCCGCACATCCTCGGCACTGGACACCTTGGCGTCCAGGCGCACTTCCATGTTCTCCTGATTGCGCTCCGCTTTCCCCGCATCCCGGTACACATGGACAGAGGTCTGGTGCATCAAAATGGTCCCGGTGTAGACGTTGCCTGCGGAGGTGAACACCTGGCAGTATTCACCTTCCAGGTGGGCCCATTGGGAGCCGCCAATGAGGGCCAGGCGCAGCCGGCCATTGCCTTTGATCTCCTTGACCATGGCCCCTAAGGTGTCTACATGGGCAGAGATCATGCGCTGCTGCGCGGCGTCTTTGCCAGGCAGGGTGGCCACAAGGCCCCGCTTGCGGTTCTTCTGATAACTGATCCCCAACTCATCCAGTTTGGCAGCGATATGATTGATGATCTGGTCTGTAAAGCCTGAAGGACTGGGAATGGATACCAATTCATGAATTAACTGCAGAAGTTCGTTCCCGTTGAAAGTGACCGGCACGATAATCCTCCTCTCCACTCGCTCCTTATTTGACACCCGCTTCCCCATCCCTCTATTTGGCAGCGAAAATCCTGATAATACCCGCAGTTTTCCGTACACTAAGGTAAAAAGGCATGAGGCCAAGGAATACCACGGAAGGGGGGATGCCGTGACAGCACAAAAGCGAAGGGGCTTAAAGGTGAGGGTGCAGCCCATTGAGGAGCACTCCACTGCCGCTTGGGCCAACATTGATCGGGAGGAGGGGATAGCTAAAGTGCCCATTCCCAGCCAGGATTTCGTCAAGCTGGCCAGGGACTGGGTAAACCACAACCAAAAATGAACGGGAGTGTCCTGGCCCGGCCAGGGCACTCCCTTTGCTGTTACTCCGCTAAGCTGCGGTACACCTCCAGGCGCTCCCGGGCATCCTCTTCGGCAGCCTGGAAGAGCTCCTGGGCTTGTTCTGGAAAAGCCCGTTCTAGGGATGAGTAACGGACCTCACTGAGCAGGAACTCCTGGAAGGAACCGGTGGGGTCTTTAGAATCGAGGATGAAGGGATTCTTGCCTTGGGCCTTGAGGAGGGGATTGTACCGGTACAGGTGCCAGTAACCTGCCTCCACCGCCCGTTTTTCCTGCCTTATGCTGGTGCCCATGCCGGTGCGGATCCCGTGGTTAATGCAGGGGGCGTAGGCAATGATCAGGGCGGGACCGGGATAGCTCTCCGCTTCCAAAAAGGCGCGGATGGTTTGGTTCATGTTGGCCCCCATGGCGATTTGAGCCACGTACACATAGCCGTAGGTGATGGCCATCAATCCCAGGTCCTTTTTACGCACCCGCTTGCCTGAGGCCGCGAACTTGGCCACCGCCCCGCGGGGCGTAGCTTTGGAGGACTGCCCCCCCGTATTGGAATACACTTCCGTATCCAAAACCAAGACGTTCACATCATCACCCAGGGCCAGCACATGATCAAGTCCGCCATAACCGATATCGTAGGCCCAGCCATCACCGCCAATGATCCACTGGGACACTTTGGGCAGATACTCTTTGTTGGCCAAGATGGACTCGATCAACTCCCTTTCACCCGCCTCCTTTTCCAAACGGGCAATCAGCTCTCGACTCGTGCCCGCAGAGGCCAGGGTGTTATCCTTGGTTTCCAGCCAGGCACCGCACGCCGCCTTCAGTTCTGGGCTGATTTTTTTTGTACGCAGTTCCTGCACCAGGGCTGTCACCTGTTTGCGCAGTTGCTTGCTGGCCAGGCGCATCCCTAGACCAAACTCGGCGTTATCCTCGAAGAGGGAGTTGGCCCAGGCCGGCCCCCTGCCCTCTGGGGTAACCGTATAGGGAAAGGAGGGCGCGCTGGCTGAATAAATGGAAGAACAGCCGGTGGCGTTGGCGATGAGCATCTGCTCGCCAAAGAGCTGGGTGAGCAGGCGGATGTAAGGGGTTTCGCCGCAGCCGGGACAGGCACCGTGGAACTCGAAGAGGGGCTGGCGGAACTGGCTGTTTTTCAAGGTACGCCAATCCACCAGGTGGGCCTTGTTGGTCAGGGTCTGCGCGTAAACCCAGTTGTCCCGCTGGGCAGCAATTTCCTGCTCCGCGGGCTCCATAATCAGGGCTTTACCCGGTGCCGGGCACACATCGGCACAGTTGCCGCAGCCGGTACAATCCAAAGGACTTACTTGGATCCGGTAGCCCAGCCCCTCCAGGCCTTTGCCCACAGCCGGTTTGGTGTGGAAACTTTCGGGGGCCTTGGCCACCTCCCCATCATCCAGCAAGAACGGACGGATCACCGCGTGGGGACACACAAAGGAACACTGGTTGCACTGGATGCATTTTTCCGGCTGCCACTGGGGGATGAGCACGGCGATGCCCCGTTTCTCATAGGCTGTAGTGCCGTTGGGGAAGGCGCCATCCGCGAAGTTGGCCAAGGCGCTTACCGGGAGGTCATCGCCCTCCATGCGCTGCATGGGCACCTGAATCTCCTCCACAAAGGGAGGCGCGCCCGCAAGGTCAGCCTCTGCGCCCTCTTCGTCCGGCAGGTCCGCCCAGTGTGGGGGGATCTTGATTTCCTTAAGTTCAGCTGCTCCCCGGTCAATGGCGGCTGTGTTCATATCCACAACTTCTTGCCCCTTTCGCCCATACAAGGTTTCTACGGAGGATTTGAGATAGCCCAGGGCCTGTTCCACAGGGATCACCTGGGCCAGTTTGAAAAAGGCTGCCTGCATCACCATGTTGATGCGGTTGCCCAACCCCAATTCCCCTGCGATTTTCAGGGCATCGATGGTGTAAAAGCGCACATTTTTTCTGGCCAGTGTGCGCTTGAGCTTAACTGGTAGATTCTGCTCCAGTTCTTGGCCCTCCCAGGGACAGTTCAAAACAAATATTCCCCCTGGTTTGATGCCTTTGAGCAGGTCATAGTTGCGCACAAAGGACTTATTGTGACAGGCAACATAATCTGGGTGATCTACCAAGTAGGGGGCTTTGATGGGCGCGGGTCCAAAGCGCAGATGGGAAACGGTGGTCCCCCCTGATTTCTTGCTGTCGTAGTAGAAATAGGCCTGCACGTAAAGGTCGGTGTGGTCGCCGATGATGCGGATGGCCTCCTGGTTGGCCCCCACCGTTCCATCTGACCCCAGGCCCCAAAACTTGCAGGCAATGGTACCTGCCGGGGTGATGTCCAGGGGCTCTCCTTCCGGGAGCGAACTGTGGGTGAGATCGTCCATAATCCCAATGGTGAAGCGGTCCTTGGGCTCAAGGGCTTGGAGGTTGTTGAACACAGCTAGAATTTGGGAAGGGGTGGTATCCTTGGAGCCCAGACCGTATCTACCGCCGACAATTTGGGGCGGATTCCCCAGATGCTGGCAGGCTTTGACCACATCTAGGTAAAGGGGCTCACCGGGGGAACCAGGCTCTTTGGTGCGATCCAGCACCGCAATTCTGCGCACAGTAGGGGGCAGAACTGCCAAAAAGTGATGTTCAGAAAAGGGCCGATACAGGCGTACCTTAAGTACGCCCACCCTGCGTTCCTGCTCATTCAGATAGTCAACTACGCCCTCCACCGTATCGCACACTGAACCCATGGCCACCACTACCTCTTCTGCCTCGGGGTGGCCGTAGTAGTCAAACAGGCGGTAGTATCTGCCTGTCAAGCGTCCAAAACGCTCCATGTAGTCCTGGACAATATCGGGTACCACTTGGTAATAGGGGTTGGCCGCCTCCCGACCCTGGAAGTAGATATCTGGGTTTTGGGCACTGCCCTTGGTTACTGGGCGCGCCGGATTCATCCCCCGCTCCCGGAAGCGCTCCAAGGCAGCCAGGTCCACCAATCCCGCGAGGTCTGCATATTCCACGGGGGCAATCTTCTGATACTCGTGGGATGTGCGGAACCCATCAAAAAAGTGCAGAAAGGGGACACTAGCCTTAATAGCCGACAGGTGGGCCAAACAGGCCAGATCCATGACCTCCTGCACGCTGCTGGACGCAAGCATGGCCACACCCGTTTGGCGGCAGGCCATCACATCTTGATGGTCACCGAAAATGGAAAGGGCGTGCGCGGCGATGGCCCGGGCACTCACGTGGATCACGCCTGGCAGAAGTTCCCCCGCGATCTTGTACAGATTGGGGATCATGAGTAAAAGCCCCTGGGATGCGGTGAAGGTGGTGCCCAAAGCGCCTGCACACAGCGCACCATGCAGGGCACCCGCGGCCCCGATTTCGGACTGCATCTCCACCACTTCCACCACTTGGCCCCAAATGTTCTTCCGGCCGTGCGCACTCCACAGATCCACCAGTTCGGCCATTGGTGAAGAAGGGGTAATGGGATAAATGGCACAGACTTCGCTAAAGGCATAGGCCGCATGGGCGGCTGCTTCGTTGCCGTCCATGGTTATGTATTTCCTCATGCGCTAACCTCCATTTCCGTTTTTCCACACCTAGTATTTGAAAATTGTTTGTTCTCATACACCGCAGCGGCCTCCCCGCCCCATGCGGATTTCGGAAGGGCATCCGGAGATCTTGCTGGTTTGGGGATGCACTCCCCTTAAGGAAACGATATTCACCGCCCGCGGCCCGTTCCGCGAACGGGGCCGGAATGGTCCGGGGCAAGCAGGATTCCCCTGCGCGATTGTGTAATATGTTACATGCGAACTCAAGGAAAAGGAGGTTGGATAAGTGATCGCTCTAGATAAAGAAACTTGGGAAGAACACATTCCCAACTCCACTGGATGGGCCGTGGTGGACTTCTGGGGTCCCCGCTGCAAACCCTGCCTGGAACTGATGCCCCATGTGGAGCGCCTTGCGGAAAAGTACGGTGACAAAATGAAGTTTTTCTCCTTGGATACTTCCAAAGCCATGCGCTTGGCCATCTCCCAAGGCGTAATGTCGCTGCCGGTGATCGCCTTTTACTACAATGGCGAGAAGAAAGCGGAGCTGAGCGGCGAATTTACCGCCGAGGATGTGGAGAAAAAAATCCTGGAACTGCTCGGCTGAGGCTGGCCAAAGGAGGTGAGTGTGTGCAGTTAACAGTGGGTAACATCTACATCAATGACCTGCAGTTCGGACCGCGCACGGAAGTTAAGGGCAAAACCCTCTTTGTGAACAAAGAAGAGCTCACAGAGCTTTTACTGCAGGACGTGCACCTGCAGTCGGTCACCATCGAAATTGCCCACCCCGGTGATTCCATTCGCATCATGCCGGTGAAAGATGTGATTGAGCCCCGGGTGAAACCGGACCAGGAAGGTGGGATCTTCCCTGGCCTGGTGAGCAAGATGTTCACAGCTGGTGTGGGCCGCACCCACGTGCTGAAAGGGGTAAGTGTGGTGACCACCGGCAAGATCGTGGGCTACCAAGAGGGTATCATCGATATGCAGGGCCCCGGTGCGGAGCTGACCCCCTTTTCCCAGCTCCATAATCTAGTGCTTGTGGCCGAACCTGTGCCCGGGATTACTCCCCATCAGCACGAAGCCGCCCTGCGCAAGATGGGCCTTAGAGCCGCCAACTACCTGGGCGAAGCAGCCCGCAGCCTCACTCCAGATGAAACGTGCACCTACGAGCTGCTCCCCCTGCACGAGTATCACAGCCGCTACCCCGATCTGCCCAAGATCGCTTATGTCTACATGCTCCAGAGCCAGGGCCTGCTCCACGATACCTATTATTACGGAGTAGATGTGAAAAACATTGTGCCCACCTTTATGCATCCCACAGAAGTGATGGACGGGGCTATCGTCAGCGGCAACTGTGTTTCTGCCTGTGATAAGAATACAACCTATCACCACCTCAACAACCCGGTGATCCACGACCTCCTGCGGCGCCACGGCAGAGATCTCTGCTTTGTAGGTTGCGTCATAACCAATGAAAACGTGACCCTTTTGGATAAGCAGCGCTCCAGTGACTTGACCGCAAAGCTAGTTGCATACTTGGGCGTTGATGGTGTGATCATCAGCGAGGAAGGTTTTGGCAACCCGGACACTGACTTAATCATGAACTGTACCAAGATCGAGCAGAAGGGCATCAAAACGGTGTTGATCACCGATGAGTACGCAGGTCAGGATGGCACGTCCCAATCCCTGGCCGACGGCAGCCCGCTGGCTGATGCCATCGTGAGTGCGGGCAATGCCAATGCCCTGATCACCTTGCCCCCAATGGAGAAGGTGATCGGCAGCATTGATCCTGTGGAGGTCATTGCCGGAGGGTTTAAGGGTAACCGGCACCCAGATGGCTCCATCACCGTGGAACTGCAGGCCATTATTGGAGCCACCAACGAACTGGGATTCAACAAGCTGACAGCCCGTGAATACTAGAACCACCAAAACACAAAAACGCTAGAAGGAGGATGCGGCATGGTCGATCTGAAAGGCAAATATGTGGCCATTATCGGTGACCGCGATGGAATTCCCGGTCCGGCCATTGAAGAATGCCTAAAAGACACCGGAGCCATCATCGGTTTTTCCACCACCGAGTGCTTTGTCTGAACGGCTGCCGGTGCAATGGACATGGAGAACCAAACTCGCGTGCTCGAGTTGGTTGAAAAGCATGGTAAGGAGAACGTGGTTGTGATCCTGGGCGGAGCCGAGGCCGAAGCTTCTGGCTTGGCCGCCGAAACAGTCACAACGGGCGATCCTACCTTCGCCGGTCCATTGACAGGAGTTCAGTTGGAACTCCCCGTTTACCATATCTTTGAACTTAAGGACATTATCCCGGAGGATGTCTGGGAAGAGCAGATCAGTATGATGGAAATGGTGCTAGATGTGGATGCGATTATCAAGGAGGTTGCCACCTACCGCGAACGGATTGGGGGGTAGAATTTGGAAACAAAGCGCGTAGTCGTTTATCTCAACCAGTTCTTCGGTCAGATTGGCGGCGAGGATAAGGCCGACACTCCGCCCCAAAGTGTGGCTAAGGCTGTGGGACCCGGCGTGGGGCTGCAGACCAACCTGCCCGAGAACTGCTCCATCGTGGGCACCATCATCTGCGGCGATGGATACTTCAACGAAAACCTGGAAGCAGCCAGCACTGCCGTGCGCCAGATGCTGCAAGAGTTTGCTCCCCATGTGGTGGTGGCCGGCCCGGCCTTTAACGCGGGGCGCTACGGGATGGCCTGCGGAATGGTGGGCAAGATTGCCCATGAGCTGGGCATCCCAGCCGTCTCAGGTATGTATCCGGAAAACCCCGGTGTAGAGACCTACCGTCAATACCTGTATATCATCGAAACGGGCAACTCGGCAGCCAGTATGCGTACTGCCCTGCCCGCCATGGGCAGGTTAGCCGGCAAGCTGGCCAATGGTGAGCCCATTGGGCCCCCCTCCGAGGAGGGTTACCTCAGCCGCGGCATCCGTAAGAACGTCTTTGCAGAAAAGCGTGGTTCGGAGCGGGCCATCGACATGCTGCTGAGCAAGCTCAAAGCGGAGCCCTTTACAACCGAGTACCCCATTCCCCACTTTGATCGGGTGGAGCCCGCGGCCGCCATTGCCGACCTGAGCCAAGTTACTGTGGCCGTGGTCACCAGCGGCGGGATTGTGCCCAAGGGGAATCCCGACCGCATTGAAGCTTCCAGTGCCTCCCGCTACGGTAAATACAGCATCGAGGGCCTGGATACCCTGACGGCAGAGGGCTTTGAAACGGCCCACGGCGGCTACGACCCTGTGTATGCCAATGAGAATCCTAACCGGGTAGTGCCCGTGGACGCCCTGCGTGAGCTGGAGAAAGAGGGCAGGATCGGCAAGCTCTTCCCCTATTTCTACTCCACTGTGGGCAACGGTACTTCCGTGGCCAACGCCCGGAAGTATGCCGCGGAGATTGCCGCGGAGCTGGTTAACGAAGGCGTGCAGGCCGTTATTCTCACCAGCACCTGAGGGACCTGTACTCGTTGCGGCGCAACGATGGTCAAAGAAATTGAACGGAAAGGCATTGCGGTTGTGCATGTGTGCACAGTAACACCCATTTCCCTGACCGTGGGAGCCAACCGTATCGTTCCTGCGGTGGCCATTCCCCATCCCTTAGGGAACCCGAAACTCAAGGCGCAAGAGGAGTTCAGCTTGCGCAAGAAGCTGGTGGAAAAGGCGCTGCAGGCCCTGGGCACACCCGTTTCTGAACAGCACGTCTTTGAGAGCTAAAAAAGGGGTCCCGCTCCCGGGACCCCTTTAATCCTGTGGAGGTGAGTTGTTTGACCAATCCCGTAGTTCGAGCAGCCAGTTACTGCCTTTTCCATGCTCCGGATATGGTTCTAACCCACGGCACTACCCTCATGATTGAGCGGGACAAACATCCCGACTCTCCCTTGTTAACAGCTGCCAAAGAAGCCCTGCGTCCCTTTGAACAGGTAGTGGCCTATCCCCCCAACCAAGTGTATATCGGCAACTTAACCCCAGAAGAGCTGGCAGAACTCCCCCAGCCTTGGTATGAAAACCTAGTGGAGGCCAAGCGCCAGGGTCGCTTCGGCGAGATCTTCCCCTTGGATGAACTCATCGCCATGATGAAGATCGCCGATTCCTTTAATCTGGTCATCCTGGAAGAGCAGTTTGCCAAGGGACTGGTGGAGAAGCTGGCCAACCATCACCTGTTTACGGCCAAGGATCTAGCCATCCTGGAGCAAGCACAGTCCTTGACCGCCATCACTGAGCTTTTGGAGAAGAAGACCGCTGTTCCCCTGGAGTTCCAGGGCGAGCTGGTGGGCTGCGTGAAACAGGCCCATGAGTGGGATGTGAACCTCAAGGCAGATGTGATGTTCGAAAACTTGGCCGCCAAGGCCACGGGGGCCTGGGCCCTGCGCCACCTGTTCTGGAAGTACGAACTGGATCCAGCCAGCGTGGATTATATCATCGAAACGTCTGAAGAGGCCTGCGGCGATATGAATCAGCGCGGCGGAGGCAACTTCGCCAAGTCCATCGGCGAAGTGTGCGGCTGCATCAACGCTACAGGTTCCGACACCCGTTCCTTCTGCGCCGGACCCGCCCACGGCATTGTGAACGCGGCCGCTTTGGTCAAGTCAGGGATCTACAAGAACGTGGTGGTGCTGGGCGGTGGAGCCGTGGCCAAACTGGGCATGAACTGCCGCGACCACATCAAAAAGGGAGTTCCCGTCCTGGAAGACGTCCTGGCCTCCTTCGCTGTGCTGGTAAGTGCCGATGACCAAGTCAGCCCCATCATCCGCACCGACAGCATCGGGCGCCACCGCATCGGCACCGGTTCCTCGCCCCAGGCGGTGGTCACCTCCCTGGTAACGGATCCTTTGAATGCCATCGGCCTTTCCATCACCGATGTGGATAAGTATAGTGTGGAGATGCAAAACCCAGAGATCACCACACCCGCGGGTGCAGGGGATGTACCCCTGGCCAACTACAAGATGATCGCGGCCTTAGGCGTCAAGCAGGGGGCGATCCAGCGCACTGAGCTGGACAGTTTCGTGCAGAAGCACGGTCTTAAGGGTTGGGCCCCCACCCAGGGGCATATCCCCTCCGGCGTTCCCTATCTGGCCTTTGCCCGGGAAGCAATCGTCGGGGGAAGGATCAAGCGGGCCATGATCGTGGGTAAAGGCAGCCTCTTCCTGGGGCGCCTGACCAACTTGTTTGACGGCGTATCCTTCCTTCTGGAAGCTAACCCCGGCAAAGGCGCGGCGGCACCGGAGCCGGAAGCGGTTATCACCGTAGGCGTAACCTTACTGGGCAGCGAGCACGGCGTGGAAGAAGTGCTCAGGGGAGCAGAACTGGCGCAGAAGCGCCACCGTAACCTCAAAGTTGTGGCCATTGGTCCCAAGTGCCCCACCTCCCTCACGCTAGTGGAGGCCAACACGGAAGAAGAACAGCACAGGGTCATGGAAGAGCTGCTCCAGTCCGGGAAAATCAATGCCTGTGTAACCATGCACTACAACTTCCCCCTGGGCGTAACCACCATCGGCCGGGTGGTGGCTCCCGCCAGCGGCCGGGAGATGCTCATCGCCTCCACAACCGGTATGGCCGCCAGCAACCGCACTAAAGCCATGCATACCAACGCCATCTTAGGTATCGCCGTGGCCAAGGCCCTGGGTATCGAGGAACCCACCGTAGGCATTTTGAACGTGGATGGAGCCCTGACCACCGAGCGTTCCCTGCGGGAGCTGGAAAAGGAAGGATACACCATCAACTGGGCCACATCCAGCCGGGCGGACGGTCAGGCCATCATGCGCGGCAATGACGTCCTAGCCGGATCCTGTGATGTTCTGGTCACCGACTCCCTCACGGGCAACATTTTGGTGAAGATGCTCTCCGCGCTGAACACGGGAGGCGGCATCGAGTCTGTGGGCTACGGCTACGGCCCTGGGGTGGGGGCTGGCTTCCAAAGCATCATCAACATCGTCTCCCGGGCTTCCGGTGCACCGGTCATCGCCGGCGCCATCGAGTTTGCTGCGGATATGGCTAAAGCCAAGTTGCCCCAGATCGTGGCTGAAGAACTGTCCAAAGCCAAATTGCTGGAGCAAACCGAACCAGCAGCCGTGCCTAAACCGCCAGCTAAGCCTGTTGATCAGGAGATCACGGGCATCGATGTACTGGAGATCGAAGGGGCCGCGGAGGCACTCTGGCGGGAGAACATCTACGCCGAAGCGGGTATGGGCTGCACCGGTCCGGTAGTCCTGGTGGCCCGAGAAGACCTGGAAGCGGCCAAACAGAAACTAATTGAACTGGGCTTCCTGGGCGAATAACCCTTGGGCAGAAGGAACGTGCAGTGCACGTTCCTTCTTGCCTATGGTTCCAGGTTCAGCGTCACGGTGCCGAAGGAGGAGTTGATCACCACAGGGTGCACCCCTTCCCCGTACCTGCCCTGGGCTGTAATGCTGTTCTGCCGCACCTCTCGCTCCAGGGGAGCTTGACCCTGGAGTCTGCCATTGGTCACTTCCACTTGGAAATAATAGCCGCCATCAACCGGCGCCAGATCCACCAGGCTGGTGGCAAAGACATTATCCAGCCTGAGGGGACCCGCTATGCCTTTCAGCTCCACGCTGCCGTAGGCGTTATTGACACTGAGGGAGCCCTGAAGCTCCTGGACATACACCCGGGAAAAGCTGGTCAACAGCTGGAGGAAACCGACGAACTCTTTAACTTCCACCTGTCCGTAACTGTAAACTACACTTACCTCCATACCCGCGGGCACCTCCACCTGGTAGCTCAAGCTAGCCGCTGGTGCAGGTTCGGGCCCGCTGTAGGCCAGTTCGTAGCTGAGCTCGGAGTCGGAGATGCTTTCCCTAACCTCAAACCCCTCCAAATCGCTTTCCTTTTCTGCAGCAATGGTTGTGCGGATCACCAGATCCTCCCCTGAACTGGAGACAACTTCCACCGTGCCGAAGCTTCCCTGGAGCATTAGAGAGGTGAGCTGTCCCCGGGGTCTGGTGAACACCTGGCTTTTCTCGGCGGTAAAGCCCGTGCGGATGAGGGGCCGAACATGGAAGCGGACCGAGGGCTCGCCGGATCTTACCAGATGGGGCTGGACGTAGCGGACGTCCACCAGGAAGAGAAGTGTAAGCAGGACTAAAACAGCAAGCGTATAACGGCGAATCTTCACTACCCATGCCCCCTATCCGTTGATCTCCAAAAAGCGTTCAAACAAGAGCCCTGTGAGGAACAACAGGCCGACTGTAGCGAAGGCAGCACCGATCTGCCCTGCGGGCTGCCACTCCAAGATGATCCCCTCATCAAACCTGGTCAGCTGCAAAAACTCGTGCAGGCGGATGGTGGGCAGCCAGCGGAACAAGGGTTCCAGGAGCAGAGCTGCCCTGTCCGTCAACCAGGTTGACAAGAACAGCACCCAGAGGGCCACCAAACCCTGCAATCTCCCCACCATCTTGCTCACCACAAAGGCCAGCTGGACATGGATGGCCAAGGTGGCCAAGACAAAAGCCCCCGTTACATACACCCAAAGTGCGTTCCAGGCCAGCCACCACGGCCCGGGGATCACCTCCCACAGTTCGTCCATGAGGCCGCCAAAGAAGAGGAACGTTCCTCCCACCGTTGCGGCGAAGAGCACGCTGTATTCCACCAACAGGCCGGCCAGTTTGGCCAGCAGTACCTGCCAGCCCGGAACAGGCAGCACCAGCAGAGTATAGACCGTATCCTCCCGCCATTCCGCCCGCAGAGTCTGGAAGCTGCGCCAGATCAGCCACAAGGGGAAGAAGGTAAGGGGCACAGCCACGCCGAGCACAGAGACTTGCGGATGCCAGGCGCCCTGGGCGATCCGCCAACGCAGCACAGCCATGAGGATTAAGGTAATACCGGCCAAGAAAAACACAGGCAGGCGGCTCGCCTCCAGGTCTTTGCGGAGCAGCTTTAGGAACCGTTTCATCAGGCAAAAACCTCCTTGAAGAGATCGTTAATGGATTTACCGCGGCTGGCCCTGAGTTCTTCCGCACTGCCCTGCAGGATAATGCTGCCTTCATGGAGGAAGACAACGGCATCAAAGAGCTGCTCCGTATCACCCACGGCGTGGGTGGAGATGATTATGGTCTGCTCTTCTCCCTTGAACTGGCGTACGATGCCCTCCACAATCCGATCCCGAGAAGAGGGATCAATACCGCTGAACGGCTCATCTAGAAGGATTAGGGGGGCTCTGCGGGCCAGAGCCAACACGAGCCTCAGCCGGGCCCGCATTCCCTTGGACAGGGTACTTACCTTGGCCCGGGGATCCAGGCGCATAAACTCTAAGAGCTCCTCCTCACTGTCCTTCTGCCAGTCGTCGTAGAAGGCGGAGGTGAACTCCAGCACCTGCCGCACCGTCATCCAACGGTAGAGGCTTTCCACCTCTGGCACAAAGGCGATCTGCGCCTTGCTTGCCCGGGACGGGGGTGTGCCCAAGATAGCGATTTCTCCCCCGTCGGGCCGGACCAGGCCCGCCACGCACTTGAGCAGCGTGGACTTGCCGCTGCCGTTGGGCCCAAGTAGGCCCCAAATCTCCCCTTGGGGCAGGCTCAGGCTGATCCCCTTTAGAGCTTCCACCTTAGGGTACTTCTTCCGCAAGTTGTGCACTACCAAGACCGGTTCAGCTGCGTTCATCCTTTAACCCTCCTTGAGCAAGTTCCCTCTCCCGGAAACGTGTTTTTACCAGTTCCAGCGTATCGGCCATGGTCAGCCCCAAGGACTGCATGGCAGCCACAAAATCGTCTACGAGGTTGGTCAGCATTTCCTCTCTGGTCCCCTCCACAATCTCTTCAGTTTGGCGCACAAAGGTGCCCTGGCCCCGCAGGGTCTCCACCAAACCCAGAATTTCCATCTCCCGATAAGCTCGCTGTACGGTGTTGGCATTGACCTTGAGCTGGGCCGCGAGATCCCGCTGCGACGGGAGCTTATCCCCGGGTCTAAGCTGGCCAGTGGCAATCTGGCGTTTAAACTCCTCAATGATCTGCAAGTATATTGGTATGGATGTGGAAAACTCCAGGTCCAATCGCTCCACTCCCTTCCCCAATAGTGCACTAGTTCACTAGTGCACTAGTATTGTATGATCGCCCGGGGCATCTGTCAACACCCTTTTTTCAGGAGGAAGAACCATGCCGACAAAAACCCAAATTATCGGGCAGTTCCTGCTCATCTTCGTCCTGGGTCTTCTGCTGCTCACCCTGTTTGATTCCAATCCCTGGTGGAAGGTGCTGCTCTACGCCGTCCCCGCGGGGCTGCTCTGTGCCTATCTAAAGGAGGTGCTGGCCCCGCAGACCCCCAGTTCGCTCCCTGCGGCAGGTCTCCAGGGGCTTGCTGCCGCCCTGTTGGCCTACCTGGTGGGCCTCACTCCCTTTTTTCGTACCACAGCCGGTACCCTTGTGGGTTTTGCCCTACTGGTCAGCCTGGGGGAACTACTCCTGACCCGCCTGGTAAATCGGGCAGCTCCCTAGACTCTCCCCTCCGGTTTCTGCTATTCTCCGGAGAGCTTTTGTGATACAATGATCAGAAACACCACAGGGGACGGCGAATGCAGTGGCCAGAGACAAAACAGAGTTGATCCTCAAAGA
>Ga0116169_1002340_pt1 | contig 14123 bp, 10 predicted proteins | sample AD_UKC130_MetaG_FD_89796 | JGI IMG/M metagenome (GOLD analysis project Ga0116169, IMG submission 89796) | Active sludge microbial communities of municipal wastewater-treating anaerobic digesters from Canada - AD_UKC130_MetaG | ecosystem: Engineered > Bioreactor > Anaerobic > Digestate | place...
AGCTGCAGCTCGACCAGACGGGGCTGGCGAAGTCCTCCCTGATCGACTCGCGGGCGCGCAAGGGGCTGGCGATGCAGTCACTGACCCCCGACAAGACCCTGCATCTGACGATCGACACGGCCGCCGTCGCGCGTGCCCAGGAGGCCTCCCGGTGAGCCGCAGCGTCCCCTATTCGGCCAACCCGCTGCTGCGAATCAAGCTGCCGGCCTACCGGTCGCGTCTGCTGCTGCTGATGATGGCAATCGCCTTCATCGCACTGATCGGGCGTGCGGCCTATCTGCAGCTGTTCACGCACGGATACCTGCAGAAGCAGGGCGAATCGCGCTACGGACGCACGATCGAGCTGCCGGCGTCGCGCGGCAAGGTGTTCGACCGCAATGGCGTGGTGCTGGCATCGAGCCTGCCGGCGCGCGCCGTCTGGGTCTCCCCCGAAGAGGTCAAGGCCACGCCCGAGCAGCTGGCCAGCCTCGCCAGGCTGCTCGAGATGCCAGTCGCCGAACTGACGCGCCGGCTCGACGTCAAGGGCAAGACCTTCGTCTACCTGAAGCGGCAGGTCGAAGCCGAGGCTGCCGAGAAGGTGCAGGCGCTGGCCATTCCGGGCGTGCATCAGCGCAAGGAATACAAGCGCTTCTATCCCGAGGGAGAAGCACTGGCCCACGTGGTCGGCTTCACCAATGTCGAAGACATCGGCCAGGAGGGCATCGAGCTGGCCCGCGAGCGGGTGCTGGCCGGCAAGCCGGGCAGCCGCCGTGTGCTGAAGGACAACTTCAATCGCGTGATCGAGGATGTCGGCACCTTGCGCGAGCCGCTCGAAGGGCACGATCTGCAGCTGTCGATCGACAGCAAGATCCAGTTCCATGCCTTCTCGGCCCTGCGCGAGGCGCTGCGCGAGCACCGCGCGAAGGCCGGCGCCGCCGTGGTGCTCGATGTCCAGACCGGCGAAGTGCTGGCGCTGGCCAATCTGCCCACCTACAACCCGAACCAGCGTGGCCAGCTTTCGGGCGCCCAGCTGCGCAACCGCGTGATCACCGACACCTTCGAGCCTGGCTCGACGATGAAGCCGTTCACCTCCGCGATGGCGCTCGAGTCTGGCCGCTACACGCCGCAAAGCGTGATCCAGACGGCGCCCGGACGCCTGACCATCGGGTCGGCGACCATCGGCGACGCGCACACCTACGGCGCGCTGACCGTCGAGCAGGTGCTGCAGAAGTCTTCCAACGTCGGCACGGCCAAGATGGCATTGACCTTCCCGCCGGAAAAGATGTGGAACATGTTCACCGCGGTCGGCTTCGGGCAGGCGCCCGATCTCGGCTTTCCGGGTGCCGTGGCCGGGCGCGTGCGCCCGCACAAGAGCTGGCGCCCGATCGAGCAGGCGACGATGTCGTATGGCCACGGCATTTCGGTGTCGCTGATCCAGATGGCGCGCGCGTACACGGTCTTCGCCCGCGACGGCGATCTGGTGCCGCTGTCCATGGTGCGCACCGGCCAGCCCGCGGTCGGCGTCAAGGTCATCGAGCCGCGCACCGCGCAGGCCGTGCGCCGCATGCTCGAGATGGCCGCCGGGCCCGGCGGAACCGCCCCCAAGGCGCAGATCGCCGGCTACCGTGTCGCGGGCAAGACCGGCACGGCCCACAAGCAGGAGGGCGGCCGTTACATCAACAAGTACATCGCCTCGTTCGTCGGCTTCGCGCCCGCCTCGAATCCACGCATCGTGATCGCGGTGATGATCGACGAGCCCTCGGCAGGGCGGCACTATGGCGGCGATGTGGCCGCTCCGGTGTTTGCGCAGATCGCCGGCGATTCGCTGCGAGCACTGCGCATTCCTCCGGACGCGCCGCTGGCCAACCTGGTGATACCTGCCGAACCGGTCAAGGAGAGCATGTGAGCGCTCTGCCCGTCGCGCATGGCGATGACCGGCTCGCCGGTCTGGCGCCGGACGCTGCGCGGTCGATCGGCCGCTGGCTGCGGGCCCGCCTGGGCGAGAGCGCCAGGCTGGTCTCCGACAGTCGCGATGTGAAGCCGGGCGACGCGTTCTTCGCGTACCCCGGCCACCAGGCGGACGGGCGGAAATTCATCGATCAGGCGCTGGCCCAGGGCGCGGGCGCGATCGTGCATGAGGCCGATCCGGCGCTCGACGATGCCTTGCCGGGGGCGACCGACCACATCGGCGTGAGCGATCTGCGCGAGCTGGCCGGTGCCATCGCCGCCGAGTTCCATGGCGGCGTAGCGCGCCGCCTGCGGGTGGTGGCGGTCACCGGCACGAATGGCAAGACCAGCGTATCGAACTGGGTGGCCCGCGGGCTGACCAGCGCCGGAATACCTTCGGCCATCATCGGCACCCTGGGCGGCGGCCTGGTGCATGACGCGGCGCTGCCCCGTCTGGAGTCCACCGGCCTGACCACGCCGGACGCGCTGGGTCTGCAGCGCATGCTCGCCGGCTTCGCCGCGCGCGGCGCCCGCAGCGCGACCATGGAAGCGTCGTCCATCGGACTGGACCAGGGGCGTCTGAATGGCACGGCGATCGAGGTCGCCGCGTTCACCAACCTGACGCGCGATCACCTCGACTATCACCGCACCATGGAGGACTACGCGGCCGCCAAGGCCCGTCTGTTCGCCTGGCCCGGGCTGCGGGCGGCGGTGGTCAACGGTGATGATCCGGCCTGTCTGGCGATGCTGGGCGCGATCGCGCAGCCACCGGGCAGCGCGCCGGTCCTGCGCATCGCCTACGGGTTTTCGCCCGGCCAGCACGGCGCCCGGGTCGACCGCATGCTGCTGGCCGACCGGGTGACCGAGGACGCCGAGGGCATCACCCTTTCCCTGGCCGGCGACTACGGCCGCGCCGATCTGCGGCTGCACCTGCTGGGCCGCTTCAACGTATCCAACGCCATGGCCGTGGCGAGCTGCTGGCTGGCGCTCGGTCTGCCGCTCGAATCCGTGGTCGAGCTGCTTGAGCAGCTCGAGCCCGTGGCCGGGCGCATGCAGCGCATCGAGTCGCCGGGGGCGCCGATGGTCGTGGTCGACTATGCCCATTCGCCCGATGCGCTGGCCAATGCGCTTGAGGGGTTGCGCCCGGTGGCCCTGTCGCGCGGTGGCGCGCTGTGGTGCGTCTTCGGTGCCGGCGGTGACCGCGATGCGGGCAAGCGGCCGATGATGGGCTACATCGCCCAGCGTGCCGCCGACCACATCGTGATCACCTCGGACAACCCGCGCAGCGAGGTGCCCTTCCGGATCGTGTCCGACATCCGAGCCGGCCTGAGCCGCGAACCGTTTGCCACCGAGCTGGACCGCGAGCGTGCGATCGATCTGGCCGTCGCCCAGGCGGCCGTTGCCGATGTGGTGCTGATCGCCGGCAAGGGCCACGAGGACTATCAGGAGATTCAGGGCAAGCGCCATCCGTTTTCCGACGCGCAGGTCGCGCGGCGCGCCCAGGCGCGGCGGATCGCCAGCGGCCCGGCCCACCCGCCGCAGCGCGGAGCCTCCGATGTTTGATCTGCGCCAGGCCTTCGAGTGGTTGTCCGCCGGTCGGCTGATCGGCAGCGGCGCCGAGGTGATCACCGAGGTCTGCACCGACACCCGGGCGATCCGCAAGGGCTGCCTGTTCGTGGCGCTGCGCGGCGAGCGCTTCGACGCGCATGACTTCATCGCCCAGGCGATCGACGCCGGAGCCGGTGCGGTTCTGGTCGAGCGCTGGGTCGGGGGCATGCGCGGTCCGGCGCTGCTGGTCGCCGACACGCGAGTCGCCTTCGGCGAGATCGCACGCGGCTGGCGTGGTCGCTTCGATCTGCCGGTGCTTGCGGTGACGGGCAGCAACGGCAAGACGACGGTCAAGGAGATGCTGGCGTCGATCCTCGCGGCCCGCTTCGGCGAAGCGAACCGCCTGGCCACGGCCGGCAATCTGAACAACGACGTCGGCGTGCCGATCTCGGTCCTGCGCCTGGCTGCCCATCATCAGGCGGCGGTGTTCGAGCTCGGCATGAACCGGCCGGGCGAAATCGCCTGGCTTGCCGACATCGCCCGGCCCACCGTCGTGCTGGTCAACAACGCCCAGCGCGAGCATCAGGAGTTCATGGGTTCGGTTCAGGCCACGGCGCTCGAGAACGGCGCGGCGATCGCAGCACTGCCCGCGACGGGTGTGGCGGTCTACCCGGGCGACGATCCGCACGCTCCGTTGTGGCAGGAGCTGGCTGGCGGACGCCGCTGCCTGCCATTCGGACTGGACGAACGCTGCAGGGTCCGTGCCCTGCCTGACGCCCGTCCCGAGCACTTCGAGATGAACCTCGACGGATGCCCGGTGATCGTCAATCTGTCGATCGACGGGCTGCACAACGTGCGCAACGCGCTGGCCGCCGCAGCCTGCGCGCTGGCCATCGGCATCGCGCCGTCCGACATCGCTGCGGGACTGGCCGCGTTCCGGCCGGTACGCGGCCGGCTCGCCCGCCTGAACTCGCCAAGCGGCGCCCAGGTGATCGACGACAGCTACAACGCCAACCCGGACTCGGTCCGCGCGGCGATCGATGTGCTGGCCTCGGCGGCCCGTCCGCGGGTGCTGGTGCTCGGCGACATGGGCGAAGTCGGCGATCAGGGCGAGCAGTTCCACCGCGAAGTCGTCGACTACGCCCAGGTGTGCGGGATCGACCATCTGCTGACGCTTGGCGATGCCACGGCCCGCGCCGTCCGCGATGCCGGCCATCCGGGCTTCGAGGCCTTCGCCGCCATCGAGCCGCTGATCGAGCGCGTCGCCCAGCTGGCGGTCGCGCCGGCCACGATCCTGATCAAGGGATCGCGCTTCATGCAGATGGAACGCGTGGTGGCCGCGCTGGTTCGGCGCACCGAAGTCGCAGGCGCGCACTGACATGCTGCTCGAACTTGCACAGTGGCTCGCCCGGGACATCCGCGGATTCGCGGTGTTCAACTACATCACGCTGCGCGCGGTGATGGCGAGCCTGACCGCGCTGGCGATCGGCCTGGTGTTCGGGCCGATGCTGATCCGCAAGCTGGCCGAGATGAAGATCGGCCAGGCGGTGCGCGACGACGGTCCCAAGACCCATCTGAACAAGTCGGGCACGCCCACGATGGGAGGTGCGCTGATCCTGGTGGCGATCGGTGCCGCCACGCTGCTGTGGTCCGACTTGTCGAACCGGTTCGTCTGGATCGTGCTTCTGGTCACGCTCGGCTACGGCGCGATCGGCTGGGTCGACGACTATCGCAAGGTGGTCCACAAGAATCCGAAGGGGATGTCGGCGCGCGACAAGTTTTTCTGGCAGTCGCTGATCGGCGGCATCGCGGCGGTCTATCTCGCGTTCGCCGTCCCCGCGCAGACCAACAGCCAGGCCCTCGACCTGTTTGCGCAGTGGGTGGGCAGCGGGCTGGCCATGAACCTGCCGCCCAAGGCCGATCTGATCGTGCCGTTCTTCAAGAACATCGCGTATCCGCTGGGCGTGTTCGGCTTCATCGTGCTGACCTTCCTGGTGATCGTGGGCACCAGCAACGCGGTGAATCTGACCGACGGGGCCGACGGTCTGGCCATCATGCCTTCGGTACTCGTCGGAGCCGCGCTCGGCGTGTTCGCCTATGTCACCGGCAACGCCGTGTTCTCGAAGTACCTGCTGATCCCCTACATCGCCGGCGCGGGTGAACTGACGGTGTTCTGTGCCGCCATCGGCGGCGCCGGCCTTGCCTTCCTCTGGTACAACGCCTACCCGGCCCAGGTCTTCATGGGCGATGTCGGCGCGCTGGCCCTGGGCGGTGCGCTGGGCACGGTGGCGGTGATCGTGCGTCAGGAGATCGTGCTGTTCATCATGGGCGGCGTGTTCGTCGCCGAGACCGTCTCGGTCATGCTCCAGGTCAGCTGGTTCAAGTACACGAAGCGGCGCTACGGCCAGGGCCGGCGCATCTTCCGGATGGCGCCGCTGCATCATCATTTCGAAGTCGGTGGCGTCAAGGAAAGCCAGGTCGTCGTGCGGTTCTGGATCGTCACGATGATGCTGGTGCTGTTCGGCCTGTCGTCCCTGAAGCTGCGGTGACCGCGATGGCCGAGCAACTCCATCTTTTCGACCTTGCCGGGCGTCATGTGCTGGTCGTCGGGCTCGGCGAATCGGGTCTGGCGATGGCCCGATGGGCTGCGTTCCGCGGTGCGAAGGTGAGCGTCGCGGACACGCGTGCCGCGCCCCCGCAACTGGCCGCGCTGCAGCGCGATGTGCCGGCCGCGCGCTTTGTCGGGGGTCCCCTTGATGAGGCGCTGCTGGCCGACGTCGATCTGCTGGCGTGGAGTCCCGGCCTGTCGATCGAGATCGGCGACGCCGCAGCCTTTCACGCGGCGGCGCTGGCCCGCGGGCTGCCTGTGGCCGGCGAGATCGAACTGTTCGCCCAGGCGCTGGCGATGCTGCGCGAGCAGGGCTATGCGCCCCGACTGGCGGCCATCACCGGCACCAATGGCAAGACCACCACGACCCGCCTGGTCGGCCACTTGTGCAGCCATGCCGGCCTGCGTGTGGCGGTCGCCGGCAACATTGCGCCGGCCGCACTGGATGTGCTGCGCGGGCATCTGGTCGAGTGTGGCCAGGTTCCCGATCCCGAGCGTCTGCCGCAGGTCTGGGTGCTCGAGCTGTCGAGCTTCCAGCTTGCCTTGACCCAGAGTCTCGCGGCCGATGCCGCCGCCATTCTGAATCTGTCGCAGGACCACCTCGACTGGCATGCGTCGATGGCCACCTATGCGGCGGCCAAGCAGCGCATCTACCGGGGCGCGGGGCTGTGCGTGTGGAACCGCGACGACCCGGCTACCGAGCCGCCGCGCGGCGCGCCGAGCGCCAGCTTCGGGTCTTCGCTGCCGGGCGGGCCCGGCGAGTTCGGCATCGCCCACGACGGCGGTCTGCGCTGGCTGGCCTACGCAGTTCCTGGCGACGATCCGCCGCCCTCGCGCCGGCGTCCGCAGCCGACCACGATCGTGGTCAAGCGGATGATGCCGGCCGATGCGCTGCGCATCCGCGGCGCTCATAACCACGCCAATGCGCTGGCTGCGCTGGCGCTCGCACGGGCGATGGGCGCCCCGGTGGCTTCGATGCTGCACGCCTTGCGTGACTTCGAGGGCGAGCCGCATCGCTGCGAACTGATCGCGGTGCTCGACGACGTGGGTTACTACGATGACAGCAAGGGCACCAATGTCGGCGCCACCGTGGCGGCATTGTCGGGCCTGGGCAAGCGCTGCCTGCTGATCGCAGGCGGCGAGGGCAAGGGACAGGATTTTTCGCCCTTGGCCGCCCCCGTGCAGGCCCATGCGCGCGCGGTATTCCTGATCGGGCGCGATGCGCCGCGGCTGCGCGAAGCGCTGGCCGACACCGGCGTGCCGATCACCGATTGCGCCTCGCTCGAGGACGCGGTGGCGCAGGCAAGAGCCCTCGGGCAACTCGGCGACGCGGTCCTGCTGTCGCCGGCGTGCGCGAGCTTCGACATGTTCCGTGACTATGCGCACCGATCGGAGGTCTTCGCGGCCGCCGTGCGCGCACTGACCGAGGATGCGGGATCGCCATGCTGAGCATCCGGCTGCCCTGGCGAAGCCGTGCGGGCGAGCGCACGCTGGTGCGCAACGCGCTGGCGTCCAACGCCCAGTCGATCGATGTGGCCCTGTTGTGGGTGGTGGGGACGCTGCTGGCCATCGGTCTGGTGATGGTCTATTCCGCGTCGATCGCATTGCCCGACTCGCCGAAATTCGCCGCCTACAAGCCGACGCACTTCCTGGTGCGGCATGCGTTCTCGATCGCGCTGGCGATTCCGGTGGGGCTGGTCGTGTTCGCCACCCCGATGCGCTTCTGGCAGCGCTGGGCGCCGATGCTGTTCCTGGGCTGTCTGGTGCTGCTGGTGATCGTGCTGATTCCGGGCGTTGGCAAGGTGGTGTACGGGGCGCGCCGCTGGTTGTCGCTCGGCTTCACCAGTCTGCAGCCTTCTGAACTGATGAAGCTGTTCGTCATCCTGTACGTGGCCGACTACACGGTGCGCAAGCAGGACTACATGCAGCAGTTCTCCAAAGGCTTTCTGCCGATGGGCGCCGCGGTGGCGGCGGTCGGGCTGCTGCTGCTGCTCGAGCCGGACCTGGGCGCCTTCGTGGTGATCGCGACCGTCGCGATGGGCATGCTGTTTCTGGGCGGAGTCAACGGCAAGCTGTTCGCCGGACTGGTCGTGATCGCGCTTTCGACGTTTTCGCTGCTGATCATGATCTCGCCCTGGCGCCGGGAGCGGATCTTCGCGTACCTCGACCCGTACGCCGATCCGCTCGGCAAGGGCTACCAGCTCACGCATTCGCTGATCGCCTTCGGGCGGGGCGAGATCTTCGGTGTCGGTCTGGGCGGCTCCATCGAGAAGCTCCACTACCTGCCCGAAGCGCACACCGATTTCCTGCTGGCCGTGATCGGCGAGGAGCTCGGTCTGGCCGGCGTGCTCGTGGTGATCGGGCTCTTCTACTGGTTCACGCGCCGCGCCTTCGAGATCGGACGCCAGGCGATTGCGATCGACCGCGTATTCGCCGGTCTGGTGGCCAAGGGCGTGGCCCTGTGGCTGGGCTTTCAGGCTTTCATCAACATGGGCGTGAATGTCGGGCTGCTGCCGACCAAGGGGCTGACCCTGCCGCTGATGAGCTATGGAGGCTCGGGCGTGCTGGTCAACTGCGTGGCCATCGCCATCCTGCTGCGCGTCGACTTCGAAAACAGGAAACTCATGCGGGGTGCCGCATGAGTTTCCTGTTTCGGTGCAGGCTGACTTTGCGCAGCAAAGTCAAGCGAGCGGCAGCGAGCGGCCGGAGCCAAAACCCGTCGTTCATGCGGGGTGCCGCATGAGTTTCCAAAACCCGTCGTTCATGCGGGGTGCCGTCTGATGAGCGCGCCCGCGATGAGTCGCACCATCCTGATCATGGCCGGGGGCACGGGCGGGCATGTGATGCCCGGACTGGCTGTGGCGAACGAAATGCGCGCACGCGCGTGGAATGTGGTCTGGCTCGGCAATCCCGACGGCATGGAGGCCGGCCTCGTGCCGCGCCATGGCATCACCATGCAGCCAGTGCGTTTTGGCGGATTGCGGGGCAAGGGCCTGAAGACCTTGTTCACTCTGCCGTGGAACCTGCTGCGGGCCTGTCTGCAGAGCGGGCGCGCGCTGCGTGCGGTGCGGCCGGCGGTCGTGCTCGGCATGGGCGGCTATGTCAGCTTCCCGGGCGGCCTGATGGCCCGCCTGACAGGACGCCCGCTGGTCCTGCACGAACAGAATTCCGTTGCCGGCATGGCGAACCGGGTGCTTGCGCGGATCGCCGACCGGGTGCTCGTGGCCTTCCCCGACGCCCTGCCCGATGCCCAGTGGACCGGCAATCCGGTGCGCGAGGACATCGCCTCCATGGCGCCGCCCGAGCAGCGCTTCCGGGGTCGGACAGGTCCCTTGCGGGTGCTGGTCGTGGGCGGCAGCCTGGGCGCCCAGCCGCTCAATGAACGTCTGCCGGCGGCCCTCGCACTGATCAGTCCCGCGCAGCGCCCGACCGTGGTCCACCAGAGCGGCCGCGGACATCGCGAGCAGCTGGCCGAGCGCTACCGGCAGGCCGGGGTGGCGGCCGATGTGCGCGAATTCATCGACGACATGTCGGCCGAACTGGCCGGCGCCGACCTGGTGGTCTGCCGCGCCGGTGCTATGACCGTGGCCGAGCTGGCGGCGGCCGGCGTGGCCAGCATCCTCGTGCCGCTGCCGCATGCGGTCGACGATCACCAGACGGGCAATGCCCGCTTCCTGTCCGAGCGCGGCGCGGCCTGGCTCGTGCCGCAACCGCAGGCCAGCGCAGAGCACCTGGCGCAACTGCTGGCCGGCCTCGACCGGACGCAGCTTCTCGACATGGCGATGAAGGCCCGCGCCGCGGCCCGTCCCGATGCCACCTGCCAGGTGGCCGATGTGTGCGAATCGATCGCACAGAACACCCGAGTCCCCTCATGAAGCACAAGGTCCGTCACATCCATTTCGTCGGCATCGGGGGCTCCGGCATGAGCGGCATTGCCGAAGTGCTGCTCAACCTCGGTTACCGGATCAGCGGGTCGGATGCGGCCGCCAATGCCACCACCCGGCGTCTGGCCGAGCTGGGCGCAACGGTCGTTCAGGGCCATGCGGCCGAGCACATCGACGGCGCCGACTGCGTGGTCGTGTCGACGGCCGTGCGCGGCGACAATCCCGAAGTGATGGCGGCGCGAGCCCGCCGCATCCCGGTGGTGCCGCGGGCGCTGATGCTGGCCGAGCTCATGAAGCTCAAGCAGGGCATCGCCATCGCCGGCACGCACGGCAAGACCACCACCACCAGTCTGGTCGCGTCGATCCTCGCGGCCGGCGGGCTCGATCCGACATTCGTGATCGGCGGCCGACTGGTCAGTGCGGGTGCCAACGCACGGCTGGGCAGCGGCGACTACATCGTGGTCGAGGCCGATGAATCCGACGCGTCGTTCCTGAACCTCACGCCGATGATCGCGGTGATCACGAACATCGACGCCGATCACATGGAGACCTACGGACACGATCTGGCCCGGCTCAAGCAGGCCTTCGTCGAATTCACCCAGCGGCTGCCCTTCTACGGGGCGGCGGTGGTCTGCATCGACGACGCCCATGTCCGCGAGATCCTGCCCTTCGTGTCCAAGCCGGTGATCAGCTACGGTCTCGCGCCCGAGGCACAGTTCCGGGCGACCGACGTGCGCGCTGACGGGGCGCAGATGCGCTTCACGCTGCAGCGGGTCAATGGCGTGCGCCGCGAGCCGCTCGAAGTGGTCCTGAACACGCCCGGCGTGCACAACGTGCGCAACGCGCTGGCCGCGATTGCCGTCGCCGACGAACTCGGTGTTCCGGACGAGGCCATTCTGCGCGCCCTGGCCGAGTTCCATGGGGTGGGTCGCCGATTCCAGCGATACGGCGAGATCCCGGCGCGCGACGGCGGCAACTTCACGCTGATCGACGACTACGGCCATCATCCGGTCGAGATGGAAGTGACCCTCGCCGCGGCGCGCGGGGCGTTTCCCGGCCGACGCCTGCTGCTGGCGTTCCAGCCGCACCGCTATACCCGCACCCGCGACCTGTTCGAGGACTTCGTGCGCGTGCTCTCCACGCCGGACGCCCTGCTGCTGTCGGAGGTCTATGCCGCCGGCGAGCCGCCGATCGTGGCGGCCGATGGCCGTGCGCTGGCCCGCTCGCTGCGGGTCGCCGGACATGTCGAGCCGGTGTTCGTCGAGGACATCGGCGTGATGGCCCGCGCCATCCTGGACGTGGCGCGCGACGGCGACGTGGTGCTGTCGATGGGCGCCGGCACGATAGGCGCCGTTCCCGCGCAGGTCAAGGCGATGGCCGCCGTGACCGCTGACGCCGCCACCGGAGACAGCAATGCACCAGCCTGATCCGCGCGCCATGGGCAAGGTCGCCGTGCTGTTCGGCGGCCGGTCAGCCGAGCGTGAGATCTCGTTGCGCTCGGGCAGCGGGGTGCTGGCTGCGCTGCAGCGCAAGGGTGTGGATGCGCATCCCTTCGATCCGGCCGACCGCGCCCTGGACGATCTGCGTCGTGACGGCTTCGAGCGCGCCTTCATCGCACTGCATGGCCGCTATGGCGAAGACGGCACCGTGCAGGGCGCGCTGGAACTGCTGCGCATTCCGTACACCGGTTCGGGCGTGCTGGCATCGGCCATCGCGATGGACAAGGTGCGCACCAAGGAGATCTGGACCGCGCGCGGGTTGTCCACGCCGCCTTCGATGGTGCTGTGCCGGGGCGATGTGCTGCGCGAGGTGCCCGATCACCTGGGGCTGCCGCTGATCGTCAAGCCGCCCCACGAGGGCTCCACGCTGGGCGTCAGCAAGGTCGTCGGCTATTCGGAGATGAACGAAGCCTTCGAGACCGCGGCCCGCTATGACGACGAGGTGCTGGCCGAAGCGTTCATCGAGGGGCCGGAGCTGACTGTCGCCATTCTCGGCGCAGGGGCGGGCGCGCAGGCCCTGCCGGTGATCGAGATCCGCGCGCCGGGTGGCAATTACGACTTCGAGAACAAGTACAACACGCACGACACCCAGTACCTGTGCCCGGCGCCGCTTGCCGACGGTGTCACCGAGGCCGTGCAGGCGCTCGCAGTGGCTGCCTACCGGGCGATCGGCTGCGCGGGCTGGGGACGGGTCGATCTGATGCTGCGGGCCCGCGACAACCAGCCCTTCCTGCTCGAGGTCAACACCTCGCCGGGCATGACCGACCATTCGCTGGTGCCGATGGCCGCCCGCGCGGTCGGTCTCAGCTATGAAGACCTGGTGCTGCAGGTGCTGGCCGGCGCCAGCCTCAAGATAGGGGGCGCCGCGTGAAGTTCTGGCATGACACCCGCCTGCTGAACATGCTGGCCAACAGCCTCATCGCATTGACGCTGGCGGCTGCGCTGGCCTGCGGCGGCTGGTGGCTGGTGCAGCGGCCGGCGCATGCCTTGCGCAGCGTGTCGATCGATGCCATGCCCGGCACCGAGATGCGTCATGTGTCCTCGCTGCTGCTGGGGCAGGCGGTGCACCAGAAGCTCAAGGGCAATTTCTTCACGGTCGATCTCGACGCCCTGCGGGCCAACTTCGAGCAGGTGCCCTGGGTGCGTCGGGCAACCGTGCGCCGGATCTGGCCCAACCGCCTGCAAGTGTCGATCGAGGAGCATCGCCCTCTGGCACTGTGGGGGGATGGCCGGCTGCTCAACACGTTCGGCGACCTGTACACCGCCAATCTGGCCGAGGCCGAGGAGGATGGTCCGCTGCCCCACTTCGCCGGCCCGCCGGGCAGCGAATCACGGGTCCTCACCCGCTACGAGGAAATGCGCCGGTGGCTCGCGCCGCTGGGCCGCACACCGCAGGCGCTGGTCCTCTCGGCACGCTACGCATGGGCCGCGCAACTCGACGACGGCACCCGGCTGATGCTGGGCCGCGACCAGGGTCTGCCGATCGAGGAGCGCGTCGCCCGCTGGGTCCGTGCCTACCCGAGGGTCAAGGCCCGGCTGGCAGAGCGCGCCCAGATCGTCGATCTGCGCTATCCCAACGGGTTTGCAGTGCGCGCGATGGTGCCGGGGCCGGTGAGCGGCAAGCCGGGTGCGGCCGGCGTCTCGAAGGACGACACGGCGCGCCTGCCGGCCGGCGAAGGCTCGGCGCTGCTGGCAGCGTTCAGCGAACAGGGCGCGGCCTACCCATGAATTTCACGACATCGAAGCGGCACGCGGTGGCAAAACGGCCGATGACAAACAGCAGCATGAAGGCAGGCGGATAAAAGACATGGCCAGGGATTCGAATGATCTGATCGTGGGGCTCGACATCGGGACCTCGAAGATCGTCGCTATCGTCGCGCAGATGCTGCCCGACGGGCGCTACGAGATCGTCGGTCTGGGTCAGCACGACTCGAAGGGCCTGAAGAAGGGCGTGGTGGTCAATATCGAGACCACCGTCGCCTCGATCCAGCGCGCTCTCGAGGAGGCCGAACTGATGGCCGACTGCAAGATCCGGACGGTGTACACCGGCATCGCCGGCAGCCACATCCGCAGCTTCAACTCGAGCGGCATGGTCGCGATCAAGGACAAGGAAGTCAGCGAGGCCGACATGGCCCGCGTGATCGAGACGGCCAAGGCGGTGAACATCCCGACCGACCAGCAGATCGTCCATGTGCTGCCGCAGGAGTTCATCATCGACGGCCAGGAGGACATCCGCGAGCCGATCGGCATGAGCGGGGTGCGCCTCGAGGTCAAGGTGCACATCGTCACCGGCGCGGTGTCGGCGGCGCAGAACATCGTCAAGTGCGTGCGCCGCTGCGGTCTCGAAGTGGCTGACCTGATCCTGCAGCCGCTGGCCTCGAGCATGGCGGTGCTCAGTCAGGACGAGAAGGAACTCGGCGTGGCGCTGGTCGACATCGGCGGCGGCACCACCGACATCGCGATCTTCACCGGCGGCGCCATCCGGCACACGGCGGTGATCCCGATCGCCGGCGACCAGATCACCAACGACATCGCGATGGCGCTGCGCACGCCCACGCCGGAAGCCGAAGAAATCAAGCTGCAGCACGGGCTGGCCAAGCAGGTGCTGGCCGACCCCTCCGAGCGCATCGAGGTTCCCGGACTCGGCGACCGCGGGCC
>Ga0116169_1002342_pt1 | contig 14119 bp, 9 predicted proteins | sample AD_UKC130_MetaG_FD_89796 | JGI IMG/M metagenome (GOLD analysis project Ga0116169, IMG submission 89796) | Active sludge microbial communities of municipal wastewater-treating anaerobic digesters from Canada - AD_UKC130_MetaG | ecosystem: Engineered > Bioreactor > Anaerobic > Digestate | place...
ATTGCTTATTGCCAAGAACATCCCTGGACTGATGGAGATGGTCTTTTCCCATCGGTTGCCAATGGAGCCAGGGCTGAGATACGCCCTCCAGACAATCACATCGTATTGCGTGACCGGGGTCGCCCTCATCATGGCGGCTGGGTACTTGGGTCTTCGATGGTCTCAGGCCCGGTGGCTTGTGGCCGCCCTGGGCGTGGGGTTGGGCTTTGGCCTCCAAGAGATCTTCGCCAACTTCGTTTCCGGCTTGATTATCCTCTTTGAACGGCCCATTCGGGTAGGTGACCTAGTGACGGTTGGAGAGTTTTCCGGCCGCGTGACACGTATCCGCATGCGTGCCACCACAATCCTCAATTTCGAGCGGAGGGAATTGATTATCCCCAATAAGGAATTCATCACGGGACGGGTGATCAACTGGACCTTGACGGACCCCGTCAATCGCGTTGAGGTCGCGGTGCGTGTGGCCTACGGGACCGAGCCCCAGCGGGTGATGGACATCTTGCTAGAAACCGCCAAAAGGAACCCCCACGTCATGACCGATCCTGCGCCCGCAGTCGTCTTCGAGGGTTTTGGCGATAGCTCGGTCAATTTCCGGCTGTTTGCATACGTCAGCAACTACGATCAACGCCTAACCGCGATCAACAGCCTCCACGCGGATGTGTATCGGCGGCTGAGCGAAGAAGGCATCACCATCCCATTTCCGCAGCGGGATGTTCACCTGTTTTACGAATCGCCCATGCCACCGCCTTCACGGGAGCAGGCTCAACGGCCAGATCAGGCCCCAGACGAGAAGTAACGCGGATGGGTCCTTCGATCAAATGCGTGCCAGTCTAAGGCCGAGTCGTCTGTCGGCAACCCCTTATCGCCGTCCGGTAATTGCGGTAAAGTCAATTCAAGGGGATACCTGGGCCTAATATTTTGGTCCAGGATGATTTCATGCCATGTCCTGAGAAGAATGGATGGGAGCGACTGCGGGACGATATGGCGACCAACGGGAAGCCGATCAAGAATTACTGGTTGACGCGAACGTCGGCAGCCGTGCGGAACGGCCGCTTGCGGCGGCAGGACGTCCCCCCAGGCGAGGTGCTGTGCTTTCACTGCCCCGCTAAATGCTGCCAGTACATCGCCCTGCCGATCGATCGACCGCGGACCTGGGAGGGGTTCGACACCGTCCGGTGGTTCTTGCTCCATGAGCGGACGGCCGTGTTCGTCGATGACGGTCAGTGGTATTTGCTCGTTTATCTGACGTGCAAGGCGCTGCGGTCCGATGGCCGGTGTGCGATCTATGCCCATCGCCCCAAGGTGTGCCGTGACTACGGAATGGACATCTGCGAATTTGAAGAAAACGCCGTCTATGACCAGTTTTTTGAGACGGCCGAGCAACTGGAGGAATATGCCGAGGCAATTCTCGGCCCACGATCCGGTGGTTCGATCCGTTCGCCTCGCCCCAATCCCTTGAAGATTGTAGAGATGGCGGAAAAAGCCGTCGCGGAACATGTCACCTGTCCGGATGGCCGGGCGAAATGACTGGCCGGAAGACCTGCTGAGGCGTTACATATCTGACCCTCAAAAGTGAAGAAGTCTTGCAAAAACGACCATGGGAACACTCATTCCAGCACGAACACTGAAGGGTTTTCGTGATTATCTTCCGCAAATGATGATCCCGCGGGAGCGGATCATGGAAATTGCCCGACGGGTCTATCGGTCGTACGGATTTGTGCCGATCGACACGCCCGCCCTCGAGTATCTGGAAATCCTCGCCGGCAAGGGGAGCGAAGAAACCGACAAGCAGCTTTACCGCTTCCAGGACCACGGCGGCCGTTGGGTGGCTCTGCGGTTTGATCTGACGGTCCCGGCGGCACGCTTCACGGCGCAACACCTCAATGAGTTGGGAACGCCCTTCAAGCGGTATCACATCGCCCCGGTTTGGCGAGGTGAAAACACCCAACGAGGACGTTACCGTGAATTCGTCCAGTGCGACTTCGACACGATCGGAACCCACTCGTTGACCTCGGACATCGAGACGACCCTTGTCATTCACGACCTGTTGCGGGCGATCGGCTTTCGGGAATTTACGATTCGCATCAATAACCGCCGGGTGTTGAACGGCCTTTTGGAACGCCTCGGGCTAAGTGACCGGGCGGTGCTCATCCTTCGCGCTTTGGACAAATGGGGGAAAATCGGTTCCGAGGGCGTCAAGCGGGAACTGGAGGAGGTGGCCGGACTGACTGCCGAACAAGCCGCCGAGGTCCTGCGCTTAACCGAGATTCACGGTGACATGGATGAGGTCCTCAGCCGGGCGGAACGCCTTGTCCAGGGGAGCGCCGTGGGCGAAGAGGGCGTCGCTGAATTGCGTGAGGTCGTCCGCGGCGCGGTGGCCGGTGGCGTGGCCCGGGAGTGCCTCATCGTCGATCTGGCCATCGCGCGGGGACTCGATTATTACACGGGGACCATCTATGAGACCTTCCTGGCGGCCTTGCCCGGCATTGGGAGCGTCTGCTCCGGAGGACGCTACGACAACCTCGCGGCCTTGTTCACGACGCAGCCCTTACCGGGTGTTGGGGCCTCGCTGGGTCTAGATCGCCTCCTCGCCGCCATGGAAGAGCTGGGGATGCTGGAAGCGGTGTCAACGACCGCGCCGGTCTTCATCGTCTTTTTCGATCACCAGCACCGAGATGACTATCTGCGACTGGCGGCCCAACTCCGCACCGCGGGACTTGCCGTCGAGCTTTACCCCGAGCCGAAAAAGTTGGCCCAGCAACTTAAGTACGCCGATCGACGCGGCCACCGTGTGGCTATCCTCATCGGCGAGGACGAATTCCGAAAAGGCGTGTGCCAAGTGAAGGATTTAAAGGCCGGGACACAAAGCGAGGTGCCTCTGGATCCGCAGTGCTCCGCCCTCATCGAGCATCTCCAAAGGTTGCTCGGCTAACGGGGAAGCTCATGCGGGGCCGACAACTTGGGAGGTCCCGGCAACAGAAACCCTCTCTCCTGTGACGGCCTTTCCAACCTGCCCGGCCGGGTCAAAGGCCGGGTAATCGGCCCCTGGCGAGAAGATCACTTGAATCGGCCGGGCCAATTCGCGAAAGTGGCGGACCGCCACGGCCACCGTTTGCCATTGCGGCGAAATAAGGTGGCACATCTGCCGGTACCGGGCCGATTCCACCCCCAGAAAGGCGTACCGTTCACCACGGAACGTGATCAACCACTCCGGGCTGACGGGGAGACGATTTCCCACGACGTGGAAGGCAAACACAAACAATCCGCGGAAGCCTTGGCCGAAAAGGACTTCCCATTCCATCAGGCTTTCCAAATCGTCCTGGGTGGACCAATTTTTCCAATACTGATGATGCTCCAGGCCCGAGGGGAAGCGTCGCCCCTTGACATCCACCAACCAGGTGACCGGACCGGGTGGTGCCACGAGGAAATCGAGGCTTTTGAGGGATCGGCCATCGGCCATGACCGCCCGCCGGGCCTCATCCACCGCCACATAGGGGATGCCGGCAGTGCGCAAATAAGACTCAAAGGCCGCCTCGTAATGGTTATCCCGCTTGGCCACTCCTGCCTCCCAGACTCCCATGGTTAATTTCGACGCTTGAGCCGCCTTCAGCTCCTCAACAAAGATACCCGAGTTCCTCCCCTCTCGCAAGTTTCAAAATTAGGCCCGAGAGCAGGAAAACATGGTAACCCGGGCCATGTCGGGGAGTCCCGGGAACCGGTGTGGCATCATGCGGCGGGGCGACCTTGCGGGCGATTAGGGACCGTTTTGAAGGATTTGGCTGAAGGATCGGGCATTGCCTGCCGATACCATACGTGAGGCTTAATTGTGCTGCAAGGACGTTGTCGATTTTGCAGCGTTTCCCGTACCCCCGGGCAAGGTCGCTTCATCTCGTACGGAGGCGGAGTAAGAAAGATGAGAACTTCAGTTTTTGTTGCGTGTGTGGCAATGGTGGCCTGCTCTTCCCAGCTTTGGGCAGTGGAGAGCAAACAATCCCCGGCCCCGCGGGTCATTGACGTAGCCCTCCATGATGGTGGGTTACTTTTAGGACAAGTGGTGACGCCCGAGGGTCTGCCGGTCCCGAATGCCGCCGTGACCGTGGTCAGTGGTGATCAGGTCCTTGGCACGGCCACGACAGATGCCCAGGGACGCTTTGCCTTCCGCGGCCTGAAGGGCGGTGTCTATCGTCTGAATGCGGCCAACGGGACCGGGATGTATCGCCTATGGGCGGCACGCACAGCTCCCCCAGGCGCCCAGGATTCCACGTTGATCGTCTCGGGTCAAGACCTTGCCCGCGGTCAGGTCCTGCCGCGTGTCCGGACATGGATGCGGAATCCCTGGATTGTGGGTGGGGCCATCGCAACGGCCATTGCCGTCCCGGTTGCCGTTGCCGAGCACGACGAAGAACCTTCTAGCCCGTGACCGGAGAATCGCCGAGCGGGGGTCAGGCACGCCTTCAAATAATGGGAAGCAGGAAGTGCCTAGTACCACGCAGTAACCTCCGTATTCCCTTGCCGACACCTCCCGATCCTTGCAGATGATGGCCCTGTTGGTTGCCCCACAGGGCCATCGTCTTTTCTTGGCCGCACGGTCGGTTCGCAAGACCTTTGAAATGTCAGTTTCCGACTAAGGCAATCGCTTTCTGCATAGCCTCGGCCGTAAGTTGCAAGGCCTCCTCTGGGGGCAATTGTCGTAGTTCTTTTTTGAACGGCTCAATGTAAACCGGGCCGTCGAAACCGATTTCCACCAGTGCCCCCAAGAACCCTTTCAGGTCAATGACGCCCGTGGCACAGGGGAGCTCGCGGACCGAGTCGATCTGTTCCTCCACCGGAATTCCACTCGGGGCATCATTGATATGAACGATGACGACACGATGGCCAGGGAGCCTGCGAAGGTCCTCCACCGTTTCCCCTGCTGTGTACCAATGCCAGGAATCGAGCGTCAGGCCAACGCAGGGATAGTCAATTTCGGCAATCAATTCCCGCATTTCTCGCATGGTGTGAATGAACGGGTACCTGCCGGCCGACCACGATTTCTTCGGGCCAACGTACTCCAGGCCAAGCCGCAGCCCGTAACCCCCGGCAATATTAGCCACCGCGCGAAGTCGTTTGGCGTGCAAGCGGAAGTTTTCCAGATACGTCCGTTCGTTGTGGCTGGGCGAAATCCACGTCCCCACCCGATCCACGCCGGCGCGTTGCAGGGTTTCGCAGAATTGGGGGAAACGTCGTAAGGAGCGGGTGAACGCGTCAATATCACCGCGAAAATCGACAGGAAGCCCGGCCGCCGACCAGGTCAGCCCTTTTTCTTGCATTTCCTGGCGGAGGTCGGCCAGCTCCTCCTGGGAAAGTCGGCTTAGGAAATCAGGCTGCGGTTCGACGGCTTCAAAGCCGAAGCGGGCTGCATATTCAATCGCCTGACGCTGATCCGCCCGCACACCAATGGCCGAACACACAAGCGCCGCCTGAAACCGTCGCGCGGGCCTCGCCGCTTCCTCCCCACTTACCGGCTTTCGTCCGGCCAGAGCACCCATCGACCACAGTCCGACACCGAGGGCCGTCGTGTTTAACCAGTCACGCCGTGTCATGCGACTCATCGCAAACCTCCCACCAGGTCATAAGAATCTAAAGCCATCGAAGACATCATCCCGCAGGTTGTTCATCAAGAGGTGCCGCCACCAGGTCGTAGCCCTGGGCTGCCACGATTTCGCACGTGACAAACTGTCCCGGCTGAAGGTGTTTTCCCGTCACATACACCACGCTGTCGATCTCTGGGGCATCGGCGTATGTCCTACCGATGAAGACATGCCTTCGCTCTGGATACGGCTGGTCCAGGAGGATGGTCATCTGACGTCCGACCTGGCCCTGGGCATACTCAAAGGCGATCTCCTGCTGGACGGCCATCAGGTGCTCCCGCCGTGCCCGGATGACCCGACGCGGCAGATGATCCTGAAGCCGCGCCGCTGGTGTCCCCGGTTCACGAGAATACTCAAAAACCCCCAGTCTTTCAAACCGCTGGGTCTTGACGAACTCCACTAACTCTTGAAATTCTGCCTCCGTTTCGCCGGGAAAGCCCACAATCATCGTCGTCCGTAGGACCAGGTTCGGGATCGACTCCCGCAGTTTCGCTAACAGGGCCTCGGTCTCCCGGCGATTGACCCGCCGCTTCATCCGCTTCAAGATGCGGTCGCTGATGTGTTGCAGGGGCAGATCGAGATACGGGAGAACCGGCTCACCCTCGCGGAGGACTTCCACAAGTTCGTCGGTGATGTGCATGGGATACAGATACATAAGGCGAAGCCACCGCAGGCCCGGCAATTCCCGCAAACGCCGCAAAAGCTCGGCCAGCAAGGGACGACCCGCCAAGTCGAGGCCGTAGTATGTCAAGTCCTGCGCTACCAGGATCAATTCCCGCACGCCCTCGGCAACCAATTCCCGGGCCTCCTCCACAATACTCTCGAGCGGCTTACTCACATGGCGTCCCCGGATGTGGGGAATCAGGCAGAATGTGCAAAGGCGGTCACACCCTTCGGAAATCTTCAGGTAGGCCAAATGCCGGGGTGTTACCCGCAAGCGACGACGATCATCCAGGGGAACGACGGAAGCCGGTTGGAAGACCGTTCGTTGTTCGACCAGACCTGCTTGAATCCGCGCTGCGGCCTGCGTGATTTCATCGCGGGCAAAGAGATTGACCAGTTGATCCACCTCCGGGAAGCGATCAAGAAGGGCCTCCCGGTCTTTCTCCACCAAACAGCCCGTGACAATGACGCCACGAATCTTGCCCTTCCGCTTCAGCTTGAGCATCTCCTCAATGACGGCGAACGATTCCTCACGGGCCGAGCGGAGGAAACCGCAGGTGTTAACAACGACCACGTCGGCCTCTTGGGGGTCTGTGGTCAGCTGCCAACCGGCGTCGCGCAAAAGGCCCAACATCCGCTCGCCATCGACAAGGTTCTTGGGACAGCCGAGGGCAATGAGGCTGCATGTCCCCAGGGGTTTTGCCGAGCTTCTCGCAGGGGAGGCCTGCACTTCGGGATCGGTCGAAACAATGGGTAAAGCGTTGGATTGATCGTCCATTCAGTGAATCCGGTTTTGCTATGGGGAAATGTCCGGGTCCTCTGCCGCCGGCGTCACACCGCGATCAACGAAGGGGCTTCGGGAGGGCCAGACGCGGGTGAAGTTGCCTCACCGGCAAGTCGGACCAAACTCGTACATTATGTCATCCTATACCGGATGACACCCTGCGGTAAGGCGTATTGGAGCAAAGGGGCGGTCAATCCGATGCTTACAGAGCAGCCGAAGTCAAGCGGCCTAGCGGGTCCAGTGTTTGAAGTGATCCAGATATGCCCGGCGGGGGTCACCCAAACGGGCGGTGAGCCGCTCGCTTAAGGGCCTTGGAACACCGTATTGGGCGAGGGTCTGTAAGTAATCCACCAGTTCCAGCCGAGCGACAGCTGGCCCATGGAGCATGAAATGGACCCACGCAAAGGACCATCGGTATTTGTTCGCGTCCATGGCGTCCATGTGGGGGATGGCCTCTAGTGTGGAAAGCGACGGGACATAACCGAGATTGGCCCACAGCCGTATAGTCTTCAAATGGGGATGCCCGAAGGCCCGTTGAGCACGGGGGACCTCGAAGTACTCGGCCAATCCTTCATCCAACCACAGAGGGACCACGGGGAGGGCTGAGTGGAGTAGGGCGTGCGTGCACTCGTGACGCAGATCCACGGCAAGTTCACTGCTGCGATAGGCCAGGACGAACGCCTGACCCGACCGCTGGATATAAAGCGCCCGCCGATAGGGCACGTCGGGAAACTGCTCTTTGAGGAAGCGGTCGTACTCGCGTTTCCCAGCAAAGAGCAGAACGGAAACCGGCCTGTCGGCCAGACGGAGGCCCAGGGCGGTCTCGATATCCTCGGCCAGGTATTCCAAATCGGTTTGGACGTCGGCAACGTCCTGGAGCGGGAACTGAGAGTAGATCGTCAGCCCCCGCACCGAGCGTGTTTCCACCCAGGGCGAGTACGCCACCTGGCCAAGTAGCGCCGAGGAACACATCACGGCAAGAAGGATGGGCGGATACACGGCAGTGGCTCCCGGCCCTTATCATCCGGCAAGGCGTCGCCACGCCCGGCTCCACAGAGAACGGATGGGACGCACGGGTTCCAGCTTTTGGGGTGCCAGCCCGAGGACAATTCGAGCCGGATTGCGGCGGCATAGAATGTCAGCCGTATCTCGACCAAGCAGCCGGGCAATCTGGCGATGGGCGTCCCCCAAGTGCGGTGGACGGCCGTGACGCCCATGGGCATCCGTGGCCACGACGTGGACCTTTCCCGAAAGGAGTAACTCTTCGCTGAATCGTCGCACGACGGCCCCAAAGGCTCCCGTGATACTCCCCGCCGTGATCTGAACGAGGGCCCCGGCCTGGAGGATTTCGTTAAGAAGCTCCGGGCGGCGAATGATCGCGTGATTGCGTTCAGGATGGGTCAAGATGCCCGTTATCCCCAGCCGTCGCAAATCGTTGAGAAGCCCCTGCAAAGGAAAATACACATCGTGGGGTAGTTCCAGCAGGAGATACCGGCCATCGGCAATCGGTTGCACCTCTTTGTTTTGGACCCGTTCGACCAGGGTCTCGTCGATGCGGACATCGGCCCCAGCAAAAAGCTGAAGAGGAATTTGGTGCTCCTCCAACTTGCGTTTGGCCTCCTGGACAACGCTTTGAATGCGTGCAGGCGTGTTCTCGGTATATCGCCCTCCTTGATGCGGCGTGGCCACCACCCACACCAGTCCGTGTTCCACCGCCGCCCGGGCCATGGTCAGCGTTTGATCCCAGTTGGCGGGTCCATCGTCAAGGCCCGGCAAAAGGTGACAATGAATGTCCACAAACCCCGGCGGGAATTGTTCGTCCTGCGTCATCCTCCTTGTCCTCTCGTGGAGCACGTCGCCCTTTGGCATCCTCACCTTTTCTCGTCCGCGTATCTTCCTCAGGTTCCAATCACTCTTGCCGTTTTAACCGCAAATACCGAGGCGGATCATAAGAGAGCCATCGCCCTGTGGTCAAGGCCATTCTCTTGGCGTGCGTAGATCGAGTTTCACGAGGCGCGGATTGAAGGAGAAACAATTGATGGCGGCTTCCGCGAGCTCGACCCTCTAGGCAACCTGAGCCTGTTCGCTTCCCAGGTGGGTAGAATCTTCGAGTAAAAGCTGGGAGAATGCCAACGCGTGAAGTGGACTTTCCCGAAGAGTCGTTATCTCATGAAGAGGTCAGCGGCTACCAGAGAAGAAACGTCCTGACCATAAGCATCGAAGAGCCGAAGTGACCGTCACTTCCTTTCCTGGTCACCGCTTCAGAATCGCAGCGCTTGGGGAAGGATGTGTCGCACTCGGTCGAGGAGACCGGCCGAGCGGTCGGGTGGTTTCTCAGCGGGCTTCCCTGACGGTTTACTCTCCGGTGGCTCGCGGGGTTGGTCGCTGGCCGTCACACTGAACTCGCTGCGTGGGACGTGCCGGGCCAAGTACTCTGGCCAAAAACCTTCCAGTAATCGCAGGCAATCGGCGATATCCCGATTTTCCAATTTAGCCTGAGCCGGGGCAATGAGTTTGAAAAGCTCCACCCGCTCTGCCTTACTAAAGGCAAGATGGCACAGTTGAATGTCATCGATCCAGACCTCACCCTGCCCGGCCAGGTCAAAGCGGAGCTGTAACGGCGAAAGGCCGCTCATGGGGAGGTCTGTCACCTCCACGAGAATCGGCGTCCAGTCGGAGGAGATGACCGGCGCAGTCCGTCCGGGCGACGCCAGACCGATTTCGGCGATGCGACTCAGCGGTTGCCCACGATGAACTCCCGTCACAACGCACCGCAACGGTGGCTGTCTCTGTGGATGGGACGTCTTAAGCCACACCGCGACCGTCAGCCGTCCCGTGGGAGGTGGTGGGAACGCCTGACTGACCAGGGAAACCGTGGGGCCTTGGCTCATGAGATACACCGATTGCTGCCCGCCGTGTCTTTCCGCCGCATCGACTCGGACCATCGTCCCCCCGGGTGCGACGGCCGTCCACAACGGCACCGGTTGCGCGTCACCGGCCGGCTCTTCAAAATCGGGATTTTCAAGGACGGCATAGACGGGAGGGACGCTGAGCGTGGCCGCACGTTCACTCAAATCGGCGATCTGTTCCCGCAGTCGTTGTTCGACCTTAGGTGACCAACTCACCTTGGCCGATGTAAACGTGATGTCGGCAGTCGTCAGTTTGACGGCCACGAGATCGTACGGCTCAAAGGTCATCTTCCAGCGGCACTGTCCCTGGGAGTCGCTTTCCAGAGGCGGTAATGAGCGGAAGCCACTCAGTTCGATCATGCGGCAGCCCCGCGGGGCCTGGAGCGTCATCTCCAGAATCACGGGGAAGCCGACCTGATTGGCGAAGTAGAGGTAGGTCTCCTGCTGGCGTGTCAAACTGCGGACCACGAGCGGTTGGAGTGAGGTCCCTTGATCGGGGAAACGGACATCTTGGAATGGTCCCCCCGGCAAACGGCGGAAGGCGGCAAGCCACGGCCGCAGCATATCCTCGCCACCCCAAGGGGTCACCCAGCCGCCGTCACAGATCAATGTGGGGTCTCCATCGGCCAGGGCTTGGGCGTACCGTCGCCGGTTTTCTAGCCCCCAGGCCACCGGCTGATGAATGATGGCCGTGAAGGCCGGCTGAATGGGTGATCGGGCATCGAAGCTAGGCAAACGAATTTCCTGCGGCGGATGATAGAACAACACGCCGGGCATGTGTCCTTGGGCGTTCATGGGGATCGACCGGTAGATTTGGTCAATCTCAAACTCCGTGGTGCGAACGCCGAAATCCGCATGCTCAACCATCCGTTTGACGCGGAGGAGGCCCATGGCCAAGTCGCTTGTGGCCAGCTCGGGCGTCAATCCCGTTTCTAGCAGGAGGGCCAGCGGGTCACGACGTTCCGTCAACGTTGGACGGAGACGCTGTTCCCAGCGTTCGCCCACGAACATGGTTGGAGCCAAAAGGAGGACCTTTGCATCAGGCCGAACGGCTGCCACCTCTTGTGTCACGCGAGAATAAAAGGTTTGAAGTCGCAGCGAGCGCCACCTCAGCCATTCGCGGGAATAAGGTCCCAAAAGCAAGCGGGCCCGTTCTTGATAACGGTTATCATCGGGCACCTGAAGTTGGATGCCTGTCTCTTCAGAAAATCGGGCGATGGTCTCGTCATCCAGTCCCCATTCTGGTCCGGGAAGTTGTGCGTAGCCGTAGGCCGAGATCTGAATCCCCAATCCATAAAATGAGGCATGACGCCCATAACGTTCAACAAGTTCACGAACGACGGCCAGAAGCTCTTCCTGGACCTCGCGGTGGAGGATGTTGTAGTAGGGCGCCATCCCTCGATAAGGCGCCTGTGTCTCCGTGAGCGTTTGGCCGTTGGGACCGATCCAGCGGAGGTTTCGCCCCCGCTCGCCCTGTTTTCGAATCGTCTCCTCAAGATTTGGCAAGGGGACGGAAAAATCGATGGCGGGGATGACCGAAAATCCCTCGCGGTCGGCGATGCGAAGGATCAACTCCAGGACGTCCTTGCGGATAGGATCGGCCCCGGTGAGAGAAAACGAACCGCTATCATAGCGCGGCGTCGGTTTCCAACGCTCACTGGGATAAAGCGTTGAGCCATCGGCAGCCACCGACAAGACAACCGCGTTGTATCCGGCAAACGTCACGTATTCAGCTAATCGGGTCGCCGCTTGGTAAAAGGTGACCCAATCGTCCAAGCCCTGCTGCTGGAAGGGACCGGGGACATCGGTGGCACCAAAGAGCGTGCTAAGAATCGGGCGATGGAAATAGGCCGCCACCAGCCGTTCGCTGGGGAAGGCAGAGGCGGGAAAGATTTCCGGCAAGCGGTTCCATCCTGCATAAACGCGAATCTTTTTGTACAAAGCCGGTTCGCCACTCGGATTGGCCACCAAAAGAAGTGGCTGACGTGTTCGTGGCCAAAAGACGACGCGATGAACCTGCCAGCCGAGCGGTTGTTCCCACCGGCGGAATTCCCCGGTGGAATAGACGCCATAGCCGACCATGGGCGGAGCAATGGCGCCCACGGCGTTCGGCTCCACAATGGAAAAGAGCATCGTCTGCCGCTGGTCAGCCGGCCATTCGATTTCCAAGAGGTGAGGTCGGCCGGGTTCCTGAACGGGAAGCGAGTACAGGGCCCAGGCGGGATCTTCTCCCGGGCTGGCCGCGGCAAGCTCGCAGACCGCCTCTTGCCCCTCTCCCCCAATGTGCCGCCAACCACGACCGAGGAACCCCAGCCGAGGCAAATAAGGCGCCACCCGGGATAGACGCTCCCAGAAATTCTGATTGCTGGCATCGACGGCCTCCCCCAAGAGGGTCAACTCTCCGGAAAAGGCCTCCCCCGTCCGCCGCGTTGTGTTGAGCACAACCACTTGCACATGCCGTTCCAGGTTCGAGGCATTCCCGCCAAAAGGACGCGTGACCGACTCGGCCAAACGAAAACTGGGAATCGGCGTGGCCGTGATCACCACGTCATAGCAGCCTTCTTCCTCGGGGAGCGTAATTTCCACAGGGATGGGCGATTCCTTACCGACGGTGATCTCGTAACGGACCACCGGCGCATCTGTGTTGCCCGTTCGCCGTAGGTCTGCCAAGGAGTCGAGCAAGGGCCGACGCGGCTCTCGATCGGTTATCCGGCTGCGGACGATATGGATGCGAATATCGACATGTGTTCCCGGCGAGAAGGGCAAGCCACGAGGCGTGACGTAGAATTTCCATGTTTCCCCGGGCGAAAAAACGAGGTGGGGACGATCCGTGGACACGGCCAACTCGTCTCCCGGAAGCCGCTCGATGAAAAGCTGTCCGCCACCCGACAGTGCCATCTGGCGCGGTTGGCGTTCGATCTCTTGAATGGGCACAGACCACTGTTGCGATGGCGTACCCTCGGCCGCCAGCTCGATCTCCAACAGCGTTTGGCCCTGCCGATCAAGTGCGAGGTCCACCCCCTGAAAGACCCGCGGAGTGGTGGGGACAATGTCGATCCCCTTATCGCGAAACACCAGGGAGGCCAGTTCGTCGGCCTCTGACCCGATGGGTTGCCAGCGGAGGATTTCCCCTTGGGAAACACTGATCCGACCGGCCCAGCGCCTGGCCGAGCCCCCGCCCCAGGAAATCCGCAGCCCATTCTCCTCCCCGCAAGCAGCGACCGAGAACCACAGGCTGAGGATCATCCCCACGGCCACGACGCAGTAGGTCCAAAGGCGGTTCCCCAACGGCGGCCAGCGGGTAAACTCCGCGACGATGTTCGGAAAGCGTGCCTTTCCATCTAATGAGCCGACGACACTATGACCAGCAGCCGACGGCGTGCGTTTTCCTGACGTTTTACCCAGACCATCGCGGGAAGCCGATGCGGCGACAGCCAAAATGCGCTGCGCAGCCCCACCGCACCCGCCGAAGGTGTTTTCCTTCAAGCGGGTTGATGACTTCACACAGTTCGGACATCCCTGTCCGCACATCACGCCCTCATCATGCGGTCGTCCACCGCCGGTTTTTACGGATGGTCGTAAAATGCCGCGACTATCCGCTCGGACAATCGCGGAACTTGGGGTGGCATTGCGGTCGGTAAGTTGGCAAGGTAGCTCTGGCTCATCATCCCGTCAGGCTTATGAAGATGTCTTTGTCCCGCCAAAAGGCCACCAAGAACGTCCCTTTTTCGATGTCTCGGAGACATTTTGCTCTTCTGCCGGGGTAGGCTCGGTATCAATTGCCGAGGCATCAAACTCCGGGCCAGGCAAGGCGTGGTCCGTCGTGACGTCGCCCCCGCCCGGGAGCTCCTCATACTTCTTGACCAACGGTGCTACATCTTGGGTGGGGGATTCATCTTCTGATGGTCCCTGATACTTTCGGCCGGTTTCGGGAACTGCTTCGATTTCGAAGCGGGCTTCAAGGACGCCGGCCGCCTTGGCCTGCTGAAGCATTTGGACCACGTCCGGGTAGGTGCCGCCCAATTCCGCCACCGCCCGAATGATCTCGTCCAGATTGTTGCTCACGAAGCGCTTTTGGTCCGCCTCGTTGACGGCAAATTTGGCCACGGTCACCTTACCAGGCTGCTGCGATGTCA
>Ga0116169_1002343_pt1 | contig 14115 bp, 12 predicted proteins | sample AD_UKC130_MetaG_FD_89796 | JGI IMG/M metagenome (GOLD analysis project Ga0116169, IMG submission 89796) | Active sludge microbial communities of municipal wastewater-treating anaerobic digesters from Canada - AD_UKC130_MetaG | ecosystem: Engineered > Bioreactor > Anaerobic > Digestate | place...
CTCCACCGCGTATTCGAAGGCCAGCCGCGCCTCGGGCTCGTCGATTTTTCGGGTGCCGCTCATCGTGAGTCTCCTCGGGCCGGGGATTCAATGAAGCGGCGCAGCAGCGCGGCGACCTCCAGCGGGGTGTCCAGGTTCGGGGAGTGGCCCACACCGTGCCAGACGTGCAGGCCACTGCCCTTCGGGTACATCGCCCAGCTGGCCAGCATGTCGGCCAGGGGAATGACCGCATCGCGGTCGCCCGCCGCCAGCAGCACGGGCATCGGCAGCGTCTTGACCCGATCGCCCAGGCGCAGCTGCTTCATCGAGCGCATCGAACCGCGCAGGCGGCGCTCGGGCGCCGCTGCGGTGTCCTGATTCAGCAGACGCAGCTGCTCGGGGTCGAAGCCGGCGCCGCGTGCATCGAGGCCATCGCCACCGGCCCCGCGGGCCAGCTGCTCGCGGCGCGCCGCCATTCGCTGGTCGAGGAAGGCTTCGAGCTTTGCCGGCTCCATGAGCTCGCAATGCGGGCTGGCCGGATCGAGCAGCACCAGACCGCTCACCAGCTCGGGATGGTCGACCGCGAACTGCGCCACCGTGGCGCCGCCCATCGAGTGACCGACCAGCGTGAACCGCCGCAGGCCGAGCTGGGTGACCAGCTCGAATGCATCGGAGGCGAACTTCTGGATCGTGAAGTCGCCTTCGTGCGGCGGCGCGTCCGACGCCCCGGCGCCGCGGTTGTTGATCGCGATCGACCGGTACTGGTGCACCGGCAGGGCCTGCTGCACGCCGTGCCAGACCCGTGCCGAGGCCTGGAAGCCATGGATGAAGACCACCACGTTCGGGCCTTCGCCACGCTCGAAGTACTCGAGGCTGACCTCTGACAGGCGGGCAATGCCCATGTCAGGCCACCATGCGATCGAGACGCTGGCGGATCAGCGCCTCGGCCTCGGTGACGATCCGCGAGATCAGCTGCGCGCAGGTCGGGATGTCGTTGATCAGGCCCTGCACCATGCCGGCCGACCAGATGCCGTGATCGGGATCGCCGAATTCGTAGACGCCCTTGCCGCGCTGGCCGGCCACCAGGTGACGCAGGTCGTCGATCGTGGCGTTGCCCTTGCGCTCGATGGCCACGACTTCCTTGCTGATCGCATTGCTGGCGACCCGCGACGTGTTGTGCAGCGTGCGGAAGATCAGCTCGGTGGCGCGCTCGTCGTTGGCGACGATCTGCTCCTTGATGCGCTGATGGATCGGGCTCTCGACCGTGCACATGAAGCGCGTGCCCATGTTGATGCCCTCGGCGCCCAGCGCCAGTGCGGCCACCAGGCCGCGCGCATCTCCGAAGCCGCCCGAGGCGATCATCGGAATCTTGACCTTGTCGGCGGCAGCGGGGATCAGGATCAGGCCGGGGATGTCGTCCTCCCCGGGGTGGCCGGCGCACTCGAACCCGTCGATGGAGATCGCATCGGCACCGATCCGCTCGGCCTTCAGCGCATGGCGCACCGCGGTGCACTTGTGGATCACCTTCACGCCGTGCTTTTTCAGTTCGCTGATGTGTTCCTGCGGGTTGTTGCCGGCCGTCTCGACGATGCGCACGCCCGAATCGACGATGGCGTCGCGGTACTCGGCGTACGGCGGGGGCTTCAACGCGGGAAGGATCGTGAGGTTCACGCCAAAGGGCTTGTCGGTCAGGTCGCGACAGCGCTTGATTTCGCGGCGCAGGTCTTCAGGGGTCGGCTGCGTCAGCGCCGTGATGAAACCCAGGCCACCGGCGTTGGCCACGGCGGCAACCAGCTCGGCGCGGCCGACCCACTGCATGCCACCCTGCACGATCGGATGCTCGATACCGAACATTTCGGTGAATCTGGTCTTCATCTGCGGCTCCCTGTCCATGTGTCGCGCCCACGCGGGCGCCCGAAGGACAAGCCTAACCGAAGGAAGCGGCAGCAGCGATCGCGGGCAGGAGGCGGCGTTTCGTCTTGCGCGCGATCGGCAGTAAGAACGGTCAGTGCAGGGCGACTGGGTTTTGCATCAGGCCGTCGAAGCGACTGAGAAAGTCGTCGACCTCTTCAACCGTCGGCTCGCTGGCGATCAGTTCGCTGACGTCGTCGCGAAAAAGGTTGGCCAGCGAACCGCCCAGGAAGATCTCCTTGCGCGACAGCTTGTCCATGATCTCGTAGCCGCCGAAGACTCCTTGGGCGTCCTTGAACTCGACCACGCAGTAGTTGGGGCTGTTGTAGATCATGTGCATGAGGATCCTCGCAAGGTGAGTCGTTTCGGGAGCCGGTTCCGCCGGGGACGTGGGTCCGGTGCGGGTGAGTTACAAAGGTGGTGTCGGCAGGCGCCGATTCAAGTGCTGGGGTTTCCGACCGGAGGAAAGCCCGATCCGATGGTCGCCCCCAGGAATGGCGTTTCGCTCTTCAGTCGCCACCTTAGACCCGTCCTGACGATGGCGGGTGCCGGGTTGAACGGTTTACGGCGCTGGCCTACACGCCCCGCGGCGCGCGCCGACGCGCTGAGACGGCCTTGGTGCAATCTTCAGCCCCGCGGGCTACCCGCGGGCCACGTCCCAGTGCCGATCGACTTCCGCCAGGTCGATCGGCACATCGGCTCGCAACCGATACTCGATGCGCGATTCGCGTCGGGACGCAGTGGGCGCCCATGGCGCTAGCACGCCGTTGTCGCGCCAGGCATACCAGTCCCGCCGCGTGCGGATGACCGCCCGCACTTGCGCCACTGCCGGATGTGCGGCCAGCGCGCGCAGCGCCGCCTCGGCGCGAAGCCGATCGAACAGGACAGCGGCGGGCCAGACGCGCCGTTGCCGAAGGTCCGCGCTGCCTGTCGGCGGCGGCTCGGCCAGCCAGCGCCAGCGCTCGGGCGCAGCCAAGGCATCGAGCCGCGAGCGCAGCTCGGACCAGTCCACCCCGGCGGGCGGCGCGACCATCAGCGCAGGATCGGCGCCAGCATCCACGGAAGTGAGCGCTCGCAGAAGAACATCGTCCGGGCCGGCGGCCGAGGCGGATTCCACGAGCAGCACATCAGAGGCGCCGTGCTGCGCGGGCGTGCACGGCCCCGCGACCATGGCGACAATCTCGACCCTCGCAAGGTGAGCCGCCAGCGGGCCCGACCAGAGCGCGTCGGCGATCTGGCCGGGGTCGGCGCTCGGAGCCAGTTCGATAAACAGCCGCTCGACGGCCCCTCGGCGCAGCACTCTGGCGATGGCCAGCGCGAATGCCGAGGCCGCCACGCAGCAGGCGCAGCCTCCGGCGAAATCGCTGACATCGATCTGCGGCGGCAGAACGACCGGCACAGCATCGCCTGTGCGGATCAGAGCCCAGCGCTCATCGCTCGGGCGCGCGTCTGACCAGCGCTGCATCGAACGGGCCATCAGCGCCGGTGCCCCCGCCATCAGCATCACCCACGTGGCCGGCCGCACGGCAGGCAACGGCCCGAGCAGGGGGCCGCCGCGGGGGTTAGGGCTCACTTGCGCCAGAAGGCCGGGATGAACAGCACGAACACTGTCAGCAGCTCGAGCCGGCCGGCCAGCATCGCGAAGACGCACAACCAGGTCTGAAAGTCGGTGAGCACCTGATAGTTGTCCGCCGGACCCAGCAGGTTGAGTCCTGGCCCCGTGTTGTTCAGGCAGGCCAGCACTCCCGAGACCGAGGAGACGAAGTCGAGTCCCGTGGCCATCATCAGAAAAGTGAGCAGCACCAGCGTCAGGCCCCACAACAGCATGTAGCCCATCACGGCCAGCACGACCTTGTTGTCGATGATCTGACCGCCGATCTGCAGCGGCCTGACGGCCCGCGGATGAACCATGCGGACCAGCTCATTGCCAGCCTGACGAAGCAGGATCAGCACACGGATCATCTTCACGCCGCCACCGGTCGATCCAGCCGACGAGCCGACCGTGCACAACAGCAGCATCCACATCGGCGCGAAGATCGGCCACTTGTTGAAGTCATCGCTCGCATAACCGCTGGAGGTCGCAATGGACACGGTGTTGAAGGCCGCGTGGCGAAGCGACGTGATGAAATCGGGGTAGGTTCCCTGCCAGGCAAGGAAGCCGGCGAGCATCAATGCGCTGCCCGCTATCAGCGACCAGACGGCGAACACTTCGGGATCGCGCAGGTACACCCGCAGCGAGCGCTGGCGCAGCGCGATGAAGTGCGTGGTGAAGTTCAGCACCGCGATCATCATGAAGATCATCAGCACGCCTTCGATGACCGGCGAATTGAAACTGGCCACACTGGCATCGCGCGTCGAGAACCCGCCCAGCGCCATCGACGAAAAGGCGTGGCAAACGGCGTCGAGCCAGCTCATGCCGGCCCACTTGAGCATCAGGATGCAGATGACCGTGATGCTGGCATACAGCAGCCACAGATACTTGGCCGTCTGCGTGATGCGCGGCGTGAGCTTGGTCTCCTTGATCGGACCCGGGGTCTCGGCCTTGTAGAGCTGCATGCCGCCCACGCCCAGCATCGGCAGGATCGCCACCGCCAGCACGATGATGCCCATGCCGCCATACCAGTTCAGCGCATGACGCCAGATGTTCAGCGACTGCGGCAGATTGTCGAGACCGACGAGCACCGTGGCGCCGGTGGTGGTGAGCCCCGACATCGTCTCGAAGAACGCATCGGTGAAGGTTAGGCCCGGGATCTCGAGCAGCAGCGGCACCGTCGCCACCCCCGCCATCGATATCCATCCGAGCACGACCAGCAGCACCCCGTCGCGCGGCTGCAGTTCGCGCCGGTGACGCCGGCTTGCGCCCCACAGCAGCGTGCCCACCGACAGCGTGGCGACACCCGACAGGAAGAAGCTGCGATGGGTGCCATCCGAGACCCCGAGGGACCACAGCAAGGGCAGCAGATAGGTGGTCGAGAACACCATCAGGAGGCCGCCCAGGACATGGGCGATGGACAACATCTGGTGCATGTCGGGGCTGCGGGCGCCTGGGAGGGTCGGCACCGGATCGGAGGAAAGCGAATTCTACTCGCAGGCCTGTCGGCCGAACGGGCGAACAGGCAGGCCGGATGCCCCGTCCTCGCCGCGCGTCGCCAGCGTGCGGCGAACGAGCGCGCCGGGAGTTGCGACGTCCGCTGTCAGCGGCCCATCGGTATCGGCAGCGTTTCGATCAGGCCCATCTGACGCAGCATGTCGAGCGCGTCATCGAGGCCGCGATAGCGGGCCAGCCCCCGTCGCATGTCGGCAACGCTGGCCTTGCCATCGACCAGCATCAGCAGCACCCGCAGACGTCGGGGCAGCGACGAATAGCGATCCGCCGCTTCGAGCCGCCCCATATGGCTGCGCAGGAAGACGTCGTCATCGCGCAACGGCCGATAGTCAGCATGCACCCCGAACCGGCGCATCACGGTCTGAAACGAGGTCTCGACGGAGGGGTTCATGGTCAGCGGCTCGCCAGTGGAAGGGTATCGAAACGCCCTGGAGGACCCGGGGAATCTCCGGATTGATTTCTGTCCGACAGAGCTCCAGCCTACCCGACCGGCGGCTTGTGACGCGTGATCTAATTCACGCGGCACGTGGCCGCCGCAAGACAGGTATTCTCACGCCCGGTGCTGATATGAAGAGCCCTGCCGCGCCCCAGCGTGGGCCGTCCGGGCGACAACAACCCGTCCTGATTGGTGGACCATCGTGCTGCTTGGTTTCGTGATCCTGTACTGGATCGTCTCGGTGGTGATAGGCCTGGTGGCCGCGATGTGGGTCAAGAACACCGCCGACTTCGCGGTCGCCGGCCGTTCGATGCCGATGATGGTCGTCACCGCCACGGTCTTCGCCACCTGGTTCGGCTCCGAGACCGTGCTGGGCATCCCCGCCACGTTTCTGAAGGAAGGCCTGCATGGCGTGGTGGCCGACCCGTTCGGCTCATCACTGTGCCTGGTGCTGGTCGGCCTCTTCTTTGCGATGCCGCTGTATCGGCGCAAGCTGCTCACCATCGGCGACTACTTCCGCGAACGTTACAACCGGTCAGTCGAGGTGGTGCTGAGCCTGTGCATCGTGGTGTCGTACCTGGGCTGGGTCGGTGCGCAGATGAAGGCGCTCGGCCTGGTGTTCAACGTGGTCTCCGACGGCCAGATCACGCAGACCGTCGGCATGCTGATCGGCGCGGCAAGCATCCTGATCTACACGCTGTTCGGCGGCATGGTGTCGGTGGCGATCACCGACCTGGTGCAGATGGTCGTCATCGTGGCGGGCATGCTGTACATCGGCGCCGAAGTGAGCGGCCAGGTCGGTGGCGTGCAGGCCGTGGTCGATCATGCGGCCGCCGCCGGCAAGCTCGACTTCTGGCCGCGGGCCAATGTCGTCGAGATTCTGGGGTTCTTCGCCGCGTGGATCACGATGATGCTGGGCTCGATCCCGCAACAGGACGTGTTCCAGCGGGTCATGTCGTCCAAAACGGCGCGCATCGCCGGCGCGGCATCGGTGCTGGGCGGCGTGCTCTATTTCATCTTCGCCTTCATTCCGATCTTCCTGGCGTACAGCGCCACGTTGGTCGATCCGGCGCTGGTGCAGCGGCTGCTGGGCACCGACCCGCAGCTCATCCTGCCCAGCTTCATCATCGCGCATGCGCCGCTCGCCGCGCAGATCCTGTTCTTCGGCGCGCTGCTGTCGGCGATCAAGAGCTGCGCGAGCGCCACGCTGCTGGCGCCTTCGGTGACCTTCGCCGAAAACATCATGAAGCCGCTGTTCCCCGGCATCAGCGACCGCCGCTTCCTGCGCCTGATGCGGATCGTCGTGCTGTGCTTCACCGCGATCGTGCTGGTCTACGCGCTGAACACCGAGGCGAGCATCTTCAAGATGGTCGAGAACGCGTACAAGGTGACGCTGGTGTCGGCCTTCGTGCCGCTCACCGCAGGGCTCTACTGGAAACGGGCCAGCTCCGCGGGTGGCATGGCGGCCATGTTCGGCGGGCTGTTCACCTGGCTGTGGATGGAAGCATTCGCTTCCGGCGGACCGGTGCCGCCGCAGCTGGCGGGCCTGATGGCCAGCATCGCCGGCATGGTGATCGGTTCCTACTGGCCGCGGCGGCGGAATCAGCCGCATGGGGCGGGTCACGCGGGTCACGCCGGGCACCCCGGCACGCGGACCGCTGCTCACCCGAACCACCCGACGTAGCGGCGGGGCGCCGCGCAGGCGTGGATCAGGGGCCGGGGCGGCAGTGGCTCATGGTCGTGGTCAGAAGAACCCGACCCCGACCTGGAACAGTTTCTCGACCTTGGAGATCGTGCGCTTGTTCGTGACGAAGACGATCACATGGTCCTCGGCATGGATGACTGTGTCGTGATGCGCCATGATCACCTGCCCTTCGCCATTGCGCCCGCCTCGAACGATCGCACCGATGGTGGCGCCCTTGGGCAGATCGATCTCCTCGATCCGTCGGCCGACGACCTTCGACGATTTGGCATCGCCATGGGCGATCGCCTCGAGGGCTTCGGCAGCGCCACGGCGCAGCGAATGCACGGCGACCATGTCGCCTCGGCGCACATGAGTGAGCAGTTCACCGATCGTGGTCTGGGCGGGCACGATCGCGATGTCGATGCGGCTGCCCTGCATCAGCTCGGCGTAGGCGCGCCGGTTGATCAGCGCGATCACCCGCCGTGCGCCCATCCGCTTGGCCATCATGCACGACATGATGTTGTTCTCGTCGTCGTTGGTCAGCGCGACGAACAGGTCCATGTCGCCGACACTCTCGTCCGAGAGCAGATCCTCATCGGTCGAGTCGCCGTTCAGCACCAGTGTCGAAGAGGGAAGCTGGCTGGCCAGATACTCGCAGCGCAGCGCATTGGCCTCGATCAGCTTCACCTGGTAGCTCGTGCCCAGTGCGCGCGCCAGGCGCAGGCCGATGTTGCCGCCGCCGGCGATCATGATCCGGCGCACCGCCTTGTCCATCCGTCGCAGGTCGGACAGTGCGGTGCGGATGTGCTCGGAGGCCGCCAGCAGGAACACCTCGTCGCCCGGCTCGATCAGCGTGTCGCCGTCCGGCATGATCGCGCTGTCGTTGCGGAACACCGCCACCACCCGCATGTCGATCTTGGGGTGCGCCTTGCGCAGGTCGCGGATCGGGTGCTCGACCAGCGGTCCGCCGGCATAGGCGCGCACCGCGATCAGGCTGGCGCGCCCGCCGGCGAACTCGAGCACCTGCAGCGCCTCGGGGAACTGAATCAGCTTGATCACGTAGTCGCACACCGTCTGCTCGGGGCAGATCAGGTGATCGACATGGAAACCGCCTTCGCCGGTGATCTCCGGATGGTCCTGGAATTCAGGCGCGCGGATCCGGGCGATGCGCGTGGGCACGTTGAACAGACGCGCGGCCAGCTGACAGGCGACGAGATTGGTTTCATCGCGCGCCGCGGTGGCGATCAGCATGTCGGCGTCATGCGCGCCCGCCTGCTCGAGCACTGTCGGATGGGTGCCGTTGCCCGGCACCGTGCGCAGATCGAATCGGTCCTGCAGTTCGCGCAGGTTGAGCACATCGGTGTCGACCACCGTGATGTCGTTCTCTTCGGAGACCAGCGCCTCGGCCACCGACGCGCCGACACGGCCGGCGCCGAGAATGATGATCTTCACACCTGCTGATTCTTGCGGTACGCGCCGCGTGACAGATCGATGCCCAGCTGCTTGAGCTTGCGGTACAGATGGGTGCGCTCGAGGCCGGTTTTTTCGGCGACCCGCGTCATGCTGCCGTGCTCGCGCGACAGGTGGTGTTCGAAGTAAGCGCGCTCGAATGCGTCGCGCGCCTCGCGCAGCGGCAGGTCGATCGGCAGGTCGCGCATGGCCACGGTGGCCCCGGCCGGCGGCGCCGGCGGATGCGGATGGACATGGGCGGCATAGCCGGGCGCATGCCCGACCGCGAACTCGCCGCCAACCTCGTGTGAAACAACCGGTCGGACCATCAGCGGCGCGACCGCAGTACCGCCCCCCACGCCGGGCACGCCATGCACAACGACCGGCGCGGGCCTCGGCACGTGAGCCTTGCCGCGCGCCAGCCCCTGCTCGACCGCCTTCAGGAGCTTCTGCAGCGCGATCGGCTTCTCGAGGAAGTCGAGGGCGCCGATGCGCGTGGCCTCGACGGCCGTATCGATCGTGGCATGTCCCGACATCATGATGACCGGCATGGTGAGCTTGCCGTTGGCCGCCCATTCCTTGAGCAGCGTCACCCCGTCGGTGTCGGGCATCCAGATGTCGAGCAGCACCAGATCCAACGGATTTTCGTCGCGCACTTTTCGAGCCTGCTGCGCACTGTCGGCAAGCAGGACCGAGTGGCCTTCGTCGCCGAGAATTTCGGACAACAGCTCGCGGATGCCGATCTCATCATCCACCACCAGAATTTCGGCCATATTCCCCGTCGCGCAACGCCGCTTCATCAAACCCCGGATTCTCCACGCTTTTCGGCAGTTTGGTAAATAGGATCGCCACCTGAGCCCCGGCAACCCGGCCGGAATCGTCCTGCCAGTTCGTGATATCGAGTCGCGCGCCGTGTTCGTCGATGATCTTCTTGACGATCGCCAGGCCCAGTCCGGTGCCGCGGGGCTTGCTGGTCACGTACGGTTCGAAGGCGCGGCCCAGCATGCCCGGCGCAAAACCGCTGCCGTGATCGCGCACGATGACGCGCACCGCGGCGCGACCATCGGCCAGCGCCACCCGCTCGCTGACCACGTCGACCACCATCCGTTCGGGATCGCCGGCCTCGCCGCCCTGCGCGGCCACGCCGGCGTCGCGCAGCGCACCCTTGCCGCCCGCTTCCTGCGCGTTCTTCAGCAGGTTGTGGAAGACCTGGCGCAGCTGGGTCGCGTCGCCCATCACCAGCGGCGCGTCGCTGGCCAGGCGTGCACGGATCGCGCCCTGAGGATCGCCAGCGGCATAGAGCCGAAGCACGTCCTCGATCAGATCGTTGATCTGGAGCGCCTGCAGCTGCGCTGCGGGCAGACGGGCGTAGTCGCGGAACTCGTCGACCATGGTCTTCAGGGCCTGCACCTGGTTGACGATCGTCTGCGTATTCTTGACCAGCATCTCGGCATCGGCCGGCGGCAGCTTGTCGCGCAGCTTGAAGGCCATGCGTTCGGCGGCAAGCTGGATCGGCGTCAGCGGGTTCTTGATCTCATGGGCCAGGCGGCGCGCCACTTCGGTCCAGGCCAGGGCGCGCTGGGCGGACACCACTTCGCTGATGTCGTCGAAGACGATCACGTAGCCGACCCGTCGCTCGGGCAGGATCGATCCGCGCGCCAGCAGCGTCTGGTCGGCCGGGCGGCTCGGGTCGGGCGCGGGGCCCGCTCCGCTGCCATCGGCACTTTGCTGCTCGCGACTGCGACCCAGCACGAACTGGCGCTGCCAGCTGGCTGAACCGGCGGCCGCCTGTTCATTGAAGGCAGCGCGAATCTCATCGGCCAACAGGCCCACCCCCGGCAGCTCGGCCAGCGGGGTGCCCAGATGCTTCTCGAGGCTGGCACCGAGGATCCGGTCGGCACCGGGGTTGGCCAGCGTCAGGCACAGATCGGAATCGAGCACCATCACGCCGGCATCGAGATTGGCCAGCACGCTCTCGAGCCGCGCGTTGACGCGCTCGAGCTCACGCTGGTTGCGATCGACCAGCGAGCGGGCCTCCTGCAGCTGGCGGGTCATTGCGTTGAACGAGCGGGTCAGCACGCCGAGCTCGTCGCGGCCGGTGTAGTCCTTGACCTGGCGGAAGTCGCCTTCGGCCACCGATCGTGTCGCCGCTGCCAGTTCGGACAGCGGCCCGGTCAGCCAGCCGGCCAGCAGAAACGCCCCGGCCACTGCGGCAAAGACGGTCAGCAGGAAGGTGAGGGTCAGGGTGATCCGGAAAATGCGCTTGAGACCCTCGCGGGACAACGACAGCTGCTGGAAGTCGCGAAACCCCTGCTGGACAGCCTCCGCGTTCTCGGCCAGCACCGTCGGCACGGTCTGGACCAGCTGCAGATAGCGGCTGTTGTCGATTCGCTGGCCGTCCATCGAGACCATCACGATTACCCGCAGCTTCAGGGCCCGGTCGGAGGATCCCGGCTCGCCACCCTCGACCCGGGCGAACTGGCGGGTGAGCCGCGCCTGACGCAGCGCATCTGCGGGCGGCAGATCCGGCACGAGCCGCGCGAACTGGCCGCCGCTGGCGGTGATGATCCGGCCGTTGCCCGCCAGCACCAGCGCCTCCTGGACCCCGGACTGCTCGCGCAGCCGGCTGAGCGCCTGTGGCCATCCCACTGCCGGTGTTTCGGCCAGTTCGGCGGCCATCACCCGCGACTTCTGCGTGAGGTCGGTGAGCATCGAATCCAGCGAGGCACGCGCCAGTGTCAGCCCGGATTCGAGCGCACGCTCCAGCGGCACGTCGAACCAGGACTCGATCGAACGGCCGACGAACTGGACCGCGACGAAGAACACCAGCGCCACCGGCACCACCGTCATCAGCACGAATGAGCCTGCCATCCGTGCCATCAGCCGTGTGCCGAAGAGCCCGCGCCGATAGCGGGTCACCAGTCGGCGCAGCAGTTCGAGCACCAGCACCAGCAGCATCAGCGCGACGCCGCCCGCCAGGCCCAGCAGCAGCGGATAACGGCCCTCGAACAGCCGCGTGTTGCCGCTGGCCGAGGCGAGCAGCGCAAGCAGGATCACCGCCATCGCCACCGAGGCGATCAGCGCGACCCGCAGCGCACGGGTTATTGCGCGCTTTTCGGTGTCTCGGGATTGAACCGGAAGCGCTTCCATTCGGAACTCAGCGTCCACTCGCGGTTGGTCAGTGCGTTGACCTGGAACGGCTTGGGCAGCTGTGCGGTATCCAGGCGCATGCGCACCTGAAACTCATACGGCGTGCCGTAGCGCACCTGCTCGGGCTCCAGCACCCGCCATCCCCGCACCCGCGACATTGCGGCCATCGCCTCGGGCAGGGTGGGAAAGGTCTGGGCGAAACCCGAAAGGTTCAGACGGTATTGACGGGTCAGCGCGTGATACGACAGCCGGTAAGCGAGGGCGCTGGATTGCACCGACTCGTCGAACCAGTACCAGCGCGGTCGGAACAGATCGAACTCGACCACGAAATAAAGGGTGACGCCACGGTTCACGGCCTCTTCGAGGCGCCCCGGAAGCGGCACGGCGAAATCGGCCGCCAGCATCCAGCCGTCCAGCGTGGGATCGAGGCGAGCGCTCTGGACCTCGATGGCGTCGGCGGCACGCGCCGGGACCGCGGCGGCCGACAGAGCCGCCCAGACCATCGCCATCAGGGCCAGCGCCCGGACAAGGCGGGCAGTCACGGGCGTTTGAGGATCGATGCGTAGAAAAATCCGTCGTGGTCTCGGTGGGGCACCGACTGAGGCAGCAGGTGGCTGATGCGATGGTCCTGCGATTCGCCGTGCCATCTCCAGATGACCGGCTGCCTTTGCGCATCGGCCTGCCGCCCGCAGAAGCGCTCCACCACCTGTTCTCCTTCGGCACGGAAAACCGAGCAGGTAGCGAAAAGCAATGTACCACCCGGCCGGAGGACGCCCCAAAGAGCGGTCAGCATTTCCGACTGCCGGCGCGCCATTGTCGCGATATCGCTACGACGGCGCAGCCAGCGCACATCGGGGTGCCGGCGCACGATGCCCGAGGCCGAACACGGAGCATCCAGCAGGATGCGATCGAAAGGCTTGCCATCCCACCAGTCGGCCGGCCGGGCGGCGTCGCCGTGGCGGACCTCGGCGGTCCGGCCGATGCGCGACAGGGTGTCTCGAACACGCTGAAGACGGGCCGCGTCCGAATCGAGCGCCGTCACGCGGCAGTCCGACAGCTCCAGCAGATGCGCCGTCTTGCCGCCCGGGGCGGCGCAGGCGTCGAGCACCCGTTCGCCATCGCGCGCGCCGAGCAGCGGCGCGGCCAATTGGGCCGCCAGGTCCTGAACGGAGACATCCCCCTGCAGGAAACCGGGCATCTCGCCGACGTCGCAGGGCTCGTCCAGAATGAGCGCCGCCGGGCCGATCTGACGCGCGCCACGGCCCGTGTCGAGCAGCCGCTGCAGGTATTGCCCGGTGGTGCCACGACGCGTGTTGACCCTCAGCGTCATGGGCGGGCGGCGCTGCCCGGCCTGCAGGACAGCCTCCCAGTGGCGCGGGTGGTCCTGTCGCAGCTGATCGATCCACCACTCGGGATGGTTCCAGCGCGCCTGGGGCTCGTTCGCGATGTCGGCAATCAGGGCGTCGCGTTCGCGCAGGAAGCGCCGCATCGTGGCGTTGAGAAAGGCGGCCGCCGGAGCCAGCGCGGCCTCGTCGCGGGCGGCCGACACCAGCTGGTCGACGATCACGGCCTGATGCCGGCGCTGCGGCTCGAGCAGCTCCGACAGGCCGACCAGCTGGAGTGCACCGATGCCCGGCCCGGCCGGGCGCGCGTTCAGACGCGCGGCCAGCGCCTGGACCGTGCCCAGATTGCGCGCGGTGCCATACGCCATGTCGCGGGCAGCCGCGCGCGAAACGCCGGTCAGCCTGTGGTCGGCCGCGGCCTGATCGAGCGACGCGGGCAGAGCGCGTCCCGCCAGAAGCTGCTCGATCGCCGCTGCAGCCGCACGCATCTCGCGTGACAGCGCGGCACGAGGGATCGCGCCGGCTGATGCCGCTGCCGCCGGGGGAGCAGGGGCGGGGGGAACTGCTGCTGAGGCTGGCGCTGGTCCGCCCGCCGAGGGCTGGGCTAGTTCCGCGGCGGAATCTTCAGCCGCCCCCCGGGGCGGACGCGCGGCGGGGTTCAGGCCGACCGCCCGGCCATCGCCATCAGGCGCGCGACCCGTTCCTCGGTCGCCGGATGAGTGGAGAACAGGCCCCGCAGGCCGCCGCCAGACAGCGGATTCATGATCATCATCTGAGCCGTCTCGGGATGCCGCTCGGTGGTCTCCAGCGGCAGCCCCTGGGCGAAGCGATGGATCTTGTCCAGCGCCGAGGCCAGCGCGGCCGGGTCGCCGCTGATCTGGGCGCCGTGCCGATCGGCTTCGAACTCGCGCGCCCGCGAGATCGCCATCTGGATCACCATGCCGGCGATCGGAGCGAGGATTGCCAGCAGCAGCCCGGAGATCGGGTTGGCCGGCCGGCCCTCGCTGTCCCGTCCGCCGAACAGCATGGCGAAGTTGGCCAGTGCGGAAATCGCACC
>Ga0116169_1002344_pt1 | contig 14115 bp, 11 predicted proteins | sample AD_UKC130_MetaG_FD_89796 | JGI IMG/M metagenome (GOLD analysis project Ga0116169, IMG submission 89796) | Active sludge microbial communities of municipal wastewater-treating anaerobic digesters from Canada - AD_UKC130_MetaG | ecosystem: Engineered > Bioreactor > Anaerobic > Digestate | place...
CGGGATGACGAAGGTGGCCGCAGCCGAAGCTGCCGCAAAGGGAGTGCGGGTGAACGCCCTAGGCCCAGGCGCAACTATGACAGCGGCACTTCGAGGTTGGAAAGAATCGTCACCCGAGGCATTCCAAGCAGTCGCCGACAGCATCCCCATGCGCCGGGTGTCAGAACCAGAGGAACAAGCCGAGCCGGCGGTGTTCCTCTGCTCGGATGCCGCTTCCTACATCACTGGCGTGACCCTGTTCGTCGACGGTGGTAACGGCATTCTTGGAAGATAGGCGTCGACGGCGTGCTACGCCTGGAATCAGGTCGTTTTGAGCAAACGAAACTCTGATACTTCACTACAATCAAATTTCGAACCTCGAACCGAAAAGGATTGCTAGTGAGCGCACCAGTTGAGACGAGCCCGCAGGAAGTCACGGTACGGAGGCTTGGCGAAGCGGGTTCTGAGATGGCGGTTTTCGAGTTTCAGGGTGAGTTACGAGAGCAGATCGTTGCCAGTCTCCAAGAAGGGTTCCTTGCCACCGGGCGATACCTTCCCGACGCGAAACTAGTTTCACCTCAGACGGCTTCTTCGGTCGCGTTTGCTGGTGTTGCTGGGGGAGCCGCAGTTTGGTCGGCCTCGATGGCTCCGACTCTATACATAGCTACTGCCAACCCCTCTACGCTCATGAGCCTTGGCAACGCGGGCGGAGTTGGTAGCGCGGTGATGGGATCTTCCGGGATCGTTGGTCAAGCCCCGTTCTTGCCCGTGGCGAGCTCGCTTCCGGTAGTTGCGCCGCTTCTAGCGATTCAAGCATTGAACACGGCGTTGATGATGCAGCAGTTCAAGCAGGTCGACAAGAAGCTGGACGCGATTAAATCCACCTTGGATCGAGCCATCGCCAGAGCAGAAGCAACCCACGCCGGTGAGCTCTTGGCAGCGTCTCGTGTCGTTGATGAGGTTTATCAGCAGTACGAAGTCGAGGGAGAATTTTCAACCGACATGCTCGTTCGGCTTTCGCTCGCCGAACGCGATGTGAGGTCGCTGGCAGCCCGATTTGTTCAACTTGTCGAGGCACAAGATGAAACCAAGGTCGATGACATCTTGGAGTTGCGTCATTCAAACTATGACGCGCACAGTGCAATGTTGGCTTCATTCTTGGATCTTCGAGTTGCCTATTTGCGAGTATGCGTAGACATGCAAGAAAATCCTCGTTCCGTTGAGCTCGGGATTGAACACTTGAAGGGCCGAATTGATGAAGGAGTCGAGCTGTGGCAGAAGCTAATCAAGCGGTCGCAGAAGCTCAAGGAACGTATCGGTGATTTGGAATCTAAACGCCAAGATATGAATTGGGCCGATCGCAACCTACCGCGCGTACTCGGCGGAGAAGGCAGTTCCAACGAGAAGAATCTCGAAAGACTTCGCGCGGCCTATCTGTCCACGCTTGAAAGCGAACGCGAGATTATGGAAGGGTTCGATGCCCTCGTGAGTTCAGCTAAGACGACCCGTCGTGAACTCGATGAATTGCCGCATGCGCAGGCTCAGGCATCAACTTTGGTCTATTGGGAGGACGCCAATGGAAAGCACTCGTTCGTGACGAACGAAAACCTAGTTGCATAGAAAGCCTGAGACTAACCCGGCGCTCCTGCAGAAATCAGGTCTTCGATCGCTGCCATATCTAAGCGCTCGTCGACGAGGTCGGCGAGGGTGTCGAGTCGGGCTTCGCGGGCTTGGCCAAAACTGACGTCCGACCGCTCCCACGGCCGAGCGGCCAAGTTCGCGAACTCGGCCAGCAGGGCATGCCGGAACTTGTCCGATTCCAAGCAACCGTGCCACATGGTCGCAAATACGTTGCCGGAGCTTCCACCGCCAGGGAATGGCTCGCAACCGGGGCCTACCTCGACTTTGCCGTGGTGGATTTCGTAGCCGCTGACAACTGCTTCGTGCCAAGCGCCAGTGGGCAAGTTGAGTTGCTTTTCGGGCCCGAAAGTCGTGGTGAGATCCAATAACCCGAGTCCGGTCTCGCGGGCCCCGGGGCTTCCCTCGGCGCCTGCTGGATCGCTGATGGAGTGGCCTAACATCTGCATTCCGCCGCAAATACCCAGCACGGGTAGCCCGCGGTTGGCATGTTCGGCGATTGCGTCGGCAAGGCCGCGTTGGCGCAGCCAAGCCAAGTCGGAGATGGTCGAGCGTGTACCGGGCAAAACGACAACGTCTGCGCCAATCAGGTCGCTTGACCGACTGATGAAACGCACATCAACATCCGGCTCCAAGCCAAGTGCGTCAAGATCAGTGAAATTACTGATCCGGGGGAGACGCACGACCGCTACTTGCAGTGCGTTGATCTCGGTCGAGCCGCGCACTGCGACGTCGAGGGCGTCTTCGGAATCCAGCCACAAATCTGCTTGCCAAGGCAGCACGCCGAGGATAGGTCGACCGGTGCGGCGCGAGATTTCGGCGTTCGCTGGCGCCAACAGCGACTCATCGCCGCGGAACTTGTTGATCACAAAACCCCGGACGAGCCGTTGATCAGCGGCCGACAACAAGTCCAGCGTTCCGTGAAAAGCAGCGTAGACGCCGCCCCGGTCGATGTCGCCAACAACGATCACCGGCATCTTGGCGTGCTGAGCCAGGCCCATATTCACGAAGTCGCCGGCCCGCAAATTGATCTCGGCTGGGCTGCCGGCGCCTTCGGCAATCACCACGTCGAAACGCGAACGCAAATCGTCGAAGGCGGCAAATGCTGCCTCCTGCAACTCCGTCCGCGAAAGCGCGAACTCGTGCGCGCCCAAAACCCCGGCCGGCTGACCGTTCACCACGACGTGGCTTTGCAGATCGCTGCCCGGTTTCAGAAGCACCGGGTTCATCGCCACTTCGGGGGTTGCATTGGCGGCGACGGCTTGCACCCACTGAGCCCGCCCGATTTCGGCGCCCTCACCGTTTGGCCCGGCAACAACCATCGAGTTGTTGCTCATGTTTTGGGCCTTGAACGGCGCAACCGAAACGCCGCGTCTAGCCAGCGACCGGCACAGGGCAGTGGTTAGGACGCTCTTGCCGGCGTCAGAGGTGGTTCCGGCAACGAGCAGAGATCCGCGCACGCCTCAGGCTATGCGCAGATCCCAACCGTCTTCGAAGCCGGTGCCGGACTGCGTGGCCAGGCCAGTGAGGAAGTCGGAAAGTTCTCCGGTGGCAGAGTCGACCGCGGCCGAGGTGAGCACCCGGTCAGCGAACGTAGTGATCAAAGTGGCGCCGCGGGCGTTGAACTGAGCGGCCACGCTCGTGTGATGCCAAATCGCGAACTGGGCACAAACGTCGGCCACGCCAAAGCGCGAAGGGAGCAGTGATGCGACTCGGCCCACCCACTTCATGAACGCCTCTGGATCGGTGTCGGCCAATTTCAACACGCGTTGACTTACCGCACGCGCGCCCCGAAGCCGCGGTGAACTGATTGCGCTTTGGATCAGAGTCGTCTCTTTTGTGGCAACGGCCAAGACGGCCCGCGAGACGTTGAGCAGCCCGATGGTGTTCGCGCGGGGGGAGTGGCTCACCGGTTGGGTGACGGTGGCGATCGGCCCAGCGGTGCGTGCGGTGACCATGAGGATTTCGCAAGAGCGGCGATCGGTCACATCGGCGACGATCGACTCGGCCGAAAATCCCATCGCGTCTACTTGCTCGAGGGTACGCACGAGTCGCTCACCGTTGCTGTCGCTGAGCACTAGGTGATGGTCGCGTCCCAGGCCACGCGCTGCATGTAGACCGGACTCACTGCAAGCCCCGACAATTACCGCTACTGGTTTAGACACGCTCGCTCCCTTCGTCTGGGTTCCATCTTGGATTGGATTAGCCGCCGATGGGCCAAAACGCGTCGGATTCCGTCGGTATCTGGAACTTGGGGAACTAGTCTGGCCGGGTGCACCTTCCGCGAATCGGTTTTGGAACCTACCAACTTCAGGGCTTTGAAGCGATGTCGGCGATCACTGACGCGATTGACGTCGGCTACCGCCTAGTCGACTCGGCTTGGTCCTACGGCAACGAGGGAACTGCCGGAGCAGCCATACGTCGAAGTGGCGTTGCGCGGGACGACCTGCTGTTCACCACCAAACTGACCGGTCGATACCACCGTTACGAAAGCGCGGTGACCGCGACCGAAGAAAGCCTGCTTCGTTCTGGACTAGACCACTTGGACTTGCAGTTGATCCATTGGCCGAACCCGCGCCGCGACCACTATGTCGAAGCATGGCAAGCATTGATCGACTGCAAAGAGCGCGGCTTGGTGCGCGAAATTGGCGTGTGTAACTTCACCGCCGAACACATTGACCGACTCGAGCGCGAAACCGGCGTGCTGCCCTTCCTAAACCAGATCGAAGTTCATCCCTTCTTCCCCCAGCTTCAGGCGATCAAATTTCACCGCGACCGCGGAATCGTTACCGAAGCCTGGAGCCCGCTCGGGCGCGGAAGCGATCTGCTGTCTAACCCGGTGGTGCAACGGGTCGCCGCCGAAAACGGCATCACCAGCGCCGAGGCGGTTTTGGCCTGGCACGGCGCACTCGGCACCTTGCCGATCCCGAAGTCGGCCTCGAAGCAACGCCAAGCGGCGAACTTGGCTGCGGTGGAAATCGTCTTGGACGACAAGTCAATCCAAGCGCTGACTGCGCTGGCCAAACCAGACGGACGGCTGTGGGGCGGGGACCCGCAAACACACGAGGACGTGTGACTGTTGACCACACCTTTGATCCGGGCGGAGAAACTAACCCGCAATTTCGGCGACCGACCGGCAGTCGAGAACTTGAGTTTTGAAGCTCACCGTGCCCGCGTTCTCGGCGTTCTCGGGCCCAACGGTTCGGGCAAATCGACCACGGTTCGCTTGGTCACTGGACTGCTGCGACCGACCTCAGGCTCGGTCGAATTGTTCGGCGAGCCGGTCACTGCCAAGTCGGCGCCGCGGCTTCGCACTCGGATCGGTGTGCAAACAGAATCGAATCTCTATCATCGACTCACCGTGGCGGAGAACTTGCAAGCGTGGGCAAATCTGCACGGCGTGCCGGCGCCAAAGATCTCCGACCGGATCGACGAAGTACTGGCGGTTGTTGGGCTGGCCGACCGGCGAAAGTCCCTGGTCGGCTCGCTAAGCAAGGGCCTGCGGCAAAAAGCCAAGATCGCTCGCGCCTTGCTGCACTCACCCGAATTGCTCTTCTTAGACGAACCCACCGCTGGACTAGACCCCGAAGCCAGTGAGGACCTGGTTAACCATTTGGCGAACCTGCGTAGCGAATTCGGTACGACGATCGTGCTTTGCACGCATCAACTTCATGGGCTTGAGCGAATCTGCGACGACGTGGTCGTACTGGTGAACGGGCAGATGGTCGCTGCCGGCCAGGTGAAAGAACTCCTAAACGAACACTGGCCTAAACCGGAGTTCACGGTAAAAGTCAATGATCTGGCCGTGGCCGAGCAGATCGTCGCCGATTTGCAGTCTGCCGGCGTGGCAGCGACGGTCACCACCGAACGGCCATCGCTGCACGAACTCTACTTTCGGCTGCTGCCCCACCGGGAGGGCGAATGAACAAGACCCGGATGTGGGCAGTCGTGGTCAAAGACTGGCGCGAACTTTCGCGCACGAAACAGACCCTGCTCCCGGTAGTGATGCTGCCGGTGGTGTTCGCCCTGCTGCTGCCCGCGACGCTCATCGCGGCAGCCAATCAACCACAAGCGCTGTCGAGTATCGGCTTCACTGAAGCTTGGCTCAGCGCGATGCCGGGCCACGTGGTGGCAGACCCGACTAGGGCCATGGTGGAGTTCGTATTGGCGCCGGTTTTCTTGATGATCCCAATGGTGATCGCGACCGTCTTGGCTACGGCGTCGTTCGTGGGGGAGAAGGAGCGCGACACGCTCGAGGGTCTACTGTTCACGCCGCTGACCGACCGCGAACTGGTGATCTCAAAGATCCTCGCCACCTGGATCCCAGCGGTGGCAGTCACTTGGGGATCAGCACTTATCTATACCGCCGTGGTCTCGGCCTTGGCGAAGCCTTGGCAACACGGTTGGGTATTTCCCAACGGCACCTGGCTGGTTTTGGTCGGGTTGATCGCCCCGTTGGCCGCATTCTTCGCAATCGGTTGCATTGTGCTGATTTCGCACCGGGCCGCCACTTTGCAAGGCGCCCAAGCAGTCGCCGGGCTTTTGGTACTGCCGGTGATCTTGCTGATCATGTCTCAAGTCGCTGGCGTGGTGGCCTTCGATGCGAAGCTGGTTTTCGCCGTCGGGCTCGTGCTGATATTCGCCAATTTGATGGTGTTCTGGTTCGCGGTTTATCGCTTTGATCGCGACCGGATCGTCACTCGATTGTGAGGGTGTGTCTCATTACACAGGGCCACGCGGCACGTGGACTCGGTGTCGCGGTAAAGTCACGGTATTCTCCCGTTTGTTCTTGGCGTGTTACGCCTGCGTGAACATTTGGGAAGTTCCTAAATTCGGAGATCGGACCGACGGGCCGATCAGGAGAGGACGAGGCTGAAAGATGGTCGACGTTGATAAGGCTTTGGACGACGCTGGGCTGAAAAACCCACACGTCCGCGAGTTCGTCACGCACTGGGCGGGGGTGACCCAACCCGCACGCATTGAGGTCGTGAACGCAAGCGACGATGCACGACTTATCGCCGAGGCCCTTGAGGCCGGCGAACTCGAGCCGGCTGGTGACGGCCTGTACTACTCCCAGAGTTACTGGAAGGACACCGCGCGTTCGGAAGAGCGCACGATCGTGGCCACCAGCAACCCCGAGGACAAGGGCGTCTACAACAACTGGCGTCACGCCGACGAGATCAAGCCTGTTGTCATCGGCAACATGACCGGTGCCTCCGAAGGCAAGACCATGTACGTGATCCCTTACCTGATGGCAGCGCCGGGATCGCCGCTTGAGGCGTACGCCGCCGGCATCGAGTTGACCGACAACCGTTCGGTCGTGCTGCAAATGATCCGCATGGCCCGCGTTGGCGTCGACATCTTCAACAACCTCGCCGACCCAGCCAGCTTCGTGCGCGCCGTCCACGTGACCGGCGACCTCGAGAACCTCGGTCAGGGCACCCCCGACGACAAGCGTTACTTCGTCACCGTTGCCGATGAGCGCACTATCTTGCACTTCGGTTCCTCCTACGGAGGAAACGCACTCTTGGGCAAGATCGCCCACGGTCTGCGTCAGGCCAACTGGGACGGCTGGGCCTCAGGCAAGTTCCTGGGCGAGCAGTACATGCTGATCGCAATCCACGACAAGCAGACCGGCCGCAAATACCACATCGCCGGTGGTTTCCCGAGTGCCTCGGGCAAGACCAACCTCGCGATGATGGTTCCGCCGGACGCGCTCGGCGACCGTTACTACGTCGAGTTCTTCGGCGACGACATCGCTTGGCTTTGGGTCGGCGAAGACGGCAAGCTTTATGGCATGAACCCCGAGTTCGGTGTGTTCGGCGTGGCAATCGACACCAACGAAGCCACCAACCCGAACGCGCTGGCGTCGGTCCAGCCGAACACCGGTGCGATCTTCACCAACACTGCCTACAACGTGAACACGTGCGAGACCTGGTGGGAAGGCAAGACGCCTGACTACCCGACCGACGTGACCGGTTGGCGTGACTGGAAGGGTCAGATGATCTCGGACCGTCCGGTTGAGGAGCAGCGCTCCAAAGACCACGTTTGGGGTCACCCGAACTGCCGGTTCACCTCCACGATGGCCAACGTGCCGAACGAGTCGCCCGAGTACAACGATCCGGCCGGCGTGCCGATCGACGGCATCATCTACGGCGGTCGTACTCGCGACCGTGAGCCGCTGATCCGCGCGATCAGCGACATTGCTGAAGGCATCTACGACGGTCTGACTCTTGGTGCCGAGGCAACCGCCGCGGCCGAAGGCGTTGCCGGTCAGTTGCGTTACGACCCGATGAGCATGCGTCCGTTCTTGGCGCTGCCCGAAGGTCGTTACGCCCAGCACTGGCTCGACCTGCTCGACCAGGTCAGTGACAAGCCGCTTTTCGCTCACGTGAACTGGTTCCAGCGCGACGCCGACGGCGGCTACCTGTGGCCTGGCTACGGCGAGAACCTGCGCGCGTTGCTGTGGATGATGGACTTCCGTGAGGGCCGGGTCACCGGTACGCAGACTCCGGTGGGCGTTGTTCCGCAGAAGTCCGAACTCAACCTTGACGGCCTCGACATCGACGACGCGGTCATCGACCAGCTCTTGACGATCGACATCGATCGTTGGAAGCAGGAGATCGGTCTTCGCCAGACGCACCTCGAGCAGTTCAACGGACTGCCCGAAGAGATCTGGGAAGCGCACCGTCGCGTGGAGCAGGCGCTCGACGAGGCCTGAGCCTGACGACAGTCAGAGACTGACAGCAAAGGGCCGCACCACCGATTCGGTGGGGCGGCCCTTTCGTTGTGTTTGGGTAGTTGTTTGTGCGCGGGAGCGGCTCAGGCGTTTCGAGCCCAAGTGCCGGGCTCCTGGGCGCTCAAGCCCAGTCCGGCCGCGCGCCTTGCCACCCAAGCGGATTGCTTGGCCGAAAGCTCGCCGAGGCTGAACTGGGTTCCCCAGCCGAAGCTAGAAGTGCCCGGAATGTCTTTGAGAGTTCCGTTCGGGCCGCGCTGAATTTGGCCGACGATGTCGCGGTAGCCGACAGTGAGCTCCAGTGGTGTGCCAAATTTTGTTTTGAACTCTTGGGCCAGTGTGTTCGCGCGACCGGCCACGTCGCAACGCAGCAGCACGTCCCCGGCCGGGCACAAGACGCCTTGGGGGATCTGGCCGTTGCCGTAGCCGCCCCAGCCAGTACCCGCGCCGCTGTTGGCGAGGAACTGAACCAAGACGGGCATCGGGTCAACGAACTCGCCGTTGACGGTCAGTTCAAAGTGCAGATGGGGCCCGGTGGTGTTTCCGCGCGCGCCCACCAGCGCGATCTGCTCGCCCGACGCGACCTGCTGACCATCCTGGACGAGAACCTTGGACGAGTGGGCGTAGCGTTCTGCGGTCCCGTCGGGGTGATTCACGGTGATGAGCGTGCCCGCCCAACCGACCTCAGCGAGCGCGACCGTGCCGCCACGAGAGGCGAAGATCGGCGTGCCGATCGCGGCCGACAAATCTTGGCCAGTGTGGTTGGCCTTCCACATGCCGCCGGCTTGGCCGAAGCCGGCCGAAATGTTGTAGGTTCCGCGCTTGAGTGGGAACGTCCAACCCTGCATGTTGCCCGCTACTGGCTTGGTGGCGTTGCAGACCGTGTTGGTTGCCCCTGATTTGGCTTTGGGTGCGGTATTCGTGCCGGCGCCAAGGGCTGGTCTAGTTACCGCGAACGGTTTGGTTGGCATCTTCGAAACGCCGACCTGATAGCGGGTGGCGGCCGAGTCGATCACCATGTTCTTGCCGACATAAACGCCAACGTGGTGAATGCCGGCGGCCTTGTTGGCCGAAAACACCAAGTCGCCCGTACGGATGTCCCCAACTTTGACCTTTACTGTCTTGGCGTAAAGCTCGGCTGGCGTACCGGCCAGTTGGTAACCGCCAGTGCCGGTGGCGAGGCCGCCGCAGCTCCACGCGCCGGCCAGGTTCTTGGGCGCGTAGTCGTTGCCGATTCGAGCGAACATCGCGTTGACGAAGGCGATGGTTTCGGCGGGGAGAACCTCAACTGTCTTGGAACCGACAGTCGCGGAGGTGTATCCGCCGTCAGACTTGAGTTCGGCGGCTTTCGGAGCCTTCACGCCGAGGCTGGACAACTGCTCGACGTAGGCCTTCCAGTCGTTGCTCGCGTCGGTATTCCATTGGACCTGCTCGGCATGTGTCGCTGGCAAGCCGTCTGGAGTGGAGGAGGAACCGAGACCAAGTTCTTTGGCAAGTTTGTGAACATCTTTGAGTTGACGTTGGGCCGCGGCCTCGGCGACTTTTGCCTGATCAATCAGCTTATTTGCTTCGTCGGTTAGGACCTGGGCGGCATCGAAAGCGGCCTTCGCGTCCACGAGATGGCCCTCTTGGGCGTCGGTGACCTGCTCGGTGCTGAACATGCCGGTGATCAGTTCCTCGGGGGTCTCGGCTGCACCGAGGGCGAGGAGTTTTTGGGAGAACGGATCTGCCGACGGGCTCATCGCATAGTCGACAACCTGGGCGATGTATTCGCTGGCGATTTCACGCTGATGTGCTGCGTCTTTTTCCTTTTCGGCGGCCTCGGCGCGGCGTTCTTCAGCGACGCTCAGGTTCGACTCGTATCGCATCGCCAACGCGGTCAGTTCGGTGACGACACTTGGCGCGATCGACAGCGGATCCGGGACGGCCGCCGAGGGCACAGTGATTGCGGGCGCGCCAGTACTAGGCGTGGCCGAAGGATCGGCAGCGTGAGCGACGCTCGGGGCCAGGCAGCAGGCCGCGACAGTCACTGACGCGATGACCCGAGTCAAACGCATGAGTTTCTCCCTCCAACGCAGAGTGAACCATGTCGGGCCTAGCCGTGTTCACCGAATTCACATAAGAAACACGAGCACCACTCTTCCGGGCCCCGCGCAGGCGGTGAAAGTGATCATTTCGAGCCAGTTAGGCTGAGCGGGTGCGATTGATCTCAGCGTTGTTCGGTTTGCTCTTCACCATGCTCTTAGTGGGGTCGGCGGTGGCGCCGGCCCAAGCGCACACTGGCCTTGAATCCTCAGACCCGGCCGACGGGTCGTCGGTGCTCGAAGCACCGAAAACTATTCGGCTGACCTTCTCGGAGGCGATCGGTGGTTCGGACGACGTCCCCGGTGAAGCCGTAGTCGTGGTCGACGGCGAAACTCAGAACTGGGACGCCAAGTTCGACGGCCGCGACGTCACCTTGAGTTCGCCCCAGAACACGATGACTGGCAAATACGACGTCAACTATCGAGTTGTCTCTGCTGACGGCCACCCGGTAACCGGCTCGATTTCGTTCGATGTGATTGCCCCTTCGTCCACGGAGCGGCCAACAACCGCACCGACCGAGGCCGTGCCAGTGGAGTCCAGTTCCGACGGTTCAGTTTGGACTTCGCCGCTGCTGCTGGGCGTTATCGTCGCTGCGGTGGCCCTAATCGGCGCCGCTTGGGCGTTGATGCGTGGTCGCGGTAACACCGCCGACGATGAATAGTCGCTCGCGCACTCGGCTGTGGTCGGCAGGCATCCTGCTTTTTGGGATTGCTTCGCTGGTCGTCCTGCTGCTGGTGACCGGCGCGTCGCCGAAGCCAGTCCCACAAGGCCTGCCCGACCCCGGTCCGCTTGTTGGTTGGGCCATCCCAGTGGCCGGGTTTTTGTCGACCGTATTCGGGTCAGTCACCGTAGGCATGCTGCTGGTGGCCGTATTCCTCCTGCCAAGCACCGCACGGCTCGAAGGCCTGGCCGTTCAAGCAGTCCGGCTCGCGTCGGTGAGCGCCTGGTGCTGGCTCGCCTCCATCGTTGTTGTCTATTGGGCAACAGTCGCCGATCTTTACGCCCGCAGTCCCGGCGAGGTCAATTTTGCTCAATGGGTCGACTTTGCCCGGAACTTCGCCACTGGGCGAGGACTTGCGGTCCAAGCGCTCACCGTCCTGATCGTCGCGCTTTGGACGCGGTGGACGCTGTCGGTCGGCCCGCTAACCATCAACCTTGGACTATCGCTGTTGGGGACTGCGGCAGTTGGCTTCACCGGCCACTCCGCCTCTTCGGGCTCGCATGCGATGGCCACCACCAGCTTGGTGATCCACCTAGTCGGTGCGCTGCTTTGGGTCGGTGGACTGATCGCGTTGTGTTGGGTCGCGTTGCGTGGCAGCAAACGCCTAGACGCCGCCGTCACCCGGTACTCGGCACTGGCGCTCTGGTGCTTCGTGCTGGTGGCCGCCTCAGGCACGATCAACGCGATCATCTCGCTCGGTTCAATCCGCGGCCTCGACACCACCTATGGCACGCTGCTCATAGTCAAAGTGCTGGCGTTGGCCGCGCTAGGCGTTTTCGGTGTCGCCCAGCGCCGGCGGTTACATTCTCGTGGCGCAAGGTTCGCCACCTTGGCGCTGTTTGAGATAACGCTGATGGTCTTCACCTTCGCGGTGGCAGTCGTGCTTTCGCGTACGCCTCCACCGGTGGGTGAAAACGTGCTGACCACGCCGTCCGAGATCCTGCTCGGGCGACCGCTGCCGCCAGCACCCACGCTCGGGCGAGTGCTAGTCGGGTTCAACCCAGACGGCATCGGCCTAGCCATCGTGCTCATCGGCGCCGCGTTGTATTTGACTGGGCTGCGCGTCATGCGCCGCCGTGGCGACAAGTGGCCGATTGGTCGCACCATCAGTTGGTTCGTGGGTCTAGCGATCGTCGGTTGGGCGACCTTTGGCGGGCTCGGCGTCTACTCCAGCGTCATGTTCAGCCTGCACATGATTTCGCACATGATGCTGTCGATGATCTCGCCGATCTTCCTAGTCCTCGGGGCACCAATGACGCTCGCGTTGCGAACCCTGCCGGGACCCCGTCAGCCGGGGGAGTACTCGCCGCGCAAACTGCTTCACACGCTGCTGCATTCGCCGGTGTCTCGGTTCTACACGAACCCGATCGTGGCGGCGTCGATCTTCATGGGGACGCTCTATGCGGTCTACTTCACTGGCCTGTTCGAGTTGATGATGCAGACCCACTCAGGTCACGCGATCATGGAGATCCACTTCCTGTTTTCGGGAATCTTGTTCTATTACGTGATCGTTGGCGTGGATCCGTCGCCGGTCAAACTCGGCCCACTCGCGCGGTTCGGGGTGCTGATGTTCTCGATCCCGTTCCACGCGTTCTTCTCGGTGGCACTGATGTCCTCAACCGTGATCATCGCCGAGAAGTACTACACGACGCTGGACCGGCCATACGCAACCGATCTGCTGCACGATCAGTACGTCGGCGGCGGGATCGCGTGGGCGATGGGCGAGGTGCCGCTGCTGTTGGTGGTCGCGGCCATCTTCATCCAATGGTTTCGTTCGGACACCCGAGAGGCCGCACGCAACGATCGTGCCGCCGACCGCGACGACGACGCCGAGCTAGAAAAGTACAACGCCTACCTGCGTGCGATGCAAGATCGCAGCAAGTAGGCGCTGAAAGTACTACTCAGAACAGGATCTGGCCGCCGCTGGATGCAGCGGTGAACCGCTCCTGGGCGTCGGCCCAGTTGGCGATGTTCCAGAACGCCTTGACGTAGTCTCCCTTGACGTTGAGGTAGTCAAGGTAGAAGGCGTGTTCCCACATATCCAACTGCGAGATCGGAACCAACGTCGCCGGAATGTTGGACTGCTGATCGTAAAGCTGGACGATAACCAGCTTTTGACCGAGCGTGTCCCACGCGGTGATTGCCCAACCCGAACCCTGAATGCCAAGGGCAACTTGCTCGAATTGTGCGCGGTAGGCGTCAAACGAACCGAAGTTGTCGTCGATTGCGGCCTGCAGTTCGCCGGTCGGCTTGTCGCCACCCTCGGGGGAGAGGTTCTTCCAGAACAGCGAGTGGTTGATGTGTCCGCCGAGGTTGAACGCGAGGTTCTTCTCCAACAGGTTGATCGTGTCGTAGGAGTTCTCAGCGCGCGCCTGTTCAAGCTTCTCCAACGCCGTGTTCAAGCCGTTGACGTAGTTCTGGTGGTGCTTGCTGTGGTGCAGTTCCATGATTTTGCCGGAGATGTGCGGGTCAAGTGCCCCGTAATCGTAGGGCAGGTCAGGCAAGGTGTAGTCAGCCATGAGTCCTCCATCTGGTCGCGTGGAATGATTCGAACTTCAAGTTCTACCCCCAGTCTGTCAGTCGGCCACCACGCCGCAAGGCTGACCCCTTTAGCTGAGGCGTCGCCGGTAGGCTGAACTCGTGGTTGGCAAGCGGACAAGAGACGACAGCGCCGTTCCTAAAGTCGAGGAGCCGGTGTCGGTTGTGCCTGCCGCGCGAGTCGATGTGTCAAATAACAGCGCCGAGAACGTGTGGACTCTGCCGAACGTCCTTAGCGGCATCCGACTCCTGCTGGTTCCGGTGTTCCTGTGGCTCGTGCTGGGCCCGAAGGCAGACGGCCTGGCCATCGCAGTCCTAGTCGTTTCAGGCATCACCGACTACCTAGACGGCAAAATTGCCAGGTCGATGGGAACGACCACCCGGCTTGGTGCTCTGCTCGACCCCGTCGCCGACCGGC
>Ga0116169_1002345_pt1 | contig 14110 bp, 9 predicted proteins | sample AD_UKC130_MetaG_FD_89796 | JGI IMG/M metagenome (GOLD analysis project Ga0116169, IMG submission 89796) | Active sludge microbial communities of municipal wastewater-treating anaerobic digesters from Canada - AD_UKC130_MetaG | ecosystem: Engineered > Bioreactor > Anaerobic > Digestate | place...
AATAGGTTGTTTCTTTCCCCTCAATCTGCTCTGTCTTATAGATGGCGTGGTCTCTACTATTACCGCTTACCGCCACTTTCTCGACATTTTCTTTTTGAGCACAGCCAGTAAACAATAGAAATACCAGAAGACACAATGAGGCCAGATAAACACAAGCTCTCTTTTTCATGCCTTCTCTCCTTTCTGATTTAAGTTATTAATAAAAAACTATTATTTTTCTAATATCTTTCAAATATTTTGTCAAAACCTTTAGGTCGTTGCCCAAATATCCTGCTCGTTGCGTATATTTCACAAAATTTAACCCGGCTTTATCTTGAGCAGGCTACCAGGTGGTGTTCCAGCCACAAAAATCTTGACAGCTGTCATTTTAAAGGGATATAAAGGTCATGAAAGAAAGGGCCTGCAGCCGGGATTCACAAAAATGGCCAATCAAAAAATAGCCGAAGGGTGGAAAGTTGACTTTGGAAGTCTGCTCAAGGATGGTTTAAATCAGCTAATTGGCCGAACAGCAGTCTATTTTGAATAAGCCTGGCTCTGGTGCAGTAAAGGCCGGTCTGGTAATGGGTAAAACAAGAAAAAGTGGGCTGATATCAGATAGCCGGGGAGGAATCTCTAAAAACAAAGAGAACAGAAGAAAGAGAATGAGGTCTGGGGCGGGGACCATGATAGAAAAGGCAAAGGATGCTTTGACTTTATGGAGGGGGGTGATAGAGATGCGCGGGTAAGGCCAGGAAGCCAAAAGTTTTCTGGTTAAAGCACTTTAAAAATGGAGGGGAAAAATGTTTTTAAGAAAAAAAGAAACATGGGTGGTTTTCCTTTTAGCCATGTTATTGGTAATTCCGTCTGTCGCTCAGGAAAAAGCCCGGACCCATAAAGATCTCATGAGTGGGGCGTCAAGGGAAGACCGAGACGGCTGGATTTATATCCATATAGAAGGTGATCCTTACCAGCTTGGTTATCAGAGTGGGTTCTTAAATGCTAAAGAGATCAAAGAAGCTCTGGACACCATGAAGTATTATCTCAAACATGCTACTGGAAAAGATTGGGGTTTTTTCAGACAGGCGGCAAAAGATCAGTGGGACCCGATCATGCCAGAGGAATATAAAAAAGAATTTGAGGGTATGGCAGCAGGTATAAAAGCGGGCAAGGTTGATGGGATCGATGCCCTTGATTTATGGGCCTGGAACGGCTGGATAGATCTGGCCTGGTATTATTTGCCAACCCTGGACGAAAAACAGGTAGCTGAGCTGAAAAAATGTTTCCCAAAAGCCATCCACCAGCTCCTGGCTGCAGTGCTTTTATTGCCACCGGTACCGCCACTATAGATGGTAGAATCGTCATGTCCCACAGCCTCTGGTATGATTATATTTTCTGTTCTCACTGGAATGTCTGGATGGACATCAAGCCTGAAAAAGGATATAGAATTCTGACCTACGGATTTCCTGGCTGGATATACGGGGGGACAGATTTCTGGCTGAACAGTGGCGGCCTGATGGTGACCGAAACCACCATTTCGCAGTTTGAAGGTTATGACCCTAAAGCATTGCCCAACTTCATCAGAATAAGAAAAGCTGTTCAGTATGCTGACAACATCGATGACTGGATAAAAATTATGACCACCAGCGTTAATGGTGCTTATGCCAATGACTGGCTGGTTGGAGACTACAAAACTGGGGAGATCGCTCGCCTCGAACTCGGTCTTAAAAATTTCCATGTCTGGAGAACTTTTGATGGTTTTTATGTTGGTTCTAATTGGGCTTTGAGTCCGGAAGTTCGTAAAGAAACCGCTTTTGATTATAACAATTTTAACAGTACAGCCATTTCCAGATATACAAGGGGTGTGAAATTTCTCGAGTCTCATTATGGAAAAATTGATGTAGATATAGCTAAAAAGTTTCAGTCGGATCACTATGATTCTTCCAAGTTCAAATATGAACCTGATGCTAATACCCTGTGCGGACATGTCGAATTAGACCCTCGCGGATTACCTGAATGGGGATATGATGCTTATTATCCGGGCGGATCTATCTGCGCCGAAGTAACAGATAGTGATCTGGCCAAAAAAATGAAGGTCTGGGCCAAATGGGGACATGGCTGCGATTATGACTTTATCGCCAAAGAATTCCTGGAGAAGCATCCTGAATATAAATGGCAAGAGCCCTACCTTAAAGACATTATCTCTTATCCCTGGACAACGTTTGAAGCTAAAAAGAAATAGAGTGAACCGGGTGATTAGTTACCTCCCACTGCAGTTAAACAGTATTTAAGCAACCAGCTTTTAAATACGAGGTAACCAGGCGATGAAAGTTATCTTAGATTGGAGGTGTAAAGTTATGAAAAAAAGATTGATCGCCTTTTGCCTTCTGGTTTTATTTTTTAGTGCAAGTTATGCCAGGGCAATTGATATAAAGACCGGGGTAGAGGGATTTTCGCTGGCTTTAAGAGCAGATATAGATGGACTCTTCAGTTTTTACAAGAACTGGAATAGGACACCCAAGAGCCCTCTCCGGTTCCCCGACAGAGCCTATCTTGGCATCTACAGCGAATATAAAGATGTGGGGATAGAAGCAAGTTATTACATCTATAAACCCTGGTCTTCAGGCAGCCTGGCTGAGTACTCACATTTCTGGCACAAGTTGTTTTTCTACTGGAAGCCAAGCGAGACTCTAATAATCAAGGCCGGCTTATTTGATCTCAATTTTGGTCTTAAATTTGATAGTACCTGGTGGATGGCTCTTCAATGGGTACTCGGATTAGAAGAACCGTATGATACTGGATTAGGCATTGAATATCACGGCAAGAAAACACCTCTGAACTTTTATCTTTCCTATTTCAGAGAAAAAGAGGGGACCTATCAGCAGCCTGCTGCCTATGATCCCGCTCCTGGTACCGGAGAACAGGATATTATTGTGGGCAGAGTTACTTATCCTTTTAAGTTAGGCGAATCAACCAAGCTGGAAATAGGTCTGGCTGGATATCATGGTCGTACTCAGGAGAACATCATCAACGAAACGGCCTGGAGTGCCGGTAACAGAAACATGTTTGATGCTGATATAACGCTATCGCTGCCTATTGGTCTGACTTTCAGTGCCGAGTACATTCACTTCAAATATAGTGCAGTTGCCTCTGATGGTAGCTTCTGGATGCCCATGTCGGGTTTTGGCATGCCTGATTACTTTGCCACTCCACTTGAAGCTGACGTTTACTGGCTGGATGGAATTTATACCAGACCTTTGAATTATAAGTTTTTGCAATCAATTTCTCTCGCCAACAATTTTAGCGCCGTTAAATCCAAGGATGGGAGAGACATTTATCAGAATGTGGTTAGTTTGCAGTTTAAATCGGTCAGTACCTATACCTGGATAGAATGGATCATGTATAAAAATGAAACCCTGCCGGATCCTGGTTGGAACTGGAATGTTACCATCATCTTGAGATATTCTCTGTAAGCAGGGCCGATTCCAGTTAGCAGGCCGGGATTGGATGGAAGCTACAGACTTCTTTCCGGGATTAGCTCCTGAAAATTAAAGGGTTCAATCTAGGGAAGCAAGGAGGTTTAAGATGAAAGGCAAAAAATATTTGAGTCTGCTATCGGTTCTGGCTATGATTTTTGTCCTTATATCTGTTTTGTCCTTTTATTCTTGCTCAAAAGAAGGCAATTTATTAGCGGGTTCTTTCAGAAAAGAAGCTGATGGCTGGATAATAGTTCATGTTGAGGGGAATCCGCATCAGCTTGGCTATCAGCACGGTTACCTGCTGGCTGATGAAATAGCTAATAAGGTAATACCGAATGTTAAGTTTTATATTAAAAACGTCCTAGGCAGTGACTGGGATACTTTTCGAGAAGTGGTCAAAAAAATCCACTGGGTCAAAACGCCAGAGGAATACCAGCGGGAGATCGAAGGGATAGCTGCTGGGCTGTCCGCCAAGGGAATAAAGGGGATAGATGCCATCGATATCGCTGTATTAAATAACTGGCTCCAGATTGCCTGGAGCTATTTGCCATGGAGTAAAGCCCAGGACATAGCCAGAGCCAGGCTGGCTGATCTGCCTCCTGGAGCCTGCAGTGCCTTCATAGCTACCGGCACAGCTACCAAAGATGGCTCCATCGTCATGGCCCACAATACCTGGATAGACTATGTTTATGGCGTGCATTGGAATCTGATTCTTGATCTGAAACCGGAGAACGGAAACAGAATCATGACTCAAACCTGCCCTGGTTTTATCCACAGTGGACCTGATTGGTGCATGAACAGCAGCGGGCTCATGGTGGCCGAGACTACAATAGCAGGTTTTTTTGGTTTCGATCCTGAAGGTATCCCCGAAACCATCAGGCTAAGGAGAGCTATGCAATATGCCAGTACAATTGATGAATGGCTCGAAATAATGATTGAAGGGGCCAATGGCGAATATTCTAATGACTGGCTTATTGGCGATGCTAAAACGAATGAAATTGCCTGCCTCGAACTGGGCCTGAAAAGCCACCAGGTCTGGCGAAAAAAAGATGGCTACCTGATGTCCAGTAATATTGCCCAGGATCCAGAAGTTCGGAAAGAAACAAATTTCCCTTATGATGATCCACAGACTTCTATGGCTTCAAGGTGGAATCGCTGGCAGCAATTGCTGGAAGAGAACTACGGAAAGATTGACGAAGAGATGGCCAAAAAACTGATCAGCGATCATTTCGATGTTACCCTCAACAAAGAGCAGCCGGGAGCTAACACCATCTGTGGCCACATTGAGCTGGATGAAAGGGGAGTTAAGCCGTGGGAATTCGGGCCATATTATCCCTGCGGCGCTGTTGATGGCAAGGTGGTTAGCAGTGATTTAAATAAAAAATGGCAAATGTGGTGCGCCTTCGGGCATCCCTGTGGAATAGATTTTAAGGCGGCTGATTTCCTGCGCTCACATCAAGAATATTCTTATCTTGAGCCTGAACTGCGAGATTTAGTCGCTCATCCCTGGACACTTATCAACATCAAGTAAGGTCAAAATAGAGATCTGGGTTGTCTGTCCGAAGCAGTGGGCATAGGTCTTATTTCAGCTTGTCATGCATTCCGCCGAAGACGGGCTTTTTCTCGGGTAAATATTTTTTGGGGAATCTTACCAGAATGGTGTAGTTGGGATCGACCAGCTGCGAGACTTCGGCCTTCATCACCTGGGAGACCAGCTGGTAAGAGTCCATCATATCGAGGCCATAATCCTCAGCTATCCATAGCACCATATCTTTGGTAGCAATCCGGAAAGCATCTTCGAGCGGGCGATACATGCCGAGAGTCATCAGATATTCATCATTTTCAATCCGGGGCCAGCCAATTTTTTTGCCCTTGATGAGGTCAACCTTGAGCTCGACATTAACCGCCGATTCCACGCCGTAGCCAATGATTTCTCCATCTCCCTGGACGAGGTGAGCATCTCCAAAAAACAAATAGGCCCCAGGAACATTGACGGGTAAATAAATGGTGTTTCCCACCTTGACTTCCGGGCAATCCATATTGCCACCATAAGCTTCCGGAGTAACGCTCCAGCGATATTCAAATTTGGCCGGGGCCACACCCAAACAGCCGATCATAGGGGTCATCGGAATATCTATAACAGTATTTCCTTTTAGAGATTTATATCTAACTGTTCCCTTTTCTTTATCAACCTCATACCACCAGACAAGCTCGGGCAGTGGAGACTCGAGAATGGCCGTGTATTCAGTCCCGGTTATAGCGCCGAACCCCGGTCCATAACTGCTGATCGCATAGGGACGAGCAGGCTCAATTTTTCTGATATGAACTGCCAGGATATCGCCCATCTCCGCACCCTGGATGTAAAATGGACCGGTTAAAGGATTATCTTTCCAGAGTTCCATTACTTCTGATGGCTTATCAGTTGGCTTTTTAACTTTGCCGTCATAGCAATCCTCAGTTGAAGAAATTATGACCGTGCCTGGCTTTATCTTCATGACAGGCTTATGCGGTCCATAGGTGTATTTAAGGTCGCCCGGCTTGGGAAAATACTTGACGACCTCTTCCGCCAGGGCAAAATAAGCCAGAAAAGACATAAGACTAAGGACAACTAAAACCCTTAGTTTTAAATGACGCATTTACACCCTCCTGTTTTTGAATTTGGCTTCATGGCTAGCCATTCTTTAAAAAAATAGATTGCCCCTCTCATCAAACTGGAGCTTTTCCTCCTAAAATATCTTTTATAACAAGCTCTGCTACCAAGTCAAGACAGCACCTCTTAACGTATTCTTGCTAAAAAGAAGGTTTATACAATAAACTTCAGATGGCGATAATGTCCTGGCTTTTTCTTCAGATCGATAATTTTCCGGACAAAACAGATAATTGGATTGGGTTTAATGCCTCTCTTTTCAATAAAGGTCAGGCTATGATTTTTAGGAGAATCAACGACCTGTTCATAAATCCCGTTTTTCTTGATGCTTTCCGATCCATTTAAAGGCAGACATTTTTGCCCCTTTAGATATTTGCCAATTTTGAGGTCCTGCCTTTGCCAAAGACGATTCTGGTTAGATTATAAAATATGAATTCTTGCATCTGGCTACCTCTTTTTACTTCTCTTATTTTTGCTTTTCTTAGCTTACTATTTTGTTCTTATTCAAACTTTTTAGAATGCTATTTTAATTTCCATCAATTTTTTGTTTTTCTGGATCTCCAGATTTATGTTGTCTTTTGCCGCTCATCATAAGCTGCCTGGTTTAAGACGTCATGCCTCTTAAACCAGGTCTGTTATAGCATGAACTGTGGATTCTCGCGGTCGAGCCTGGTCATCTCCAGCATCCACCTGGGGTAAATACGCGGCGGCTCAGACACACTGTCCAGAGCCTTTACCTCTTCCGGTGTAAGTTCCCACTCTACAGTTTTTAAATTATCAACAATCTGTTCTGGCTTCGTAGCACCGATCAGCACCGAGCTGACCGCGGGTTTCCGCAGGAGATAATTAAGCGACACCTGCGCCGCAGTGACTCCGCGTTCTTTAGCAATTCGCTGCACTTCATCCAGAATGCGGTAGGCTCTGTCCTCATCAATGGGCAGGAAGCTCTGTTCGGAGCGGTTGAGTCGTGCGTCCTGCGGGCCGCGACTGCCGCGTGGATATTTGCCAGTCAGAAAACCGCCGGACAGTGGTGACCAGGGGGTTAGTCCCAATCCCTGATCCTCACACAGCGGGACAAGCTCAATCTCCACATCGCGCGCCAGGAGGGAATAATAGGCCTGGAGCGAAACAAACTTTTCAAAACCATGCTTTTCGGAAATAGCCAGAGACTTCATCAACTGCCAGGCAAAAAAGTTAGAACAGCCCAGATAACGCACCTTGCCCTGGTGAACCAGGTCATTTAAAGTGGAAAGCGTTTCTTCGAGTGGTGTTCTGAAATCAAAGCTATGCACAATATACAGATCAATCCAATCTGTGCCCAGTCGCCGCAGGCTGTTCTCGCAACTCTGGATGATGTGCCGCCGGCTGAGGCCAGCATCGTTAACCTCGGGGCTCATGCGGCCGCGAACTTTAGTCGCCAGAACGACCTGCGAACGCTTGCCCTTCAGTGCTTTGCCGAGCATTTCTTCTGACTGGCCATAAGAATAAACATCAGCCGTGTCAAAGAAATTAATGCCACCGTCGAGGGCCATGTCCACCAGGCGCTGAGCAGCGCTCTGGTCGAGGGCTCCAACGCTCTTCCACGAGCCCTGAGCACCAAAGCTCATGGTGCCAAAACACAACTCGGAGACCACGATACCCGATTTCCCTAAATAACGATATTTCATATAAAAACCTCCTTATGTTTATGTTCGTTTTGATTTAAACTTCAAGGCTTTAACTTAATAGCAAAAATTCTTTACTTTTTCCCTCCGGCGAGGCTGATCACCGTTGATCACCTTAGGCCGGTATATAAAGCCACAGCTGCCGCTCTCCTGGTAAAACCTGGAAAGTGACCTGAGTCAGCTTCCAGGAACGCCAATCAGCACCGCCGCGGCAGTGACTGCCAGCTTCAGGCTACAAGTTCAAGCCCAGCCAGAATTCATGGGTACATTATAGCAGACACAAGAAGGCTGACTAGAGGGGAGATAATTTTTTTGGTTTGGAAGAGTGGAAGAGGGTAGAAGAGCCGATCAGAGCTAATTAGAGCTACTAACTATAAAGTGGGGCATATAATTTTGAAGGTAGCTGACACCACACCTTTTGACCGGGTTTTACCGAAGAGGCCGCCATTTGACGCATCGTGTACTTATAAATTGATCAGATTGTCAGGAGGAGCTGGCCAATATCCAGGATTCAGCGTGATGAAACATTCAGTCCAACACCTGGCTTTTTCTCCAGTTAGCCACAAATACTTTAGACAAAGGCGGCCGTCAGCGAATAGAACTGCTATTTCTGAAAAATCCTGACCAGGACCACACCATGCGGGGCAACTTCGGCTTCAAAATGCCCGTCAAAAGTGCCGAGGTCTTTTTGCCGCCACAAATCGCGCACGCGAAGTGAGCCGCCGCCCAGGCCCAGCGCCTCAAAATCAACCCGAATTGTTTTGTGGTCGTAAGCGTCAAGGTTAAAGAGGCCAACCGCTTTTGAGCCGTCCTCCATCTCCTTGGCCCAGACCTCGTATCCTTCGCCTTCGACGATTCTATCTGCCTGGCGGCCGAGCGGATCCTGATTAACATCGAGGACCTCGACATTGGTTAAAAGTCCCATGGTAAAATCGTCTATCTGTTCGATGGGACAGCCAATCAGTAACGGTGCAGCCAGCAGGCACCAGAGGCTGATATGCGTATATTGCTCGTCAGGCGTCAGATGCGTCGGGCGGAGATTGGGCCCCCAGCCGACACGGCCGACGACCAGCATATCCGGGTCATTCCAGTGCCCCGGGCCAGCATAGCGAGCAAGACCGGCCTGGCCGAATCCAATCCGCGACATGCTGCTCCAGGTATCGGTAATGTCACCGGTTGTCCGCCACAAATTGCCGCCCACGCTTTCGCCCCATTCCCACGGATTTTGCTGACCCCAGTTGCAGATGCTGAAAACGATATCCCGCGGGGCTTTTTTAATCGCCTCGCCAAATTTTTTATAAGCAACTCTCGGATCTTTGCCTTCGCAATAACACCAATCAATCTTGACATAGTCGTAGCCCCATTTAGCATAGGTCAGAATGTCCTGTTCCTCGTGACCCTCGCTGCCCTCGTAGCCGGCGCAGGTTTTTGGCCCGCAGTCGGTATAGAGGCCGATTTTGAGACCAAGACTATGAACATAATCAGCCAGGGCTTTCATGTCAGGGAATTTTTCATTGGAGCGAATTTCACCGGTCTTCGGGTCGCGCTGTCCATGCCAGCAGTCGTCAATATTTATATAAGTCCAGCCGTAGTTGATGAGGCCTTTTTCTACCATGGCCCGGGCGCTCTGGCGTACATTCTCGTCGGTGACGGCACAGCCCCAGCAGTTCCAGCTGTTCCAGCCCATCGGAGGGGTGAGGCAGATTTTATCGCCGACCTCAAGACGAAGCATTCGCTCGGCCGTGCCCTGATTATTTCTGGCGATGAGCTTGATATTATAGGTGCCGGCTCTGTCAACAACGCCGGTAATGTGGCCGGTGGAGCTATTGAGTTTGAGCCCGGCCGGAAGGCCCTCGGCGGCGAAAGTCATAGGGCGAGAGCCGGTGGCTGGAATGGTAAACATGAATGGTGACCCGGGGCGAACACCGAAAACCTTTGCTCCGTTAATCCTTGGCTCGGTGCCGGGGAGGGGCGTCAGGACGTAGGGCTGGCTGGCGTAGGGCTTAACGGGCTCAGGCTTGTTCCCTCTATATTCGATCTTAGCGTCGCACCAGTCGGCATGATCATAAGCATTCCCATCGCCAGCATCGGAAACCTGAAGGTCAAGGCTAAGAAAGCCATCAAGCTTAATATCAACTGCTTTGGCCGGCTGGCCGGCTTTCATGACGCCGCTTTTCCAGAGGGTTTGGAGGATGTTATTTTTATCGCGAGCCGAAACAATGAATTCGACCGAGGCCTGCTCGTTACCTTTTATCTCGTCATCAATGCCAGCAAAGGCGCTGAAGCGGGTGGCTTTGCCATCCAGCTTTATACGGTACATACCTTCAGCATGGGTGCCTAATCCGCGCTCATAGACCTTGCCGGCTATGGTCAGGGGATTGCCATCTATGGATTTATTAGCCTGAGTTTCACCCCAGCCAGAGATAGCATATTGAGGGCCAAGCTCATCGAGCCAGACGACTTTGGCTGGCTGTTTGGTGCAGCTAAAGGTAAAAGCCAGCACCAAAAAAATAAATAAAACACATAAAACCGAAGGTAGCGCCGAAAATACCTTAAAATTATTGCTCGTGGCTCGATCCAGATTATTCATAACTTTTTCTCCTTAAAAGTGCTTATTTTTTTAGCTTCAATAAGCATAAAGAATCAAATAAATATATAGGGCAAAAAGACTCCATCTCAAGAAACCATTTACCTTACGCAACAGTCGCTATAACCATCATTTGAACGATGCAATCCGTCAGCAAATTACCTCATGAAGTGTGCTAAACATTCTGGCTGGAGCATTTTGAATAAGCTTTTCTTTCTGCCCTAATGATAACAAAGGTCAAAGGGTAAAATAAAGAAAAATGAAATTTGTCTATTCAAGAAACGCGAATGTAAAGATGATCCCTGGATAGATTCTGACGGCTATTCACATTCACGCTAGCTCTTACAGCCTCGATCTACCGCCCGAATTAAAAATAATCCGCCTCACTCAGGCTGCAGCCCAGTTTTCTGACAGCAGCTCAGCCTGGCTCAGCACAGTCTGGGTGGCCTTTTCTTGTTTATCTGGCGGGTAATTATATTTTCGCAGTGTTCTTTTGACCAGCGTCCTGAGATAAGCCTCGGGAACCTTTTTCTTTTTACATGAGGTGAATAAGAAATGCATATACCGTCTAAAGCGCAGCTGCAACGTATGGTAGCGGCCCGAAGCTGTTAGGGGATAAAGATAACTGCGTGATCAATTCTAGGGGGGCGGACGAACCGATACTCTATATGCTGGCAGAGCAAAGGTTCACCCCAACCACCAACTTCTCCCCAATAGGGCCAAAGGAAAAGTGTCCCTTCTTGGTTCCATATTAGAGTTAGGAAATGCAACCGCTTCTATCATTGACCTAAAAGTTATAGTCCTCATTGAAGAGCGAGAGTTGATCATCGGGTTCTAAACGTCGGCTCAGACATAGATAGCCAGGGCACTGGTGAGTTCATGTAGCCCGTGATTTATAACCACGGCTGCGGCTTAGAAATTATAAGCGGATGGTCAAACAAGGTACTGGAGATGACCGATTTCATGAAGTCTGAAAAGCATTAGCTCACGCTTGAAACTAGACGTGATCACCACAGAGGTTCTCAAGGGAATTAGCTTTTGCTATATATAGCTTTGATTAAGGCACTATGAATATTCAGATCTTTTTCAACACTGGTTGGGCAAATGGAAGCACCTCCTTGCAACAACGGAAGGAAAGAAGATTTTCTTGCTTTCCGTTTCTTTATCCTAGCTAAACTATTATTATTGAAACAATAAATAGCCTATGTTAATGTAATTGCGTAATAAGCTGTCTAAGCTGCTGAAAGATGGACATCATAAAAATTTATCAAGGCTATTTTGATATAATAGAAGACTATTTCGGGAATATTAAGCATTACCTGGGACCAGAAGAAGATAGTCATATTAATTTGGGCATGGATATGGCCAACTATCCATTAATATCGGATCTTATTTTTGATGCTACTGCAGATATAGGTTTAGCAATCGAGAAATATTGGAGGGATAATATAAAAAACATTATGGATTATATTATTAAAGATCGAAATGTTCTAAAGTGTGTTTATTCTGGAAATATTTCACCACCGATCCTGGAAAATTTTGTTAAAAAAAGTGCACTTTATATTGATACTGTAATATTGCCCGATCCGATTTATAGTCTTTGTCTTATGCAGAAACAAATTACAATGGACAATAAGTACTATATCAATAGACTTATTAGAAATGTTTTTAATATATGGAAACTAAAGGAACTAATTTTAGCAGATACCAGAGAAAGGATAATCTTAATACTTCCGATTAATCTTGGCATTATTACACAGAAGGAAAGGGAAATATTATTGAAAGCTGGCGAGGCAGGATTCGTTTCTTATATCAGCGATTTGTTTGGGCACGATTTGGTCAATAATGAGGCTTGTTTCGATTATATGCACCGGCTAGAAACAACTGAAGATGTATTTAATGCTATTAAAAAAAAAGAAATATTGCCAAATGAGTTCAAACAATTTGAATCATTTGATAGTTTTCTTAGGGCATTTTATGATAGTCAGAAATATTTAAAAATCAGCATTCGTACTGTCGGTGAGCGTTTTGGTATATATATCAGATCTCAGTTCATTCGAGTTCAAGAGCATAAATTCTTCTGCGAGAAGCTTACTGCAGAGCCCATTTATGATAATGAATTGGCATGGTTCTTTTTTAACTATGAGATCGGCGGCATAGATATGGATGCTTCAATTGCTTCAGCTCTTCAACAGGAAAAGTTTGAATGGATCACCAAAGTTCCGCTTATTGCTTTAAAAAAATTTAGAGAGGAGAACAAGCTGGAATATATGAGGAGTGTAATTAGAAAAGGTATAACAGATTTAAAGGCTAAGAGTGATAGGGAACTTATCGAGGTATCGAAAGAAATAGAGAAGAATCTACAAGAGGAATTTCTGCGACAGAAAGCAGAAATAGAAGATTTAAGAAGTGAAGTAAAAAAAATAACAAAAAAAGACATGCCGATCACAACATTAGGATTTATCGCTGGGTTTATCCCAGTTTTGAGGGATGTAATTTCGTTACTAACTGTGGGGCGTGATATCAATAGGCTGGTAAGTAGGAAAAAGAATATTACTCAAGAATTGATAGGGAGAGAAAGCGATTTTATTAATCTATTGATGAAATCCTATGAAAACAATTAAAGAGATGGATATATTCGCCGATGGAATGAGAATATTTCTGGACTATGTTTCAAGGCAACTCAGGAAAAACCCAAATTACTTGCCCCACCCTATAATCAGGGCTTTTGGGATGGCCTTCCAGGGCATTGAAAGCTTAAAAAATGGAGAATGCTCAATGGGCTTTTCCAGTGAGGGAACTAAAGATAGTGTCTATGAGCCATACATCGTTGTATTAAAAAAGCAAAAGAATGGAGTTGAGGTTAAAGAAATTCTGAATGCAAAAGTGGGGAAGCAGTTGTCAGTGGATATGATGATTATCATTTTTAGATTGCAGATTCAATTGGATAAAATTGAAGGGGATCTTATTGATCCAGAGGAGGCTGTGAATGCCTTAAATTATGTTATACCCGGAAAAAAGTTTTATTTCTTGGGCAACAGATGGAAAGAAGCAAAAGAAGAATTCATGAAATTAATGAAGGAGGGGAAAATCCACCTGCCGCCTGACCCAAACATAGCGGAACAATTAAAGCAAATTCGCTCGGAAACACCTTGGGAGAATTATCCAAATAATATAAGGGCATTGATTGGGAGTTTTATTGCCCAGAAATTTGATAGTAGAGGTGGGATAGTGGTTATAACTACACCTAAGAAACTTAAGATTGAGAAGTATAAAGTATTTGATATTGCTACTGAATTCTTGATGGCAGAGTATGCCAGATGCTTAAGGCTAGTTAGCAAAAAAATTGATTAATGATTACGACAATGCGTTTCAGGAAGCCTTATTAGACTTGAAATTCTGTTTTTTTGTTCATTATATATAATTACTTTGCCAATAATCTATCCATAATAAAAATGCAACTTATCCTGAGCTATGCCATTTGTTTTAAAAAGTAAGTAGCCGAAAACAAGCATTTTTAGAGGCTCTAATTTAAGTGAGGAGTTTTTTCGCTGCTGGTGTATAAGGAAGTTTGCAAATTGGATTAAAGGAGTGAGCCATCGTAGAATCTCCTTTTAAAGAAGTTAATCTCAAGAAAGGAGGAGTTTACATACGATGGCTCAAAGAGATTATAAGGCATTACTGGGAGGATTGCTAACAGGATTTTTAACGGAGGAGGATCCGGTGAAGGCGATGCTGGAGTGGTTATTAGGGGAGC
>Ga0116169_1002347_pt1 | contig 14081 bp, 10 predicted proteins | sample AD_UKC130_MetaG_FD_89796 | JGI IMG/M metagenome (GOLD analysis project Ga0116169, IMG submission 89796) | Active sludge microbial communities of municipal wastewater-treating anaerobic digesters from Canada - AD_UKC130_MetaG | ecosystem: Engineered > Bioreactor > Anaerobic > Digestate | place...
GCGTTTTTCCGCGGTGGTGTTTATTGTCCACCCTTTCCCGACACTTGACGGTCAGGGGGATGAACTCTCGACCCGGCGTTACACCTGGGAAGCGAGCGATCTTGCGGCGAGCGGACCAGACCGGTTAACCGCGCGCCCCCATGGCCTTGGCGGTGTTTACCTTTTCGGCCAGCCGGACGCCCGGCCGACGCAATCGCATCGACTCGACTTCCCAAACGTAACCATGGATCTCGACATCGGCGGGGATCAAGGGTGAGCTTCGCAAAAGCTCGACCTGTCGCAAGCAAATTTCATCGACATCGGTGAAGGTCCGGATCCACTTGGGAAAAGTACCGGGCGGGAGTTTCAGCTCGGGCAAGGCCGGGTCAACCTGCACGGCATCAGGATCGATCCCTTTTTCCCGCAGGAGGTTCGTCAGATAGTCACCCGTCGCGGTCATCATGCCGCATTCGGTGTGATTGACCACGATGATTTCTTTGGTGCCAAAGAATTGGGTGGTCAACATGGCCGAGCGGATCGCATCATCGGTGACCAGGCCACCGGCGTTGCGAAAGACATGGGCATCACCGACGCGGATGCCGAGGGCGTCCTCCACGGGTAGCCGCTCGTCCATGCACGCTAGGACAAAGAGCCGACGATTGTTGGGGATACCCTTCTGCCGTCGCAATGCCCAGGCCTCGCGTTCGGCCAATTCCCAGTCAATCTGTTGGTGAAGCATGGTTTGAGGCTCCTTCAAAAATGGATAGTAACCCGTAAACAAACCGATCCTATAAATTACTTACCTGATCGCGTTTATTAAATGTTCTGATACGCGATCGACTTCACCGGTCATTTTACGCGATCAGGCGGAAAAGACAAGTAATAATACTACACTAGTTTAGTTACCTTTATTTGACGAAATCCGTTCCTGGCAGGCTCAATGCGAGGCTGCCCCAAGGGTGATCACCACCAATGGACTGTCTCGTCATGGCGGGCCATGCGGTGTCGCGCCCGCTTCAGACTGTAGGCAACGCGTCGCTCAACCCAACCCATTGTGCGCTTCGTACTCGAGGTTCATGGCGAAGGACAAGCCCGATCTCTGCACGAATCGTGAGACCCCGCTGCAATCGCACGCTGCCACCGGAAGGCAGGAGTGTTCGGCGAGCGGCTATGCGTTTTTCATTCCCTGGCACGGGCAACCGTCAAGACAAGAAACGAGAAAGGCCGATCGACAGATGCGTCGATCGGCCGACGAATCGGGGCGACCGGATTTGAACCGGTGACCTCTTGCACCCCAAGCAAGCGCGCTAATCCAGGCTGCGCCACGCCCCGGAATCGTTACCGTTTGGGGATTCTTCCGAGTGTTCATCCCACCAGCACCCTTTAATTTACCGCAAAACGAGTGCGACGGCAACGGCTTTGTGCAGCAAGGCGTGAGGAAATCTGAAACCCCGCCTGGAGTGGCTTGTTGGCCGACACCGACTTAGAGCCTATCCCATGATCTCCCCTCGCCCGTTTGGCGGGAGGGGGGTCGGGGGTGAGGGTGGCTCGAGTCGCTGCCGGTTTTCTCGATCGATTCCGACCACCGCTTGCCCTCACCCCAACCCTCTCCCGGAGGGAGAGGGGGTCTTTTTGGGATAGACTCTTACGCCTTCCCGGGCCACCGCCCCCGGTCTTCGACAGCGCATTTTCCGCGGGTTCTCTAGGAGAAAGGCGGTCCCATGTCTTATCATGAGTCAAGGACCAGTCCCGGCTTGGGTCTAAGAGGGTTGACGGTAATCTGAGCGACTCATGACCGGGCATCTGGTTGATGGGTGTTTTCGAGATGGTTTGAGGAGGCGTTTTCGTGCCGCGATTTGCCGTGATTTTGCCCGCCGCGGGTGCCAGTTCGCGTTTTCGTGATCCTCATTACAAAAAGCCGTTTGCGCCACTTGCGGGGCGCGCTGTGTGGCTGCATTCGCTCCATCGCTTTACCCAGCGCGACGATGTAAAGCAACTCATCGTGGCCATCGCCCCAGACGATCGGGAAGAGTTCCTCCGACGTTTTGGCGCCGACATCGCCTTGTTGGGTGTTGAGGTGGTGGACGGTGGGCGCGAACGGGTGGACACCGTTTCTAACGCCTTAACGCGGGTTCGCGAGGAGATAGATTTTGTTTGCATTCATGATGCCGCCCGACCGTGCATCAGCGACCTTTGGATTGACGCCGTTTTTCAAAAGGCGGTGGAAACCGGGGCGGCGATCCTTGCCGTTCCCGTGACGGCGACACTGAAAAAGGTCGATGACAGCGGAAAGATCGTCGAGACTCGTTCCCGGGACAAGTTGTGGGAGGCCCAAACGCCCCAGGTCTTTCGGCGGGACTGGCTGCTTGAGGCCTACCAAAAGCGAGGCGACTTTGTTCCCACGGACGATGCGCAGTTGGTCGAACGTCTGGGAAAGGCCGTGTATGTCGTGTCGGGTTCGCCACTCAATATCAAGATCACAACTAAGGATGACTTGCGTCTGGCCGAACAGATTCTCAAGATTTTGCCGAAGCCGCGGGCGTCCGGTCCGCTCCATCCCTTTGCCGATGACGACCTTTGGCGATAAGGGCTCACCGTCGATGAAAAAAGCACCTCAAGCTGAAGAAAATGGGCAACGGTGTGTGCCGCAGTGCTGAGCTGGCTTGGCATCGCGGGTAAACTTTATCGCGCCGGTGAGCGTAGAAAATGATCCAGTGTAGAGCCTATCCCATAATCTTCCCCCACGCGTTCGGCGGGAGAGGGGTCGGGGGTGAAAGTGGCTCGAATCGCCGCCGGTTTCCTCAATTGATTCCGACGTTGGCTTGCCCTCACCCCAACCCTCTCCCAGAGGGAGAGGGGGACTTTTTGGGATAGACTTTTAAGGAAATAGGGGTTTTGTGGGTTTAAGCGTTCCGAATGGGGTTTGCCGAGAAGTGCGTGACCTATGCCGGTTCTGTTTTATTATGTCCATACGGTTCAGCCCAGCGAGATCGACCCGCTGAACCACGCCAATAACGTGGTGTATGTGCAGTGGTTGCAAGACGCCGCGGTGGCTCATTCTGCCGCCCGCGGTTGGCCACCGGAGCGTTATCTGGCCCTTGGGGCCGGTTGGGTGGTTAGGTCTCACACGATCGAGTACATTCACCCTGCGAGGCTCGGTGACGAGATTGTCGTGCAAACGTGGGTTGCCGATTTCAAAAAGGTCACCTCTCGCCGGCGCTATCGGATTTATCGGGTTAACGATGGGTGTTTGTTGGCCCAGGCGGAAACCCTTTGGGCGTTTGTGACGTATGCCACGGGTCAACCGACGCGGATTCATCCGGAGGTGGTCGCCTCGTTCAAGTTGCCGGAAGGCGATCCGCCACCCTATCGACCGGGAGAGCTTTCGCTCGTTAAATCGTGATGGCGGAGTCGGCTGACCGTTGTGGTGAGGATCAAGAGGTGTGATCGATCAACAAGTTGAGTGAGGCAACGTCCTTACGGAGGAAAGCGATGAAGGTCCTCGTTGTCATTGGGCATCCGCGACCGGGCAGTTTTTGCCATGCCATCGCCGAAACGGCGGTCAAGTCTCTCCAAAGCAAGAACCACGAGGTCATCTTCCACGATTTGTATCAGGAACGGTTCGATCCTCTGTTGCCCGCGGATCAGATTCCCAAAGATGCAACCGTTCCACCGGAGATCGAGGAACACTGCCGCCAGCTTCGAGAGGCCGACGGATACGTGATTGTCCATCCTAATTGGTGGGCACAACCGCCTGCGATCCTCAAGGGGTGGATCGACCGGGTCTTTCGCCAGGGCGTGGCGTATGATTTCTCGGCAGAGGGCGTTGTTGGGCATTTGAAGGGGAAGCGGGCACTCGTCTTTACGACCTCCAACACACCCCGCGAAGACGAACTCCGGCTTTACGGCGACCCCTTGGAGAATTTGTGGAAGAACTGCATTTTTGGTTTCTGTGGTCTCACCCATTTCCGGCGACGTAATTTCGAGTCGATCGTCATGAGCACCTACGAGCAGCGCGTCGGCTGGTTGGAAGAGGTTCGTCAGATTGTGGAAAGCTTTTTCTAAACCGGGACCCCGTCGGTCGCCATGAGACGCCCGGACGCGACAGAGCGCGTTCGTCGCAAACGGTAGGAGTTTTTTAAAGGACGCGGGGGACCCCGTCCCTCCCAGATGGCGTCCCTCCAGAATGGCCGACGGGGGTTTATCTGGTCTCGGATTGATCTTTGTAAAGCTGCAAAGATTTGGTAAAAAAGGCGTTAGCCCGAACGAAAGCCGTGTGTTTTTTCGCGCGGGTTAGAGCCTATCCCATAATCTCGCCTCGCCCGGTCGGCGGGAGAGGGGGCTTTTTTGGGATAGACTCTCGATTGCTTGCCTGCTTGCCTGGCATCTTTCGGACGAGCTTGGTTTTTGAAGACGACGGAGTCAGTGTTCAAGGATGAACCATTTTCTTCAAGTTGTCCAAATCGCTCTCCGCCGCCCCTTATGGATTGTCGCGATTGCCGTCACGGCCCTGTTTGTTGGCGTCATGTGGGGAGGAAACATCACAGCGATCTACCCGATTGTAGAGGTGGCCTTTCGCGGAGAGTCACTCCACTATTGGATTGATTTGAAGATTCAGGAATGCGACGAGGAGATCGCCCGGCTGCAAGAGGAGATCGCCGCCGCGGGGGGCACGGAAGCGGACGGACCCTCGGCCGATGGGTCGGACCGTGAGGCCGGCACATCGCATCGACCGGTCCGATCGGGGCAACTTTCGCAACTGCTGGTTAAGCGAGATTGGTATCTGTGGCTGCGGCCGTGGATTCTTCGCCTCACGCCAAACGATGCGTTTTCCACGCTCCTTTTCATTTTGAGCTTGCTGCTAATTGGGACCGTGCTGAAAAGTGTGGCGCTGGTGATCAATTCGGTCCTTGTTGCCCGCGTCGCCCACCAAACGGTCTTTGAGCTTCGCCGTCGGTTCTTCGCGCATGTTCTGCGGCTGGAATTGAGTAAGCCGGGTGATGAAGGTGTGGCCCACCTCATGAGTCGCTTCACGCACGACATCAATTGCATTTATTCAGGTCTTTCCGTTCTCTTAGGGAAGATGGTCCGCGAACCGCTTAAGATGTTGGCCTGTTTAGTGGGGGCGGCCTGGGTCTGTTTTCCGCTGCTGGTTTTTTCACTCTTGGTCGTTCCGCCTGCCGCCTGGGCGATCTGGAAATTGGGGAAGCTCCTGAAACGGGCCAACCGCCGGGCCATGGAAGAAATGGCCCAACTTTACGGTACATTGGAAGAGGCCTTAAGATCGCTGCGCGTGGTGAAGGCCTACACCATGGAACCGTACGAAAGGCGGCGCTTTCATGAGACGAGCCGTCGCTATCTGAACAAGGGCATGCGGATCGCCGTTTTTGATGCCCTCACGCATCCCCTAACAGAAATCTTAGGAATGTCGATTATCAGCCTTGCCATGGCGGCCGGTGCGTATCTCGTTCTGAACGAGAAGACGCATCTGCTTGGCTTGACCGTCTCCAGCCGTGCCTTGACGATGCCGGAATTGGTTCTGTTTTATGCGCTGCTTGTTGGCGCGGCGGACCCGGCGAGACGACTTTCCGATATTTTCGCTAGCCTTCAGGCGGCCATGGCGGCTTCTGACCGTGTGTTTGCCATGCTGGAGCGCGAACCCGAGATCAAGGACCGCCCTTTGGCTCGGCGAATTCCTCGTCACCGGCGGGATTTGGTCTTCGATCACGTGTGGTTCTCCTACACGCCCGATCAGCCCGTTCTCCGCGACATAAATTTGGAAATCCCGTTTGGTGAAACGATCGTCATTGTGGGAGCAAGTGGCAGCGGGAAGAGTACCTTGCTCAGTCTCATTCCCCGGTTCTTTGACCCCAATCGAGGGGAAATTCGCTTAGATGGTGTGCCCCTTCCCGATATTCGCTTGCGCTCTTTGCGAAAACAGATTGGCCTGGTCCCGCAGGAGCCGGTCCTCTTCAACGACACGATCCTGAACAACATCAAATACGGTTCGCCACAAGCGACGGACGAGCAGGCGATCGAGGCTGCCCGCGCCGCCCATGCCCACACGTTTATCGAGCAGCTTCCCCAAGGGTACAACACGCTTCTCGGGCCAATGGGGTGCGGACTCTCTGGAGGGCAGCGCCAGCGGATCGCCCTGGCCAGGGCCATGTTAAGGGATCCGGCCATCCTTATCCTTGATGAAGCCACCAGTCAAATTGATGTGGAAAGTGAACAACTCATCCATCAGGCCCTGGAACGCTTCGCCCAAGGACGGACCACCATCATCGTCACGCACCGGCTAAATACCATCGCCATGGCAGACCGGATCCTTCTTCTCAGCGGCGGCCAAATTGTGGGCTTGGGAAAACATCATGAGCTTCTTGAACAGTGCGAACTTTACCGCCGCTTGTTTGCCGGTTCGATGTGGGAACTGCGTGCAGCTTAACAGTTACCAGCGCCCGGCCTTGTGACCCTCATCACGGATACCTTTACCCGCGCCAAATAACCCCGCTGGACGGCGTGGGCGTGTACAATGAGCGAACTGGGGTCTATCCGCGGACGTAGCATTTGCAATCAGATCGAACTCAAGCCCTGGGAAAATACGTTGTATTTGTGTCTGTTTCTTTTGACATAAGTCTGGTCGGCCATGGTATTCCCACAAGACGAATCACCGCTCTTGGTGCTGCGTGATGTTCGCAAGTCGTTTCAAGAGCCGGACGGCGGTGAACTACCCATCCTTGATATCCCGGAGTTCACGGTAGAGGCGGGCGAGCAGGTGGTGATTGTCGGAGAAAGTGGCTGCGGAAAGACCACGCTCCTCCACATTATTGCGGGGATTAGCCGACCGGATGAGGGGCAGGTTCGCATCAATGGGTGGGATATTACCCTCCTATCGGAGGCTGAGTGCGATCGTTTCCGGGCGGAAAACATCGGCTACGTGTTTCAAACGTTTAACCTTCTTCCGGCCTTCACGGCCTTGGAGAATGTCCTCCTGGGGATGACGTTTGGTCGGGGAAAACCCGACGTTGCCCGCGCCAAACACCTTTTGGAACGCGTGGGGTTGGCGCATCGCATGCATCACAAGCCACGGCAACTATCCGTGGGGGAACAGCAGCGGGTATCTGTCGCCCGTGCCCTAGCCAACCGGCCAAAACTGATCTTAGCCGATGAACCGACGGCCAACGTTGATTCGGGTAATCAGCAGGCGGTGTTAGACCTTCTTCGGGAGGGGTGCCGGGAAGAGAACGTGGCGTTGATCCTGGTGACGCATAGCCCGGAGGTTGCCCGACAGTTTCCCCGCATCGTTCGCCTCCCCGACATCAACTTGGTCCTGACACGGAAGTGACGTTTGGAAATGATGTTACGCCTAACAGTCGAAAACGGTCAATTAGCTTAGTTGTGCCATCAAAGAACGTCATAGGGTCCTGATAAGATGCCTCTTTGGAAGATAGCCTGGCGGAGTATTCAACATCGCGCGGTGGCCTCGGCTTTGACGGCCTTTTCCATGGCCCTGGGGGTGGCCCTGGTGGTTGCTGTGCTGGTCATCTATCACGTGTTAGACCGGTCTTTCCGGCGGAGTTCCCAGGGGTACGATATGATCGTCGGTCCCGCGAAAGGCAGTCCTCTAGAGATTGTCCTGAGCACCGTCTATTACTTGCAGGCGCCGCGGGGAACCATTCCTTATGAGATTTATGAAGAACTTTCACACGGACGCTTTGCTACCGAGGTGGCGGCTGCCATCCCCGTTTGTATTGGCGGAAGTTATGCCGGCTTCCCTGTGGTGGGGACCGTCCCGGAGCTTTTTGAGGAGTTCCGTTATCTGGGGGATCGGCCTTACGAGTTTGAGCCGGGCGGACGGAATTTCTCGCCCGACGCACCTTTCGAAGCAGTGATCGGCGCGACCGTGGCTAGGAGGGCGGGCCTGCGGGTGGGGGACACGTTCCGCGTGACCCACGGCCTGGCCGAACAAGGAGGCCACGAGCATCCCGATGAATTTACGATTGTGGGGGTTTTAAAGCCCACGGGGACCCCGAACGATCGGGCTTTGTTTGTCAATATCGAAGGCTTTTGGAAACTCCATCAGCATGACGCTAGGCATGGTAAAGCCTCCGAGGAGGAAGAAAGCGTTAACCCGATGGACGGAGATGGAGACGAGGCGACGAGCGAGACCGAGGCTCATGACGAGAATCATCGCGAATTGACGGCCGTCCTAGTTAAGCGGGACTGGACGAACTCGGCCAAGGCACTGGCTTTGCCCATGCAGGTGAGCAAGGAGCCTGGGGTTCAAAGCGTCATCCCCACCGAAGAGGTGGCCAAGCTCTTTGAGGGATTGCTGGGAAACATCCAGACGATTTTGCTAATTTTTGCAGTTCTTATTGTGGTCGTAGCAGGCATTGGCCTAATGGTGAGCATTTACAACTCGATGAACGAACGCAAACTGGAGATCGCCATCATGCGGGCACTAGGGGCGAAGAGGAGCACCGTAATGGCGGTTATCCTCCTTGAGTCGATACTTCTATCGCTAGGAGGTGGGGCCATTGGCGTTCTGTTGGGACATGGCCTAATAGGGGCGTTCTCGGGGGTCATTTTAGAAGAGACCGGTGTGCGGGTTAGTGCCCTCAGCTTTCAAACGGTGGAGCTAATCCTGGTGCCCGGGTTGATTATTCTCGCCTCCGTGGTGGGTTACCTGCCGGCGTTGGTAGCCTATCGCACCGACGTTGCCAAGGCCATCGCCAGCGGGGTCTGAAAAAAGGTTTATGGTTCCGCCGCGGAACTTTCTGCCCCCACCGCTGTTAAATCTCTTGGAGGGTGGTGGACACCTTCTGACCGGTTCGCTTTTCATGAATACCGGTCTTTCGGATCGTGTTTGAGGTGTTTGGTGTTTCCTGTTCGGAGGTCGTCTCATGAGGAAGTATGTCTTGAGCCTTGTGACAGTGGTGGGCATGGCATTCGCGTTGGTGGCGGGCACGGCGATGGCCCAACCACCGGGAGGGCCTGGTGGGCCCGGTGGCCGCGGCCCCGGCATGTTCATGATGGGCCCGGGTGGCGGCGTGGGTTACGCGCAGCTCCTTCGCATTGAAAAGGTCCAAAAAGAGATCGAAATGACGGATGATCAGAAGGCTGAGGTAGAGAAAATCCTTGAGAAGTCGCGGGAAAGGATGCGGGAATTGTTCCAGGGAGGCGGACAAGATCGAGAGGCTGCTCGGCAGCGGTTCCAACAGGCCCAGCAGGAAACCCAGAAAGCCATTGAAGGCGTTCTGCTTCCCGATCAAGTCAAGCGACTCAAGGAGATTCGTCTGCAGGTCATCGGAATCGGCGCGGCCATGATGGACCAGGAAGTCCGGAAAGAATTGGGCGTGACCGAGGAGCAGGCCCAAAAGATCCGTGACGCCGTCCAGAAGGTCATGGAAGAGTTGCGCGGCCAGCGGCAACAGGGTGAGCGTCCAAGCCCTGAGCAGATGCGAGAGCGGATGCAGCAGATGCAGCAGAAGATGGAAGAGGCCGTCATGAGCCAGTTGACGGAAGAACAAAAGAACAAATGGAAGAGCATGATCGGCGAAAAGTTTGAACTGGATCGCTCCGAATTGTTCGGTGGCTTCCGCGGCGGTCCTGGCGGGGCACCGGGCGGCGCTCCTGGTGGTCAGCGCCGTGGCGGAAACCGGGGCGCCTGAGATTGCCCCCGCGGGCCTGTCCCGCTGCGTCGGCTCCATCACAAGGAAAGCCCCCGATTCCCGCAAATTATGCTAGAACATTACGCTGTTCGCGGGCAATAAATCCCCACGGAATCGGGGGCTCCTTTAATGATGTTGGGAGTATTTGCAGTCCAGCGTCTTTATTTGTAGCCTTTTGTCAACGAAATGTGTTAACTATTTGGTCACGCCTTGATTGCTCTTATAATGTGTTGACAGAGTTTTGGGACGTGCGGTTCAGCGCTCTCATGCAATGGAATGAGTGTGGGGTATCGGCTGAACTCTCCCGCGTTAAGTGTTTGCATCTTTCCGATCGGGCCATCCAGAAAAATAACCTCCCTGATAACGATAGGTTTGTTTCGCCAAGCCAAGGTTTTGATTTGAGCGGTGCGAGACAGGAGATCAGTAGCTTTTGATCCAGGTGACTGTTTTTTAGGTTTGGCCTTCGTGGGCAGCGTTTGTCGGTGGCGTAATTCGGGCAAAATTTGACGGTTGGCGTCACCAAAATGGGAATGATAGCGTGATTATGGAAGCCGGAGAAATTTTGGTTCGCAAAGGTCTTCTTACCCCGCAGCAGCTCCAGTTGGCCCGACGCCATCAGACTGAGGGTAAGCGACTGGATCAGGCTGCGGTGGGGATGGGGCTGGTCTCCGAGGAGGACGCCCTTCGCGCGCTTGGTGAGGAATTGGGGATCGAGTACATTGATCTTTCCGAGGCCACCATTGATCCCAGCATCCTCAAGAATTTCCCTGTGAAATTCATCTACCGGGAGTCGCTCTTTCCTATCCGGGAAGAGAATGGCCGACTGCTCGTTGCGACCAGTGATCCGTTCAATCTTTACCCCCTCGACGAATTGGCCACCGCCACAGGGAAAACGGTCGTCCCTGTCCTGGCCAGCCAGGCCGAGATTGCCAAGCTCATCAAGACCTACTTGGGTGTGGGCGGTGAGACCATCGAGGAGTTGATGGCTCAGGCGGAGGAAGAAGAAAGCGCTGTTGAGCTCCTCGACGAGATCGAAACTGATGGTTCCGAGCTATCGAAGTTGGCCCAGGAACCCTCGGTGGTTCGATTGGTCAATGAAATATTGTTAGAGGCGATCGATCTGCGAGCGAGTGACGTGCACCTTGAATCGCAGCCGTCTGGGCTCAAGATTCGTTACCGGATTGACGGCGTTTTGCATCCTCAGCCAGTCCCGCCCGAGATCAACCGGTTCCACGCCGCTATCATCAGCCGCCTCAAGATCATGGCAAGGCTGAATATTGCCGAGCGGCGGTTGCCGCAGGACGGGCGCATCCAACTCCGCGTGGCCGGACGCGAGGTTGACGTTCGTGTCTCCGTCATCCCCATGATCCACGGCGAAGGGATCGTCCTTCGTTTGCTGGATAAGGGCGCGATGGAGTTCGACCTCCGGAAACTGGGGATGGAGCAAGATGTTTACGAGAAATTCCGTGAGCTGATCCAACTGCCACACGGCATTTTGCTCGTGACAGGGCCGACCGGGTCGGGTAAGACCACGACCCTTTACAGTGCCTTGCTTGAAATTAGGGATGAATCGATCAAGATCATCACCACGGAAGACCCTGTCGAGTACCAGTTGGAAGGGATCAACCAGATTCAGGTCCATCCCAAGATCGGACTGACCTTTGCCCATTCGCTTCGCAGCATCTTGCGTCACGACCCGGATGTCATCCTCGTGGGCGAAATCCGTGACCTGGAGACGGCCGAAAACGCGATTCAGGCGTCGTTGACCGGCCACCTGGTGTTTAGCACCTTGCACACCAACGATGCTGCCGGGGCATATACCCGTTTGGTGGATATGGGCGTGGAGCCGTTTTTGGTCTCCAGCACGGTTGAGGCCGTCATGGCCCAACGATTGGTCAGGACACTTTGCCCCGAATGCAAGGAACCCTATCGGCCACGACCGGAAGAATTGCCCAAGGACTTCCCGCGGGAAATCCTCGAGCAGGGCGTCACGTTATATCGGGCGGTGGGATGTCGGGCGTGCCGGCACGTGGGTTACCGAGGCCGGGTGGGTATTTTCGAGCTTCTTGTCACCAGCGAAAGGATTCGGGAACTGGCTCACGACCGGGCTAGCAGTTGGGTGATCCGGCAGACAGCGATCGAAGAGGGGATGATCACCCTGCGGCAGGACGCATGGCGGAAAGTATTGAGTGGGCGAACTACAATTGAAGAGATCGAGCGGGTGACGCGGGCCGAAGAGCATTAACCCATGGCCCTCCCCTCGGTACCAGTCACCGCGAGATAGAACCCGGTCAAAGATGATCATAGCGGCCGCCCAAAATGCCTGAGTTCAGTTACGTCGCCGTTGATGCGAATGGCCAGCGGGTGACGGGGACAATCGCAGCCGCCACAAAACGGGAGGCCCTGACGGCCATCGCCAGTCGGGAGCTTTACCCGTTGGAGGTGCGAAGCGAGGCCCCCGCGCGGCCTCTTTTCAGCTTTGGCCGACGATCTGTTCCTGCCCAGGCAATGGCTGTCGTTTATGGTCAACTGGCCGACCTTCTGCGAAGCGGCGTGCCCCTTCTCCGTGCCTTGAACATTGTGAAAAGTCAGTCGGTTCACCCGACACTCAAGGAGGTTCTCGGGGAAGTTGCCCGGCGCGTTGAGGATGGTATGGGCCTTGGTGATGCCATGGCCCGGTTTCCGGGTGTCTTCAGCGAGATGGCCAGCAGTATGGTCCGTGCGGGGAGCGAAGGTGGGTTCCTCGAAGAGGCCCTCTACCGTGTGGCCGAGTTTACCGAGGCGACGGAAGACCTGCGAAAACGGGTTAAGGGGGCTATGGCCTATCCGATGTTCCTCATCGTGATCGGGTCATTGCTGGTCAGCGGCCTTTTGATCTTTCTTGTGCCCCAGTTTGAGGGGATGTTCCAGAACCTGCGGGAACGGAATGAATTGCCGGGCCTGACAGAAGGGCTGCTGGCCTTCAGCCAATTCCTTCAGGCATGGGGCATCTGGGTCGTTGTCGTGATCATCTTGGGCTTCTTCAGTGTGAGGGCTTGGCTGAGGAGCGAGACGGGGCGGCGGTTGTGGGATCGTTATGTTCTGAAGGTCCCGATTCTGGGTGGGATTGTGCTCAACTTTGCGGTAGCCCGATTTTGCCGAGTTTTGGGGACCCTGTTGAAAAATGGTGTGCCCATCCTGCGGGCGTTAGAAATTGCCAGTGAAGCCACGGGAAACGTCCTGCTGGGAGAGGCGGTTCACAAAGCCACCAAAAACATTTCACAAGGTCAGCGCCTGGCGGAACCGCTGGCGGCGTGCAAACTCTTTCCCCCCTTAGTGGTGGAAATGATCGCCGTGGCCGAGGAGGCGAATACGTTGGAGACCGTCCTCTTGCAAATTGCCGATTCATTGGAGCGGCGGACGTGGCGACAACTGGATGTGGGGGTTCGCTTGTTGGAGCCCATCCTGTTGCTGCTGGTGGCCATGGCGGTGCTGGTCGTGGTCGTGGCGCTGCTGTTACCGGTGTTTAAGATGAGCGGTGCTGTCGGGTAAAATGAGGTTAACTCGCCGCACCCCGGTGTTGACCCGCAGTGGGTGACTAACCACCCGAGCGATACAAACGTCCCACCTAAAGGAGTGTAAATCAGGCCAGTCGTTTTAGAGTCTATCCGAAAAAGCTCCCTCTCCCCCCGGGAGAGGGTTGGAGTGAGGGCAAGCGAACGTCGGAATCGCTTGAGAAGACCAGCAGCGATTCGAGCCATCCTTACCCCCGACCTTCCCCGCCGAACGGGTGGGGCGAGATTCTGGGATAGGCTCTTATTCGCAAAACCTGCCAGGCTTTTTGGCAGCGGACTTGCTGCCAAATTCCCTCTGAAAAAATCGTTGTATGGAAAATGGTACCTCAAGCGGTTTTGGATTGTTTATACGATAGGGAAGTGTCACGCCCAGACCACGGCGGCGATCCCCGCCGATTGGGTGATTGGCACCGACCACACGAATGGGATGGCAACGACAAAAGGATGGGAAGATGAGACAGACAAAAGGCTTTGTGCGAAAGAAACTGTCGCGGACCACTCGCAAAGGTTTGACGCTGATTGAGGTGTTGATCGTCCTTACGATCCTCCTCATCATAGCCTCGCTGGCCGTAACGAACTTGATCGCGGTGCAGCGAAGGGCGTACATCAACGCGGCGAGGACTCAAATCAAGGCGTTCGAGCAGCCCTTGCATGCGTATTACCTAGACTTCAATGAGTACCCGCCGTCACTTGATGCCCTCATTACGCCGCCGGCGGACCTCGCTGACCCCACCAAATGGAACGGTCCCTACTTGGATGCCCAAGCCGTTCCCCTTGATCCGTGGGGTCGGGAATACCAGTACCTCTATCCTGGGCAATATAACACCGATAAGCCGGACATTTGGTCAATGGGGCCGGATGGTGTTGACGGCACCGA
>Ga0116169_1002353_pt1 | contig 14054 bp, 12 predicted proteins | sample AD_UKC130_MetaG_FD_89796 | JGI IMG/M metagenome (GOLD analysis project Ga0116169, IMG submission 89796) | Active sludge microbial communities of municipal wastewater-treating anaerobic digesters from Canada - AD_UKC130_MetaG | ecosystem: Engineered > Bioreactor > Anaerobic > Digestate | place...
AGCACGGTGGTGGGCAAGCTCAAGATGGTCACCCCCACCGTCGACGACCCGCTCAAGCGCAGCGACGACGGTCTGTTCCGCACGGCGACCACCGACCCCCTTCCCGCCGACCCGCTGGCACGCCTGCAAAGCGGAGCCCTTGAGGGTTCCAACGTGAGCCCGATCGAGACCATGGTCGGCATGATCCAGACCGCACGCCAGTTCGAACTGCAGATGCGGCTGGTGCAAACCGCTGAATCCAACGACCGCTCCGCCGGCCAGTTGCTCAGCCTGCAGGGCTGAGCCACCAGCAGCCCCGCCCAGAAACAAGGACATCCCCCATGATCAACTCCCTTTGGATCTCCAAGACCGGCATGGAAGCCCAGCAGACCCAGCTGGACGTCATCTCGCACAACCTGGCCAACGTCTCGACCACCGGCTACAAGCGTGCCAACGCGGTGTTCGAGGACCTGATGTACCAGAACCTGCGCCAGGTCGGCTCCAACACCTCGGACCAGACCCAGCTGCCCACCGGTCTGCATCTGGGCCTGGGCGTGCGCACGGTCGCCACCAGCCGCTCGTTCGCGCAAGGCACGATCCAGCAGACCTCGAACAACCTCGATGTCGCGATCCAGGGCAATGGCTTCTTCCAGGTCACCCAGCCCGACGGATCGACCGCGTACACGCGCGACGGTTCCTTCCAGCTCGACAACCAGGGCCGGCTGGTCACGGCAGGCGGACTGCCGATCGCCAACGGCGTAACCGTGCCGGCCAACGCCAAGAACGTGGCGATCGCCACCGACGGAACCGTCACCGCGACGATTCCCGGCACCACGGCGCCACAACAGATCGGCAGCATCATCCTGGCCACCTTCATCAATCCGGCCGGCCTCGAGCCGCTGGGCCAGAACCTGTTCGCAGAAAGCCCTGCATCCGGCCAACCGAACACCGGCACACCGGGCGCCAACGGCATCGGCACCACGACCCAGGGATTTCTGGAGACCTCCAACGTCAACGTGGTGCAGGAACTGATCACGATGATCCAGACCCAGCGCGCCTACGAGATGAATTCCAAGGCGATCCAGACCTCGGACCAGATGCTGCAAAAGCTCGGCCAACTGTGATGCGATTCCTCTGCCTTGTCCGAACCGCCGCTGCCGCCGTGCTGGTGGCCTTGCTGGCCAGCGGCTGCGATTCGCTGCCCAAGACCGAGCGGGTCGACTTCACGCAGCCGCCGTCCCCAATCGTCGCCGCGGCACCAAAGGCGCGCCCGGTCACCGGCAGCCTGTACCACTCGGCCAGCTACCGCCCGCCGTTCGAAGACCGGCGCGCGCGCATGGTCGGCGATGTGGTGACCATCATGATCACCGAGAAGGTCACCGCGAGCCAGAAGTCGTCGTCGACCGCCAATCGCACCTCGTCGCTGGACTCCAGCATCTCGGCCTTCCCGTTCGCCAACGCCACCACGCTGGGCAAGCTGTCGTTGAATTCGTCGACCAACAACGACTTCTCGGGCGCCGGCGCCACGGAGAGTGCCAACCAGTTCTCCGGCAGCATCACCACGACCGTGGTCGACGTGCTGCCCAACGGCCACCTGGTCGTGACCGGCGAGAAGCAGATCGGCGTGAACCAGAACGTCGATGTGCTGCGCTTCTCCGGCACGGTCGACCCGCTTGCCATCCAGGCCGGCGGACTGGTCAGCTCGACGCAGGTGGCCAATGCCCGCATCGAATCGCGTGGCCGGGGCGCGCAGAACGAGGCCCAGACCGTGGGCTGGATTGCCCGCTTCTTCATGGCCATGTTGCCGTTCTGAGGACCCGCCATGTCGACCCCTCTCCTGCCGTCCATCCGCCCCCGCGCCTGGCCGCGTCTCGCCGCCGTGCTGCTTGCATGCGCCTCCCTGGCCATGCCGGCACTGGCCACCCGCATCAAGGAAGTGGCGGCCGTCGAAGGCGTGCGCACCAACCAGCTGACCGGCTTCGGCCTGGTCGTCGGACTCGATGGCACGGGTGACCAGACGACCCAGATGCCTTACACCTCGCAAGGCCTGAGCAACTACCTGCAGCAGATGGGCATTTCCCTGTCGGCGGCCAGTGCCTCGCAACTGCAGCTCAAGAACGTGGCCGCGGTACTCGTCACGGCCCAGCTGCCCGCCTTTGCCCGGCCGGGCCAGGCGATGGACGTCAACGTCTCGTCACTGGGCAATGCCAAGTCGCTCAAGGGCGGCATGCTGATCAGCACCGCACTGCGCGGCGTCGACGGCGAGGTCTACGCACTGGCCCAGGGCAACCTCATCGTCGGTGGCGCAGGTGCCTCCGCCGGTGGCAGCAAGGTGCAGATCAACCACCTGAGCGCCGGACGCATCCCCGGCGGCGGCCAGGTCGAGCGCGCGGTTCCCACGCCGCTGCTCGAAGGTGACACGATTGCGCTGGGCCTGTCGGCATCGGACTTCCAGACCGCCCGCCGCGTGGCCGAATCCATCAATCGCCGCTTTGGCGAGGGCTTTGCCCGCGCGCTCGACGGCCGCACGGTCGAGGTGCGCGCTCCGGTCGACCCCAATGCACGCGTCAACTTCATCGCCGAAATGGAAGAGCTGCCACTGGAGAACTCGATCCCGTCTGCGAAAGTGGTGATCAATGCCCGCACCGGCTCCATCGTTCTGAACCAGGCGGTGACCCTGGGCCCCTGCGCCATTGCGCATGGCAACCTGTCCATCACCATCAGCTCGACGCCGGTCGTCAGCCAGCCCAACCCTCTGTCCCAGGGGCAGACCGTGGTGGCGCAGAAATCGAACATCCAGATCACGCAGGAACCCGGCATCCTGATGCAGATTCCGCCCTCGCCGCAGCTGGCGGACGTGGTGCGCGCACTCAATGTGCTGGGCGCCACGCCACAGGACCTGCTCGCGATCCTGCAGGCCATCAAGGCCGCGGGTGCGCTGAACGCCGAGCTGGAGGTGATCTGACATGGCCTACGGCAATCTTTCCGTCAATAGCAATGCGCTGGCTGCCGATGGCCGCTCGCTCGACGCGCTCAAGCTCCAGGCCGGCCAGAACAGTGCCGGCGCCATCAAGGAGGCGGCCAAGCAGTTCGAGGCGCTGTTCATGCGCGAGCTGGTCAAGAGCATGCGCGAGGCGACCATGAAGTCGGGGCTGCTCGACAGCGCCGGCGGCGACCTGAGCGCCGACCTGCTGGACCAGCAACTGTCGGTACAGATGTCGGGCATGCCCGGCGGTCTGTCCGAACAGATCGCGCGCCAGCTGTCGCAGCGCATCAATGGCGATGACCCCGCTGCCGCCGTTCGCGGCGTGTCGTCCACCGTCCCGGTGGCCGGTGCCGCACCGCTGCGCACCACGGCCAGCCAGGCCGAATTCGTGCAGCGCCACGCGCAGGCTGCGGCGCGGGTCGAGCAGGCCAGCGGTATTCCGTCGGCATTCATGCTCGGGCAGGCCGGCCACGAGACCGGTTGGGGCCGCAGCGAAATCACCAAGGCCGACGGCTCGCCGTCGTACAACCTGTTCGGAATCAAGGCCACGTCGGGCTGGACCGGCAAGGTGGCGGAGATCACGACCACCGAATACGTCAATGGCGCGGCGCAGAAGGTGGTGGCCAAATTCCGCGCCTACGACTCCTACGAGGACTCCATGCGCGACTACGCGCGCATGATCACGCAAAGCCCGCGCTATGCCCAGGTGAGCCAGCAGACCGACTCGGCCCAGGCCTATGCCAGTGGCCTGCAGAAGGCCGGCTACGCAACCGACCCGGACTACGCGTCCAAGCTCAGCCGGGCGATCAACAGCACGCTGCAGCTGCAGCGTGCGCAATCGATATGAACGCCGGGCACACCCTGCGATTGACGAGCTTGGCAGCATGTCCGGCCTGCTGAGCATCGGCACCAGCGCCCTGCTGACCAATCAGCAGGTGTTGCGCACGACCGGCAACAACATTGCCAACGTCAACACGACCGGCTATTCGCGCCAGACCGTGCAGCTCAACGCCCTCGAGGGGGTGCAGACCACCTCCGGCTACTACGGCCTGGGCGTGGAGGCGGCCACCGTCAAGCGCAGCCACAGCGACATGCTGACGCGCCAGGTCGCGTTGACCGGCTCGATCGCGGCGTCCGACGACAAGCGCCTGGAGCAGCTCAAGAAGCTCGAGGACCTGTTCACCGGGGGCGAAAGCGGCCTGGGCTCCGCCATCAACGACATGCTCAACGCATTCTCGGACGTCGCCAATGCGCCCACCGACCTGACCGCGCGCACCGTCGTGCTGGCGCGGGCCGATGAAACGGCCGCCCGGTTCCGCTCGGTGACCGACAACCTGGAGAACCTGCGCGCCAGCCTGCAACTCGAGATCAAGGCCAACGTACAGACCGTCAACCAGCTGGCGTCGCAGATTGCCGACGCCAACCGGGAGATCCGCAACCAGCAGGGCAATTCCCAGGCGCCGAACGACCTGCTCGACAAGCGGGATTCGCTGATCCGCCAGCTCAACACCTATGTGCAGACGACCAGCATTCCGGCCGAAGACGGCTCCGTCGGCATCTTCATCGGTGGCAGCCAGCCGCTGGTGCTCGGCACCACGGCAACGCCGCTGAGCCTGCAGGGTGACGACTTCGGAGACCCGTACAAGACCAAGCTGACGATGCAGCGCGGCAGCCTCAATGTGGTGCTGGATGAAGCCAGCCTGGGCGGCGGCGCACTGGCCGGGCTGTTGCGGTTCCAGAACACCGACATGGTCGACGCCGGAAACCTGCTCGGACGCATGGCCCTGGGCCTGGGCACGACGCTGAACCAGCAGCACAGCCCGGGGCTGACCCTCGACGGCGCGGCAGCCGGCAACCTGTTCACGCTAGGCCCCATCCCCGATGGCCTTCCATCACTGGCCAACACCGGCGGCGCCAGCATCCAGGTTGCGGTCCAGACCACCCCCAGCAGCGGGGCAACTGCACTGGCAGCATCCGATTACGAGGTGCAGTTCACCGGTGCCGCCGCGGGTACGGTTCGCCGCATATCCGATGGCACGACCACCGCATTCGGATCAGTCCCCATCCTCGTCGATGGTCTGACGCTGCAGGTCACTGGCGCGGCGGCGGCAGGTGACCGCTTCATGATCACGCCATTTCGCCAGGTCGCAGGCTCCATGGATGTCGCGTTCGCCTCGCCGCGCGCGCTGGCAGTGGCCAGCCCGATCGTCGCCAGCGCCGGCGTGGCCAATCAGGGGTCGCTCACACTGCAGACGCTGATTGCGAAACAGGTCGATCCGAACCTGACGCAGCCCGTGACGCTGACCTTCACCAGTGCCGGCAGCTTCGATGTCTCCGGCACCGGCACCGGCAACCCTTCCGGTGTGGCGTATGTGCCGGGGCAAACCATCAACTACAACGGCTGGGAACTCACGCTGAAGGGATCGCCGCAGCCGGGCGACACCTATACCGTGCAGGCCAACGCCTATCCGGCGATCGACGCCGGCAATGCCCATGCGATGCTGGCCATCCGCGACCTGGCGCTATTCGACGGCGCCGCCACCACCGACGGATATGCCGGTGTGATGGCCGAGATCGGTGTGCGGGTCCAGAGCGCCGGATTCGCCAGTGCGGTATCCAAGTCGATTGCCGCCAACGCGGACAGTGACCAGTCGTCGCTGGCTGGCGTCAATCTGGACGAAGAAGCAGCCCGCCTGCTGCAATTCCAGCAGGCCTATCAGGCATCGGCCAAGATCCTGCAGGTGTCGCAGACCCTGTTCGACTCGCTGCTGCAGAACCTGGCCCGCTGATGCGGACCATTTGGAAACAGGAACGGAAGTAGGAACCCATGCGCATAGGAACAGCCAGCGCCTATGACAGCTCGCTGGAGCTGCTGTACAAGCGCCAGACCGACATGGCGAGCCAGCAGGAGCAGCTCAGCTCCGGCCTGCGGGTCAACCGCACCAGTGACGACCCGATCGCCGCCGCACAGGCCGAGCGCGCCATGGTGCGGCTCAGCCGGATCGAGACCGATCAGCGTGCACTGGAAACCCAGCGCTCGGCGCTGGCGTCGGCCGAAGCCGGACTCGGCGAAGCCATCGGACTGATGCAGACCGCGCGCGAATTCGTGATCGCTGCGGGCAACGCCGCCTACACACCGGCCAACCGGGAAACGCTGGCCACCCAGCTGAACAGCCTGCGCGACCAGATCTTCGCGATTGCCAACCGCACCGACAGCAATGGCGTGCCGCTGTTCGGCGGCCTGGGCAGCGCCGGGTCCCCGTTTGCCGACATCCCGGCTGGCGTGCTGTTCCAGGGCGCGGCCGGCCAGCGCGCGGCCACCACCACCGCGCTGCCAGGCACCATGAATGGCCAGGCCATCTGGATGGACGTGCCCAGCGGCAACCGGACCTTCGAGGTCAGCCTGGGTGCAGCCAATACCGGCGGGGTCTGGACCGATCCCGGCACCGTGCTGTCACCCGCGCTGGTGACCGGCCAGAACTACCGCATCGATTTCACGGTCACCGCCGGTGTCACCACCTACGACGTGGTCAACACCACCACTGCTGCCACCGTGCTCAGCGGCCAGCCCTACACCGACGGTGCACCCATCCAGTTCGACGGCATCTCGGTGATCGCCCATGGCGCACCCGCCAACGGCGACACGATCGACATCGCACCGAGCACGACGCTGAACATGTTCAACCTGCTGGACGACACGATCAGCAACATCGACAAGGCCAGTGGCGACAACAAGCTGGCGCAGGGCATCACCTTGTCGCTGGCGCAGATCGACACCGGTCTGGAACGGCTGCAAGCCGCCCGCGGACAGGCGGGAGACTGGCTCAACCGCGCCGACAGCATCACCAACGCGCAGTCGGCCCGCTCGCTGACGCTGGAGGCCGACCGTTCGCGCGCCGTGGACGTGGACATGGTCAAGGCAATCTCCGATTTCAGCAAGACGCAGACCGGCTATCAGGCTGCGTTACAGTCTTACGCACAAATCCAGCGTCTATCGCTCTTCAATTACATCAATTGACATGGCTCCATCGTCCTTTGGACAACTGATCCTGGGCTACCAGCTGATCTGGAACAAGTCGCGTCAGCCGGCGGCGATGCAGTTGTTCATGGCGCCCGTCGAAGGCGAACCGGTGGACGCGCCGCATTTCCTGCGGGCGATGGAACAGACCTGGACCGGGCGCAGTCCGATCCTGGTGCTGACGCCGCTGGATGCCGAACTGCTGGCCGGTCTGCTGGAGAGCTGCAAGGCCGACGGACCGTGGGTGTCGGTGCAGCAGGACCTGCTGGCAGCACCGCGCATGATCGACCTGCTGCACCAGGCGCACCAGCGCGGCGTGCAATTGCTTTGGCGCGGCGCTGCAGGCGATCGCCCCGACAGCGCGATCGCCCCCTGTTTTGCCCGCACCATCATCAGCCTGACACCGGGCGAGACGCTGGTCGGCGCCCATGTCGCACTGCAACATGGCCGCGACAACGACGCCCCCGCCGCGGCCAGCAACCCAGTCCTGCCGGGACAGATCGTCGAGGCCGTTCCCAGTCGCCTGATGGCCGACCACTGCCTGGACCGCAGCGGTGCCTGGGGCATCGCCGGCTGGCCGACCGACGACGTGCTGCTGTCACACAGGCACCAGCCGATCCAGCCCAGCCACCGCGCCATCGTCCGCCTGGTCCGCGAGACCGACGACGATGTCGCGCTCGACCTGCTCGAACACACGCTGGCCGAGGAACCGCTGCTGGCCTACCGGTTCCTGCGCTACACCAACTCCGCCGCACTGGGCCTGCGCAAGGAGGTCGAATCCCTGCGCCACGGCATGATGCTGCTGGGCCTCAAACGCTTCAAGGAATGGCTGCTGGAGCAGATGCCCCTGGCCGTCGACGAAGCCGACATGGAACCGGTCCGTTCCGGCATCGTCATGCGCGCCCACCTGATGGAGCACCTGCTCGATGCCGGCGACGAAGACACGCTGCGCCGCGAGGTCTTCCTGACCGGCATGCTGTCCCAGATCGACGGCCTGCTGGGCGAGCCCCTGCGCGACGCCTTGCACCGCCTGCCCCTGTCGGAACGCGTCAACGGCGCCATCCTGGGCCGCAGCGGCCCGTATGCGCCGTTCCTCGAACTCGCCAGCGCGCTGGAATACCCGCACATGGACAAGGTCCCCGCCCTTTGCAAGACCCATGAACTGCACCTGGATGATGTGAATCGGACCATGGTGCGGGTGATGGCGCAGTTGCAGAAGTCCTAGCGCCATCGTGCGGGCGGGCGCGCCCGCGAGGCGAATCAGGGCTTGAGCAGCCCGAGCTCACCCAGGACGAGCTTGGCGCTGTCCGCTTCCTCGTCCAGATACTTGCGGGTCTGGGCACTTTCGAGGAAATGGGGCTTCCAGTGGTTCTTGGCCAGGAAAGCGGCCCACTGCGGCGAATCGGTGACCTGCTTGAAGGTCTGCTCCCAGTAACGAACCTGCGCCGGCGTGAGCCCCTTGGCGCCGAGCACACCCTGGGACGAGCCATACACCGCATCGATGCCCTGCTCGCGCCAGGTCGGTACCGAGGCCAGGTCACCACCCAGACGATCCGCAGAGGCGACCGCAATGACGCGGATCTTGCCGGCCTTCAGCTGCGCGACAACATTGATCGCCGACGCCGAGACCACGTCGATGTGGCCCCCCAGCAGGTTGGTCATCGACTCCGACGACGACTTGAACGGCACCACGGTCAGCTTGCTGATATCGACCCCGCCGACCTTCAGGGGCTTGGCGATCGCCACATGAATGTGGTTGCCGATCGATGTCGCGATGCCGATCGACAGAGCACGGGGATCCTTGCGCAGCCGCTCCACCAGATCGCGCCCATCGCGGATCGGCGAGTCCGCGCGAACCACCACCGTGATGAACTCGTCGAACAGCGTGACCAGGGGCGTGAAGTCGTCATACCCCAGTTTCACCTCCCCCACCAGGCGATTGTTGATCGACGAATGGGTCAGCGTCATCAGCATGTGTCCGTCACCGGGATGGTTGGCCAGCGTGCCCATGGCCACCATGCCGGCGCCACCGGGCTTGTTGCTGACCAGCATCGGCGTCGGTGACAGCTTCATGCGGTCGATCAGGTCCTTGAGTTCGCGCGCCGCGGTGTCGAGCGCAGCACCGGGTCCTGCCGGCACGATGTATTCGACATTGCGGGTCGGTTGCCATGGCTGGGCAATGGCGGTGGTGGCAGCCAGTCCTCCCAAAGCTGCGGCAGCGGTCAGAAGTGCGGTTCGAAAAAGCGATGTCATGGGGTGTCTCCTAGTGTCTGGCACGGTCACCTTGCAGCACTTCCCATGCGTCTTCGATCCAGTCGCACAGAATGCCGCGGGTCTCGCGCGGGTCGATGATGTCGAGAATGCCGAAGCTCTCGGCGGTGCGAAACGGCGAACCCAGGTGGTGGTACTTCGCCTCCAGCTCGGCCCGCTTGGCCTGCGGATCGTCAGCGGACTCGATTTCCTGCTTGTGCGCGGCATGGACACCGCCTTCGATCGGTATCGAGCCCCAGCGTGCTGACGGCCAGGCGAACCGGTGATTGAGCGCCGGGAAATACTTGGGGGCGTGCATGCCACCGGCCATGCCGAATGCCCTGCGCAGGATGATCGATATCCAGGGGATGCGCGCGCGCTCGATCGTGGTCACCACGCGCACAGCGCCGAGCAGGGTTCCGGCAAGTTCAGCCTCCGGCCCCGTGGCGTTGCCCGGCTGGTCGACCAGATTGACCACGGGTATGCCAAACGTGTCGCACAGTTGCACATGCCGCTCCATCTTGTATGCGGCAGTCAGCGTCATCGCGCCGCCTGCCACCTTGGGGTCGTTGCAAAGGACGCCGACCGGGTAGCCGTTCAAGCGCGCGAAGGCAGTGATCTGCGAGCCGCCCTGCCAGCGGCCGATCTCGAAGATCGAATCGCGGTCGAACACTGCGGCCATGATCTTGCGGGGGTCGTGCAGCTTGCGACGGTCGTGCGGAATGGCTTCGGCGAGCCAGTCGTCGGCGCGACCCGGGTCGTCGACCGGCGTGGTCCGGTCCGCCATGCGGTAGATGCTGCGTGGCAGGTAGGACAGGAATTGCGCGACCTGGCGCAGCGCGTCGGCTTCATCAACCGCCTCGTTGTGGACCATCGCGCTTTTGCGGTGCACCTTGTAGCCGCCCAGGTCGTTCTTGTCGATGTCGATGCCATACGCCTGTTTGACCACCGGCGGGCCCGCCGCAAAGACCTGCGCCTGGTCGCGCACCATGACCGAGAAATGCGACAGCAGTACCTTCACCGCACCCAGTCCGGCGCAGGCCCCCAAGGCCACGCCAACCACCGGCACCGTACGCAGCAACTCCGCCCCTGGCCAGTTCGAATAACCCGGAATCTTGGTGCCCTGCATCTGCGCCAGCAGCTTGACACTGCCGCCCGCGGTATCGACGAGCCGCACGATCGGCATCCGCAGCGTCAGCGCCATGCGCTCGGCGTACACCCATTTGTCCGACAACGAACCCTCGGAGGAACCTGCGCGTATCGTGTAATCGTCGGCCGAGACCACCAGCTTGCGGCCACCGATCCGGCCCGTGCCGATGATCGCGTTGACAGGCGACAGTGACTCGAAGTGCCCATCGGCGTCATATCGACCTTTTCCGGTGATACGGCCCATTTCCCGAAAGCTGCCCGCGTCGAGCAAGGCGTCGATGCGCTCGTGTGCCGTCTGCCGGCCACGCGCCTTGTACTTGGCCACGGCCTCGGGGCCGCCCATCTGGCGCGCCTGGTGGCGCCGCTGCTGCAATTCGGTCAGCTCCGCCTCCCATGGTCCGGTGGGTTCGAAATATTCCTGGGACATGCGTATCACTCCAGAGTAGGTAGGGGATGGACACCGGCGCGGGCCAGCGTCGATGCAATTTCGGACAAACGCTGTACGACATCGGCGCCGGCTTCGCGCAGCATCCTTCGCTTGGCGGAAACCGCGTCCGCGGGGTCCTGGATCATGGCTGCGGCATGGCCGAAGCTGGCGCCAGGCGGATAGCGTTCCTGGAATTCCCCCGCCAGTACGGCGATCACCGGCTTGTGACCAGGATTGGCCTGAAGGTATTGCGCGACCTCGCGCTCGTTCGGCGTGCCAGGCTCTCCGAAGATCAGCACCGCGTCGGTACCGGGGTCCTGATCGAAGCGTTTCAGATAGGCCACCATTGGCGTACATGGCACCGCGTCACCGCCCATCGAGATGGCGGTAGATACACCGTAGCCGGCGCATTTGAGCGTGTGGCCGAGTTCCGCCGACATGCCGCCGGAGCGCGAAACGATGCCGATGCGCCCGGGCACGAAAATCCGCTCGGGCAGGTCACCGCCAATGCCGCCCAGCTTGCATTGCCGGGGCGTGATGATCCCGTTGGTATTGCAACCCACGACGACCGCATCGGCACGTTCTGCCCGCGCCCGGATGGCCACCGCATCATGCACCGGCACGTTCTCGGCCAGCACGACGATCAGGCGCAGTCCGGCATCCAGGCTCTCGTACACCGCATCGCGCACCGCCAGCGGCGGCGCATAGACCACGGCCGCCGTGACGGCATGCGTGGCAGCCGCCGCGGCCACCGTGTGATAGACCGGCAAGCCATGCACGACGGCACCGCCTTTGCCCGGCGTGACACCGCAGACGACCTGCGTTCCCGCATCCAGCGCATAGCGCGTGTCCTGTGCGCCCTGCGCGCCGGTGAGGCCCTGCACCAGTACGCGGGTATGGCGATCGACGAGGATGCTCATTGGGTCAGCTCCACGATGCGCTGGACCGCCGCGTCGATCGGACTGTCGGGCGGCATGTAGTGCAGGCCCGGCAAGGTGGCAGCGATGCGCCGTGCCTCGTCTTCGCCGGGGCCGAACAGGCGCACCACGATCGGCAGACGCTGCGGGTCGATGCCGCGGGCCCGCAGCAGGTCGACGATCAGCTGCATGCGCTGATCCACCCGCACCAGTTGCAGGAAGTTGTAGCTGACCAGCAGGCCCTTGACGCACGGATTCGCCAGGATGGCGTCGAGCACGGCACCCATCTTGTCCTGCCAACCGGCCCCCGGAGTCGCATCGAGGTGGTTGGCCGGTGCTCCGCCCATGGCCAGCATGAGGTCATGCTGCAGAAGACTGGCGCCGCCACCGCCCACCACCAGGCCGATGTCTCCGTCGAGCTCGGTATAGCGAAACACCGCACCGGGCGAACGTTCGTTGGCGTCGATCACCGCGCGCTCGCGGTCATTGGCAATTCGCCCACCGCGCTGTGCTGCCGAGCGCGCAAATGCACGCCACGCCGGGTGGCGCGCCAGCGCGGCATCGTCCACCGCCAGCATGGCCCCCACCAGCACCAGTGTGCCGTCTGCACGAACCACCAGCGGATTGATCTCCAGCATCTGCGCGTCGGCCGCGACAAAGGCCTGCCACAGGGCGGCCGTCAAGCGGCCCAGGCCAGGCAGCCACCGGGCCTGCGCACCTGCACGTTCCCAGCCGGCAAGTGCGTCCCACGGCATCACGCCATGCACAGGGTCGACCTCCATGACCACGATCGCTTCGGGCGTCTGCGCATGCGTCTGCTCGATGTCGACACCGCCGCGGCAACTGAGCAACATGCGTGGCGGATAGCTGTCCAGCACAAAGGACAGGTACAGCTCATGGGCGATGGCCTCACGGGCCTCGACATACACCCGGTCCACCGGCAAGCCGGCGACCGCGGTGCCCAGCATGCGCTGCGCGGCCTGTTGCGCGGCATCGGCATCATCGACCAGCGCCACCGCACCCGACTTGCCGCGCCGGCCGGCGGCCACCAGGGCCTTGACAACCGCACCGCCACGCAGGGGCTGGGCTGCGGCATGCGCCGCTGATGGCGTGTCGCACGCCGTCCCCGGAGGTACCGGCAAGCCCTGCGCAGACAAAAATGCCTTGGTCAGGTCTTCTGTGAGGTTCAGCACTGGCCGTCCCTCAGCCCCGGCCCCGCAGGCCTGTGCAACGCCGACTCATTTGCCGGCTCCCAGACCCAGCGATGCCGCAAGGGTTTGCGCCGCTGTCCACTCCGACTCCAGGTAGCGATGGGACTGCACGTAGCCGCGAAAGATGGGCTTGTTGCCGGAAGCCTCGACCATGGCGATCCAGTCCTTGTCCTGCGACACCTTGCGCAGCGCGTCCTCCCAGAACTTGACCTGCTCGGCATTCGCATGGGGCGGCAGCATCACGCCGTTGTAGCTGACATAGTCGGCCGGGACCCCCTGCTCACGCCAGGTCTTCACATGGGCCAGCGCGCCGCTGCCATGCTCCTGTGCGGCACTGGCGAGGATGCGCAGCTTGCCCGCCAGCACCTGCGGCATGATGGTCGGTGCGGTCGCTGACACCACGTCGACATGCCCACCCAGCAGCGCCGTGACCGACTCTCCGGACGAGCGGAATGGCGCGATCGTCAGTCGATCGACAGCGACCCCGGCCGCCTGCAACGGCTTGGCAATGGCCATATGCGTGTTCTGGCCGAGGGCGGGCGCTACCGCGATGCGTAGCCGGGTCGGGTCGGCCTTGAGGGCAGCCACCAGGTCGGTGCCTGATTGCAGCGGCGAGTCGGCCCGCACCGCCACCAGCGAGGTTTCCTCGACCATCATGGCCACCGGTACGAACTCGCGGGGATCGACCTTGATCAGGCCGGTCACGGCGCCGGCAATGGCACCGGTATGGAAGGTGCTCAGGTAGTGCCCGTTGCCCGCCATGCCCTTCACGTACTGCATCGCGATCGATCCGCCGGCACCGACCTTGTTTTCCGCCAGCACGGTCTGACCGTTGACGAGATCGAGCTTCTCGAGCGTATTGCGGATCCCGCGCGCGTACTGGTCCACGGTGCCGCCAGGGGCCACACCGATGATGTAGTTGACGCGTTCGGTCGGCTTCCATTGCGCGTGGGCAAGCCCTGCCGCCAGGAACAGGCCAGTCGCCAGCACGGCTGACATTCGGAATCTCATGGTGTCTCCTTCGAGGTGGTAAGTGTCTTGTTCGCCTGCTCGGCCATGCGTGCCTTGCGTTCAGCCTGGCGCGCCGGCATGAATACCTGTTCGACCCAGCGTGTGG
>Ga0116169_1002354_pt1 | contig 14046 bp, 10 predicted proteins | sample AD_UKC130_MetaG_FD_89796 | JGI IMG/M metagenome (GOLD analysis project Ga0116169, IMG submission 89796) | Active sludge microbial communities of municipal wastewater-treating anaerobic digesters from Canada - AD_UKC130_MetaG | ecosystem: Engineered > Bioreactor > Anaerobic > Digestate | place...
AGCTGGGATCTGTACCAGCGCGGCCTGCTGGACCCGTCGGCGACGCTGACCGGCCACTTCGTGCGCAAGACGGGGGCCGTGGACGCGGCCCACGTGCTGCGCGAGATCGCCGACGCCCGGGCCGAAGAGGCGGCCCGGCTGCTGCGCATGCAGGGGGTGCGATGAGGGTGGACCTGGCCGCAGCAGGCCGCCCGTTGGCGGGCGTGCCTGGCGCTGCAGGCGCATCGGCATGAGCGGGCGACTGACACCCTCCTCGGCGCTGCTGCTGACCGTGCCGCCCTTGCTGTGGGCCGGCAACGCGGTCGTCGGACGGCTGGTGCGCAACGACATTCCGCCCTTCACGCTGAATTTTCTGCGCTGGGTCATTGCCTTTGCCATCCTGTTGCCGCTCGGTGCCTGGGTGCTGCACCGCGCGGGCGGCTTGTGGCCGTACTGGCGCCGCTTCGCGCTGCTGGGCCTGCTGGGCGTGGGGCTGTACAACACCTTGCAGTACCTGGCGCTGCAGACCTCGACGCCGCTGAACGTGACGCTGGTCGCCTCGAGCATGCCGCTGTGGATGCTGGCGCTCGGGGCGCTGTTCTTCGACGCCAAGGTCTCGCGCCAGCAGTTGCTGGGCGCCGTGTTCTCGATCGGCGGCGTGGCCGTGGTGCTGGCGCGCGGCGACTGGACGCAGCTGCTGGGGCTGCGTCTGGTGATCGGCGACGTGTTCATGCTGGGCGCCACCTTCTGCTGGGCCAGCTACAGCTGGCTGTTGTCGCGCCGCGCCGAACCCGATGCGATCCGCAACGACTGGGCGGCCTTCCTGCTGGCGCAGGTGACAATGGGCCTGATGTGGTCGGGCGCGTTCACGGCCGGCGAATGGGCGTTCACCGATGCGCACATCCACTGGAGCGGGTCGCTGCTGGCGGCCCTGCTGTTCGTGGCGGTCGGCCCCGCGGTGCTGGCCTACCGCTGCTGGGGACTGGGTGTGCAGCAGGCCGGCCCGGCCGTGGCGGGCTTCTTCGCCAATCTGACGCCCCTGTTCGCGGCCGTGATGTCCACGCTGTTCCTGGGCGAGATGCCGCAGCTGTACCACCTGCTTGCGTTTGCGCTGATCGTCGCCGGAATCGCCGTGTCGTCGCGGTGATTGCAGGGTGATGGCCTTGCAATAGACTGATGTCTGTTTCACGTCCGTTGCACCTGCATTACCCGAGTTCCCCATGCCCGACATCCTGGCCCCCGCCGTCCACGCCCCCTCCTATTACGCGCACTCTGCCCATCCGGCGCCCAAGCGACCGGCCCTGAGCGGCTCGGTGCAGGCCGACGTCTGCATCGTCGGCGCCGGCTACACCGGCCTGTCGGCCGGGATTGCGCTGGCCGAGGCCGGCAAGCGCGTCGTGATCCTGGAGCAGTCTTCGGTCGGCTGGGGTGCCTCCGGGCGCAATGGTGGGCAGATCGTGCACAGCTATTCGCGCGACCTGGACGTGATCGAGGCCAACCATGGCCATGCGGTGGCCGAACCGTTGGGGCGCATGATGTTCGAGGGCGCCCAGGTGCTGCGCGAGCGGGTGGCCAAATACAAGATCGATTGCGACCTCAAGAATGGCGGCATCTTTGCCGCCGTCAATCCGTCCAAGGCCAAGGGGCTGGCCGAGCAGAAGGCCTTGTGGGAGCGCTGGGGCCATCCCGGCCTGACGCTGGTCGACACCCCGGCCGAGGTGCGCAAGCTGGTGGGCACCGACCGCTACAGCGCGCTGCTGGTGGACCCGACTGGCGGGCATTTCCACCCGTTGAACCTGGCGCTGGGCGAGGCCGCTGCATTCGAGAGCCTGGGCGGCACCATCCACGAAGCCTCCGGCGTGACCAGGATCGAGCGCGGCACGACGGCCGTGGTGCACACGTCGCAGGGGCAAGTGCGGGCCGCGCAGGTGATCGTCGCCTGCAATGCCTATGGCGGCAACCTGGAACCCAAGCTGGCCAGCCGATCCATGCCCTGCGGTACCCAGGTCATCGCCACCGCGCCGCTGGGTGCACTGGCCGATGAACTGATCCCGTCCGATTACTGCGTCGAGGACAACAACTTCCTGCTTGACTACTTCCGCCTGTCGGCCGACAAGCGCCTGATCTACGGCGGCGGCGTGGTCTATGGCGCGCGCGACCCGAAGGAGGTGAAGTCGCTGATCCGGCCGCAGATGATCAAGACGTTTCCGCAACTGCAGGACGTGGCGATCGAGTTCGGCTGGACCGGCAACTTCCTGCTGACGCTCTCCCGGCTGCCCCAGGTGGGCACGCTGGCACCCAACATCTTCTTCTCGCAGGGATGTTCCGGCCACGGGGTCACCTTTACCCATTTGATCGGCCGGGTACTGGGCGAAGCGCTGCAGGGCGACACCACGCGTTTCGATGCCTTTGCGCGTCTGCCACACCACCCGTTCCCCGGCGGGCGCCTGCTGCGTGTGCCGTTCACGGCGATGGGCGCGCTGTGGTACCAGCTGCGCGACCAGCTCGGTGTCTGAACCCCCTCTGGAGCCATCCCATGAAAAACAAGGAATTCGACATCGTCGTGCACGGCGCGACCGGCTTCACCGGCCGTCTGGTCATTGAATACCTGCTGCGGCAGTATCCGGCCGGCAGCGGCCTGCGCTGGGCCATGGGGGGCCGCAGTGCCGACAAGCTGGCCCAGGTACGCGATGAACTGAAGGCCCCGCCGGACACGCCACTGGTCGTGACCGACAGCGCCGACGCGGCCAGCCTGCAGGCACTGATGGCACGGACCCGGCTGGTGCTCACCACGGTCGGCCCTTACCAGTTGTACGGAAACGAACTGGTGGCGGCCTGCGCGCAGTCTGGCGTGGACTATGTCGACCTGTGCGGCGAGCCGGCCTGGATGCGCCAGATGATCGATACCCACGAAGCCCAGGCCCGGGCCAGCGGCGCGCGTATCGTGTTCTCGTGTGGCTTCGATTCGATTCCGTTCGACCTGGGTGTGGCGATGTTGCAGAGCGAGATGCAGCAGCGTTTCGGCCGTGCGGCCAATCGCGTGCGAGGCCGGGTGCGCAGGATGAAAGGCACGTTCTCCGGCGGCACCGCCGCCAGCCTGAAGGCCACGATGGCCGCGGCGGCGCAGGACCCGAAGGTGCTCGATCTGTTGCGCAACCCGTTTTCGCTGACGCCCGGTTTCGATGGACCGCGCCAGCCCTCGGGCAACAAGCCGATGTTCGACGAGGTGCTGGGACTGTGGGTGGCGCCCTTCGTCATGGCAGCGATCAACACCCGCAACGTGCACCGCTCCAACTTTCTGCTGAACCATGCCTGGGGCCGGGACTTCGTCTATGACGAGATGCTGGTCACCGGGCCTGGCGAGAAGGGCGAGGCGATTGCGAATGCGGTGGCGGCCGACAAGTCCATGGGTGGCGATGGCGGACCGAAGCCCGGAGAAGGCCCGTCGCGCGAAGAACGCGAGTCTGGCTTCTACGATGTGCTGTTCATCGGCAGCAATGCCAGCGGCGAAACGCTGCGGGTCGGCGTCAAGGGCGATCGCGACCCGGGTTACGGCTCGACCTCGAAGATGATCAGCGAGGCGGCCGTCTGCCTGCTGGAGGATGCTGCCCATCCCGCCGGCGGCATCTGGACGCCGGCATCGGCGATGGGGGCGCGGCTGACGGCGCGGCTGCAGAAAAATGCCGGCCTGACGTTCGCCGTCGAGGCCGGTTGAGCCGGCCCGTCCCACCGGGCGGTTGGCCGGTGGCGGCCTGACATGCTGGCGACCGGGTCCGCATTCGCTGCCCCGACGCCGGGTCATGTTGTTGCGGGCATCCCGCGAGCCCTCAGCCGGCTCTGCCCGCCGCTGCTGTTGCTGACCGCTTGCCTTGCAGGGGCTGCACCGTGGGTGGTGTGCGGCCGATCAGGCCCAGCACCACCTGCGATGCCATCGACAGCGCCCCGACGATGAACACCACGTCGCCGAAGGTGCGCACCCAGCGCAGCGTCTGCAGGATGGGCTGCTGCATGAAGGCTTCGCTGCGCGCGTACCAAAGGCCTTCGCTGACGCTGGCATGGAACTGGATGATGCCGATCGGCAGCAGGCTGGTGAAGATCATCAGCACCAGGCCGGCGTTGAGGCCCCAGAAGGCGGTTTTCATCAGGCCTTCGCGCAATACGTACTGCGGACGGATATAGCGCAGCACCAGCAGCGTGAAGCCCAGTGCCAGGAAGCCGTAGACACCGAACAGTGCGGCATGGGCGTGGACCGGGGTCGTGTTCAGGCCCTGGATGTAGTACAGCGAGATCGGCGGGTTGATCATGAAGCCGAACACGCCGGCGCCCAGCATGTTCCAGAATGCCACCGCGACGAAGCACATCAGCGCCCATTTCAGGTTCGCCATCCATGGCGCGCGGCTGCCCAGGCGCCAGTTCTCCCACGCCTCGTGTCCGAGCACGATCAGCGGCACGACCTCGAGCGCCGAGAAACTCGCACCCACCGCCATGACCGGTGTCGTGGTGCCTGCGAAATACAGGTGGTGGAAGGTGCCGGGGATGCCGCCGAGCATGAACAGCGAGGCCGAGGCCAGACTGGCGCTGGTGGCCATGCGGCGCGAGACCAGGCCCAGGGTCGAGAAGATGAAGGCCAGTGCCGTGGTTGCAAACACTTCGAAGAAGCCCTCGACCCAGAGGTGCACGACCCACCAGCGCCAGTACTCCATCACCGACAGGTTGGTGCGCTCACCGTAGAACAGGCCGGCGCCGTAGAACAGGCCGATTGCGCCGACCGATGCGGTCAACAGCGCCAGCAGGTTGCGATCGCCGCCGCCCGGTTGCGTCAGCGCCGGGGCGATGCCGCGCAGCATCAGTACCAGCCAGAACGCGATGCCGGCAAACTTGCCGATCTGCCACAGGCGGCCCAGGTCGACGTATTCGTAACCCTGGTGGCCGAGCCAGAAGTTGAGCTCCGGCGGCATGATCTGCGCGATCGCCAGGTAGTTGCCGACGAAGGATCCGACGACCACCACGACCAGTGCCCAGAACAGGATGTCGACACCCAGGCGCTGGTGTTTCGGGTCCTTGCCGCCATTGATCAGCGGCGCCAGGAACAGGCCGGCGGCCAGAAAGCCGGTGGCGATCCAGAACAAGGCAGCCTGGATGTGCCAGGTGCGTACCAGTGCATACGGAAACCACTGCGAGACGTCGATGCCGTAGAACTGCTGGCCTTCGACCGTGTAGTGCGCGGTGAAGCCGCCAATGAACACCTGGAAGGTGAACAGGGCCACGACCAGGAACAGATATTTCCCCAGGCCGCGCTGCGACGGCGTCAGCGCAAACGTGGTCAGCGGGTCTTTCGCCGCCGGCGCGGGCAGCGGCTCGTCGTGCTTGCGCAGGAAGGCCCAGGCCCAGACCAGGAAGCCGACGCCGGCCAGCAGCACCACGATGCTGGCGATCGACCAGACCATGTTCTCGGTGCTGGGCTTGTTGCCGATCAGCGGCTCATGCGGCCAGTTGTTGGTGTAGGTCGTGGTGAGTCCCGGACGCTCGGTAGCGGCGGCCCAGGCCGTCCAGAAGAAGAAATGGGTCAGCTGGCTGCGGCGTTCGGCGCTGGGCAGCGTGTTCTCCTTCATTGCGAAGTGCTCGCGCGACTTCTGCAGCAGCGGTGCGTCCGAGAACAGGCTGTGGTAATAAGCGCCGGTCTGCGCCATGGCCTGCGCACGGCGCGACGAGACGGTCAGCACGCCCGTGGCCGCATCGACGCGGTTGCCGCGGTATTCGGTCCTGAGCATGTCGCGCAGCGCCGCCTGTTGCGGGCTGTCGAGCGTCGCATAAGGCTTGCCGTGGATCTGCTGCGCCGCCAGATCGAGCCAGGTGGTCAGTTCCCGGTGCAGCCAATCGGCGGACCAGTCCGGTGCCTGGTAGGCGCCGTGGCCCCAGATCGAGCCCAGCTGCATGCCGCCGACCGATTGCCAGGCGGTCTGGCCGTCGAGGATGTCGTCCCGGCTGAACAAGGCCGTGCCGTCGGCGCTGACGACCTGCTGCGGAATGGGCGGCGCCTTGCGGTAGACCTCGACGCCGTAGTAGCCGAGCAGGGAGAAGGTGATCGCCAGGACGGCGATCAAGGTGAACCAGAGTTTGCGGTAGGGGCCCATGGTGTTTCCTGTCGTGAAGGTGGAGGGCTGTGCGATCAGGCGTGTGCCGGTTCGGCGCTGGTGCGTTCGAACAGGATGTTGTTTTCCAGGTGGATGTGTTCCATCAGGTCTTCGCGCATCGCCTGCAGTCCCAGATAGAGCGCGCGCCAGGTATTGCAGGCACCCTGGGGCAGCGTGATTCCGTGGGTCAGTTCCGACAGGCGTGCAAGTGCCTGGCCGTGTTGTTCGTGCTCCATGCGCATCACCATGATCGGTGCGCGAATCGACAGCACCCGGCCCTGGCGCAGCATCGGGAACAGCACCTGTTCCTCCTTCTGCATGTGGCTTTCGAGTTCCTGCTGCATGGTGCGCAAATGGTCGGCCAGGCCGTGCGGGCATGCCGGCCGGTCACCGTGCACCTGCTCGACGCGTTGCGCCAGTCGGACCAGCTCGGTCAGTTGCTCGCGGTGGCGTTCGTGGTAGCGCGTGAGCAGATGGTCGATCAGGTCGCCGATCGGTTCGAGGCGCCAGTCCACGACCTCGGGAGCCTGGCTGGTCTGCGCCTGCAGCCGGGTGGCGATGGCTTGTGCGTCCAGGCCTTTGAGCGCCGCGGCTTCGCGCAGGCTGTGCTTGCCGCCGCAGCAGAAATCCAGCTGGTGTTCATGGAATACCCGGGTCGCGCCCGGAATGCTGCGGGCGAGTTGCCCGAGCGACTGGTCTATCAGGTTCATCGTGCTCTCCTTCTGTCAATGTCGGTACCCTCCTTCCAAGCGAATCCTGTGCCTGAATCGATCCTTTGTGAATCAAGGACTTGAAACGGATAAGGTAAAAGGCACCCATTGCAAGATGGGTCAGAAAGACCTGTATAGGTAGAATCTACCCATGGATGACTTTCTGCTCGCCGATTTGGTTGCCGACCTGCCGCAGGCGGTGCGCCTGCAGCGCCTGGTGGCCGGTTTGCGGGCCCACTTCCGCTGCGGTGCGGTGGCCTTGCTGCAATGCGAGGAAGGACATCTGCGTCCTTTGGCCGTCGACGGCCTTGTCCAGGACGCGATGGGACGGCGCTTTGCCGTGAGCCAGCACCCGCGGCTGGCCGCGATTCTTGCGCGCCGGGGCGTCACCAGCTTCGACAACGACAGCGGATTACCCGACCCCTACGACGGCCTGATCGATGAACATGCGGGGGAACCATTGCCGGTGCACGACTGCATGGGCACCCGTCTGCATGTGGACGGCCGGTTGTGGGGTGTGCTGACGCTGGACGCACTGGAGGTTGGCACCTTCGATGCGCAGGCGCAGGACGACTTGCAGCGCTACACGCTGGTGGTGGAGGCTGCGGTACGCATGACGCGGCTGGAGGCCGAGATCCGTGCGCTGCGCAGCAGCCGCGGGCCTGCACCGGCCAGCGCCCTGGCACACGAGGAGGGGGAGATCCTGGGTCAGAGCGAGGCGATCGCCCGGCTGTTGCACGAGATCGGCGTGGTCGCCGACTCCGAATTGCCGGTGTTGCTGCTCGGCGAGACTGGTGTCGGCAAGGAGTTGTTTGCGCATCGGGTGCATCGCCTGTCACGCCGCAGTGCCAAGCCGCTGGTGCATGTGAACTGTGCCGCGCTGCCCGAGTCACTGGCCGAAAGCGAACTGTTCGGCCATGCCAAGGGCGCGTTTTCCGGCGCCATTGCCGATCGCCCGGGCCGCTTCGAAGCGGCCAACAACGGCACGCTTTTTCTGGACGAGGTGGGCGAGTTGCCCTTGTCTGTTCAGGCCAAGCTGCTGCGCGTGTTGCAGAACGGCGAGATCCAGCGCCTGGGCGACGACCGGGCGCGCCGCGTCAACGTGCGAGTGATCGCCGCCACCAACCGCAGCCTGCGCGAACGGGTGCGCGACGGCGCGTTCCGGGCCGACCTGTACCACCGGCTGTCGGTGTATCCGGTACCGATCCCGCCCTTGCGCGAGCGTGGCGACGATGTGTTGCTGCTGGCCGGTCGCTTTCTGGAGCTCAACCGCGCCCGGCTGGGTCTGCGCAGCCTGCGTCTGTCCACCGACGCGCAGGCCGCGATGCGCCGTTATGCCTGGCCGGGCAATATCCGCGAGCTCGAGCACGTGGTGAGCCGGGCCGCGATCAAGGCGGTCAGCCGGGGGGCCAGCCGCGCCGCCATCGTGACACTGGAGGCGCAACTGCTGGACCTAGACGGTGTGGCCGCGCCGGCTGCCGTGCCGACACTGCCGGTCGTGCCGGCCGCCGATGGGGTGCCGGGCAGCAGCCACGGCGTCGCCGTGACCCTGCGTGATGCGCTCGACGCCTGCCGGCGCGATTGCATCACGCAGGCCCTGCAGGCGCAGCGCGGCAACTGGGTGCTTGCCGCGCGCCAGCTCGGTGTCGACGCCAGCAATCTGCACAAGCTGGCGCGGCGTGTCGGCCTCAAGGCCTGAGCCGCAGCCGGCCATACCTGCTCAACGTTCGGTCGCCAGTCGCAATTCGGCGGTCGTCAGGCGCAGCCGCTCGGCCAGGCTGCGGCTGAGGTTGTACTGGATGCAGCGCGCGATATCCGGATGCGCCTGTTCGATCCGGGACAGTTGGTCCCGCGTGAGTTCCCAGACGGCGCCGGCGCTCTTGGCGACTGCGTCGGCGGACCGTGGCTTGTTGTCCAGCAGCGCCATCTCGCCAAAGACCACTCCAGGTGCGAAGCTGGCGATGCGCCGTGCACGACCGTTCTCCAGCGGCAGCAGGATGTCGACCACGCTCTCGGTGGCCACCAGCAGGCTGTTGCCAGGCTCTCCGGTGTGAAAGATGCGTTCGCCCGCCGCCATGTCACGCTGCACCAGAAACGACTGCAGCAGCTTGCCCTGGGCATAGGTCATGCCTTCGGCCAGGGCGGTCTGCAGAAACGACATGCCGGTCGAAGGCTCCCGGTCGGTGCTTTCGCGCAGCAGCATGTCTTCGTGGGATTCCAGTGCCGTGTCCAGATCGTCGTACCAGTGCACGGGCGCGACCGAGGCATCCAGCCCCATGGCCTGCAGCACGCGCTCGACCCGGGTCTGTGCGCCGGCCAGTGCCAGGCTGCGCTGGCGGCTGTGCAGGCGCTTGGCCGCCAGCAACAGGCTGCGGGCACCGGTCGGGTCCACGTCGGTGACGCGTTGCAGGTCCAGGATCAGCCAGCGCGCCGTGGTGGCCGCCGCATCGATCTCCCGTGCCAGCTGGTCCGCGGTTCCGAAGAACAAGGCCCCTTCGGCCTCGATGATGACGACCTGGGTGCCCTGGCAGGCCAGCACCTGCATGTCGGCAATCGATCGGACCTTGAGCGAGCGCCGCATCTCAGCGGTCGTCACCCGCCGCACCACGGCGCGCATGCCGGCGCGAACGAACAGGAACATCGCCGCGAGTACGCCGACCGCGACGCCCTTGAGCATGTCGCCGAACACCACCACCAGGGCCACCAGCAGCACCACGCTGAAGTTGGCCAGCAGCAGCCGGTATTGTTCGCGCGCCATCGACGCCTGCCGCAGCAAGACCTGCAGCGCCATGTGGCGGGTGCCGTCGTCGACCATGCGCGAGGCCATCAGCACCAGGATGGCGGCCGTCACCGCATGCGGGACCAGGCCCAGCCAGCTGCCCAGCAGCAGCACCGCCAGCAGCAGCGTGACGGAATAGATCACCCCCGACCATGGCGTGCGCGCACCCGAGGCCAGGTTGATGGCCACGCGCGCCGGGTTGGAGGTCGACATGGTTGCGCCCAGCAGTCCGGCCAGGGCATTGCCGATGCCCAGCCGGCGCAACTGCCGATTGCCATCGGAACGCTGGTTGCGGGCCTCGTCGATCGATGGCAGGCACAGCAGCGATTCGAGCGATGCCAGCGCGGCGATGGCCAGCGCATAGGGCAGCAGCGTCGGCAGCCATGGCCACAGGTTCACCGGTCCTTGTGCGGCGATGGCCTGCCACAGCGTGTGGCCAGGCACCAGGGCCTGGATGGCGATCGAGGTTCCGCCCAGCCCGGATGCGCCGACCACTGCCGCCAGCCCATGGTGCAGCAGCGAGCCCGCCAGCATCGCCAGTGCCGGCCCCGGCAGCAGCGGAAAGCGCTGGCGCAGCCAGAAGCACAGGCCCAGGGTTGCGCCGAACACCAGCAGGCTCAGCGGATGCCATAGCGCGGGAACAGCGCCCCAGCTCGCCGTGCTGGCCACGCCCAGCGCCGGCCGCAATGCGGCCAGTGTGAGCAAGGTGGCCACGCCACACATCAGGCCTGACAGAACGGGATAGGGGACGAACTTCAGCATCCGCCCCACGCCGGCCAGGCCGAACAGCCATTGCATGACGCCTGCCAGTGCGGTGCAGGCGAGCAGCAGCATGAACGCGGTTGCGGCCGGATCGGGCCCGGCCTGGATCAATGGGTGGTGCATCAGGCTGGCCGCCAGGGTGCCCAGCAGCAGGGCCGTGACCGATGCCGTGCCGGTGATCATGCCGCCGGCGGTGCGCAGCACGGCGCCCAGCAGGCCGCCGAGCACGCAGGCCCACAGTGCGGCACGCAGACCGTGTTCGGCCCAGTCCAGCCCGAGCGGCGCGACGGCAAACAGCCCGTAGATCAGCTCGATCGGCAGCGCCACCAGTGCGGCGTTGACCCCACCGGCCAGGTCGCCGCGCCAGTGGCCGCCGGTCCGATCGGGTGTCGGGGCTTCAGGCCCCGGCATTGCGCAGCTGCTGTGTTGTCGCCGCCTGCGGCCGGGTCTGCCGGTTGACGACGGGATTGCGCGGATCGCTGCTCCACTCCAGCCAGCCGCCGTCATAGACGCTGATGTCGTCCCAGCCCATCAGCCAGGCATAGAAAAAGGCCAGCGATGCGCGCCATCCGGTGCCGCAGTAGAACGCGACATGGCCACCCGGGTGAATGCCCTGGTTTGCCCACAGTTGCAGAATGTCGCGTGCCGGCTTCATCAGGCCGGCCGGGGTGTGGAAAGCGCCCATGTCGTTGACATCGCCGTCGGCGCCGGCATGGCCCCAGCGTGCGCCCGCTATCTCGCCGCACGCCGTGATGTAGTCGTAGCCCGAGGTCTTGCCGATGAATTCGCCCCAGGTGCGCACGCTGACCAGCGTGGCCTGCGGCTGCGCCAGCAGCTGGTGAACCTGCGCGGTGTCGATCAGGTAGTGCGGGCAGGCGGGAAGATGCAGGCCGAAGTCCGTTGCCGGCACGGGTGGCGGGGCTGGTGTGTCGGTCAGTGGCAGCCCGGCGGCAATCCAGGCGTCGGTGCCGCCGTCGAGCAGCCGCACGTCGCGCACACCGGCGTACAGCAGCAGATGGGCGACGCGTGCATTGGCGACCCGTTGGCGGCCGGCCAGCACCACGGTGCTGTCATGCCGGATGCCCAGCGCCTGCAACTGCGCCAGGAGTTGCGTATTGGACACCTTGTTCCACATCGGTGGCTGCTCCAACTGCTGCACGTCGAGCCAGCAGGCGCCCGGAATGCGCGCGGGCATTGCGGACCCGGTCCGGCCTTCGATGACCTCGAACAGCTGGAGTGCGGCATGGCCCTCTGTCGCAGCCTGGGCCTGTGCGTGCAGCAGCGGCTGCAGCTGCTGTGCCGACAACAGGTGCCGTGCGCGCGCCAGATCGCCGCGCGGCGCGGCGCGATCGGCACTGGGCAGGCATGGGGAGGCAGGCACGGTGGGCATCGGGGGCGAACGTGGATTCTAGGATGCCCGTCTTGCGGTCCGTCCGCCAGGCACGGCGCACCGTCGCACAGCGTGCGCATGGACGCTCGCCGAAGACGCCTGCCTCAGCGCTTGCGTGCGCACATGCCGACCAGGGCCGAGCGACCCAGGTGGTGCTCGCCTTCGGCCAGGTCTTCTTCGTACATGCGCAGCTCCTCGATGTCCATGGTGCTGAAGGCGTCGCGCAGCATCGCCTCGGTGTAGAGGTTGGCCAGAATGCCGGGGCCGCCGGTCTTGTATTCGATCTGCTTCGGGGTATAGCCCTGCAGGATCAGCAGGCCGCCGGGCTTGAGGCAGTCCACCATGTGCGCGAACATGCGGCTGCGCATGTCCGGGTCGGCGAACTGGATGAAGATGCCGGCGACCACGTCGAACCGGTCACGCGGCCAGGCCCACTGGTCGCAGTCGGCGACCTGGTAGTCGACCTGCACGCCGGCCGTATGTGCCAGTGCGCGTGCCTTGTCGACCCCGACCGGCGAGATGTCGAAGGCTTGCACCTGCAGACCCTGGCGTGCCAGCCAGACGCTGTTGCGTCCTTCGCCGTCGGCGACGCACAGGGCCAGACCGGTCGCCGGCAGCCGTGGCGCCTGGGCGCGCAGATAGACGTTGGGCTCCGTGCCGAACAGATAGCCTTCATGTTCGAAGCGCTGGTTCCATTTGGCGGCGGCGTCGCTGAAACCGGTGGAGGGGGCAGTCATGGCCGGAGAGTCCTTTCACGAGAGGTGGACGATGCCGCCATTGTCACTGGCCTGCATCCACCGCACCACGGTGTGGGTGATGGCCCTGGCGCACAATGTCCGTTCAAGGAGGATGTATGCAACACCTGACGATTCTGACCGGCGCCTCGCGCGGCATGGGGCTGGCCCTGGCGGAACAGCTGTGCGCGCCGGACGCCGTGCTGCTGTGCATCTCGCGCCAGACCTCGGACCCGCTGGCGGTGCGGGCAGGGGCGAAGGGGACGGCGCTCACCCAGTGGCAGGCCGATCTGGCCGACCCGGTGCCGGTGGCCGAGCGGCTGCGAAGCTGGCTGGCCGGCCTGGACGGCGCGGCCTTTGCCAGCGCAACGCTGATCAACAATGCCGGCGTGGTCGATCCGATCGGGCCGCTGGACGCGGCCGACCCGCAGGCCATGGCGCGCCTGTTGCGCGTCGACCTGGAGGCGCCCATGCAGTTGTGCGCTGCGTTCCTTGCGGCCACGCGATCCTGGGTGGCACCGCGCAAGATCCTCAATATCTCCTCCGGTCTGGGCCGCAGGGCCATGGCTGGGAGTGCGCTGTATTGCGCCGCCAAGGCCGGCATGGACCATTTCAGCCGCTGCGTGGCGCTGGACGAGGCGCGCCAGGCGCAGCCGGTACGCATCGTCTCGCTGGCGCCCGGCGTGATCGACACCGACATGCAGGCCGAGCTGCGTGCGGGCGACCCGGCCGGGTTCCCGGACCGCGACAACTTCGTGCGGCTCAAGCAGACGCAGGCCCTGGCTTCGCCGGCGCAGGCCGCAGGGAAACTGCTCGCGTTCCTGGCGCGGGAAGATTTTGGCAGCACGGTGATTGCCGATGTGCGCGATGCCTGAGCGCCCCCAGCCCTGGCTTCGGCAGGCCCCCAGAGGGCGTGCAAGAGAACTTGGGAGCGGCCCGGAATCTTCATGGGAGGGGCTGGCGTAAACTGTCCGCTTCACATTCAATGCAATCGCCATGCGGGTCTGCATGGATCGGCGCCGCTGATCCTTCGCCAGGCTGTGCCATGCAGTGATGGGGTCGCTGGCGGGAAAAGGAGACCATGCAATATTTCTCCCGTGGACTGATCGCCGTCATCATCGTGCTGGGCCTGGGCGGCATCGGCTATCTGTGGTGGCAGAAGCAGCAGGCGGCAGAGCCGGCACCCATTGCGGCCGTGCCGGTGCCCGCATCGGCGCCGGTGGTGGAGGCGATGCCGGCACCGGCGGCGTCCGAGCCGGCCAATTACCCGATCGAGGCCGTGGCCGCGCAGAATGCCGCCTCTGCGCCGCTGCCGCCGCTCGACGCCCAGGGCGACGCGGTGCGCGATGCACTGATCGGCCTGCTGGGACGGCAGCAGGTGCTGTCCTTCTTCGACCTGGAGGACTTTGCGCGCCGCTTTGTGGCAACCGTCGACAACCTGGCGCGGCCCCATGCTGCGGCACGCCTGTGGCCGGTGGTGCCGGCGCCGGCGCGCTTCCTGGTACAGGAGCGCGACGGGGTTCCGTATGTGGCAAAGGGCAATGCCGACCGTTATTCC
>Ga0116169_1002360_pt1 | contig 13996 bp, 8 predicted proteins | sample AD_UKC130_MetaG_FD_89796 | JGI IMG/M metagenome (GOLD analysis project Ga0116169, IMG submission 89796) | Active sludge microbial communities of municipal wastewater-treating anaerobic digesters from Canada - AD_UKC130_MetaG | ecosystem: Engineered > Bioreactor > Anaerobic > Digestate | place...
CAAGAGCAAATTTGCCGCGGTTGGGTGCGTGCGGTTGCTCCGCTTGTTGGTCCACTTCAAGATGTTCCCGCACCTGATGTGATGACTACTGGTCAGCATATGATTTGGATGCTCGATGAATACGAAAAAATCACCGGTATCAAAGCTCCTGGCTTTATCACTGGCAAACCTCTTGGCGCTGGTGGTTCGCTCGGTAGAAAAGAAGCAACAGGCTTCGGCGTTATCTACACCGTTCGCGAAGCTTTGAAAGAAATGAACATAGATATTACCAAAACTACTGCTGCATTCCAGGGATTTGGCAACGTTAGCCAACACGCTTTGAAACTTTACACCGAACTCGGCGGCACCGCTATTTGCGTTTCCTGCTGGAACCATCACGAACAAAAATCTTTCACATACAAAAAAGCAAGCGGTATTAAATTCGACGAATTGGTTTCAATTACCGACCGTTTCGGCGAAATCGACGTCAATAAAGCTCGCGAACTTGGCTACGAAATCCTGCCTGGCGAAGCCTGGATTGAACAAGAAGTTGATATATTGGTCCCCGCTGCTATCGAAAACCAAATCAACGCCGAAACTGCTCCTAAAATGGCTAAATCTGTTAAAATCATTGCAGAAGGCGCCAATGGTCCTACCACTCCGGAAGCAGACGAAATCATCAAATCTCGCAATATCTGGGTAATTCCTGACTTCCTGGCTAATGCGGGTGGCGTTACTTGCTCATATTTCGAACAAGTTCAATGCAATATGAACTACTTCTGGTCCAAAGAAGAAGTTCTTGAAAAATTAGACCGCAAGATGACTGAAGCTTACCACGCTGTTTCAAATCTTGCTCGCTCTCGCAACGTTTATATGCGCGACGCTGCTTATATGATTGCAATTTCACGCGTTGCCGAAGCTTGCAAACTTCGTGGTTGGGTATAATCGATTGTTTCTCAAATAAAAAAACCTGCGAGGTTTCGTGCTTCGCAGGTTTTCTTTTTTTATATCACTCTATCTACATCATAATTGTGTCTTCGTTCAAGCTTTCGAGTATGCGAATTGCTTCGGCAAGCCACATTCCCGCAAGCATTCCGTCCACAACCCGGTGGTCGTAAGTAATCGAAACATAAACCATATCTCTAACCACTACCAGATGCTCGCCGTCGAATTCTTTCACCACCGGACGCTTCTTAATCGCACCAATTCCCATAATTGCAACTTGCGGCTGATTTATCACGGGGGTGCCAAATAGAGTGCCGAATGTTCCTACATTTGTAATTGTTATTGTGCCACCTTCAATTTCGTTCGGAAGCAATTTCTTGCTGCGAGCACGCGTCGATAAATCAGTAATTGCTTTTTGCAGACCGGTAAGATTTAAACTATCAGCATTTTTGATGACGGGGACAATCAAATTGCCATCGTCAAGTGCAGTTGCAAAACTCAAATTAATACGCTTGTGGCGAATTATATTTTTCCCATCAACCGAAACATTCACCATCGGGAATTTCTTTGTTGCTTCGATTGCGGCAAGAGCAAAGAACGGCGTGTAAGTGAGCTTTATCCCTTCACGCTTTTCGAATTCTTGCTTGAATTTTTCGCGGAAGCGAACAATGCCCGTTACATCGGCTTCGCCAACGCTTGTAACGTGTGCGGACGTGTGTTTCGAATGCACCATATGCTCTGCTATAAGCTGGCGAACGCGGTCCATCGGGATAATTTCAACTTCGGCATCGTTATATACGATTGGTTTGGCGGGTTGCTTGGTTTCGGCAACAGTGACTGTTTCGCGAACAACAGGAGCCGCCGGCGCTTTCGGCTGAACTGCAACCGATGGAGCGGGCTGCGGTGCAGCTGGCGATTTGCCTCTGGCTTCAATATATTTCAGCAAATCGTCTTTTGTAATTCTTCCGTCGACGCCCGAACCTTTTATCGCAAGCAATTCTTCGAGCGATACTTTGTTCTGCTTTGCAATTTCGCGGACAAGCGGCGAGAAAAACCTTTCGCCCACACGTGCAGGTATCTCAAATGTTTTTGCTTCAACCGCAGGGGTGCTTGCTGCGGGTTGTTGTGCTACTTGCTGAACTGCGGGGGTTGGTTCCGGCTTGGGTTCGGGTGCTTTTGCAACGGCGGAAGGAACGGCGGCGCCGCCACTTGCAATTCGAGCAATCACAGTGCCCACCTCAACTGTTCTGCCTTCGGGCACAAGCACTTCCGCAAGCACACCACCTACGGGGGCGGGCACTTCCGTATCCACTTTATCGGTAGATATTTCCAGAATCATCTCATCGCGTTCAATTGCATCGCCTACTTTCTTGAACCAGCGTATTATTGTGCCTTCTTGGAGCGATTCGCCCATCTTCGGCATCACAACATCGACTAAATTGCCAGCTGGTGCTTGTTCAGGAGCGACAGCAACAACAGGAGCCGATGCTTCTGCTGCTGGTTGTGTTTCCGTCGGCTGTTGCGGGACGGCGGAGGCTTCTGTTTCAATTCGAGCAATCACGGTGCCCACCTCAACTGTTGTGCCTTCGGGCACAAGCACTTCTGCAAGCACACCACCGACGGGGGCGGGCACTTCCGTATCCACTTTATCGGTAGATATTTCCAAAATCATCTCATCGCGTTCAATTGCATCGCCTACTTTCTTGAACCAGCGTATTATTGTGCCTTCCTGGAGCGATTCGCCCATCTTCGGCATCACAACATCAACTTTCATTGTTTAATCCTTGAATTTATTGTGAATTCGTTTAATTGTAACTAATCAAAGTTTTTGACGAAACAAAATCAGAATTAATTTGAGTAAAATAAAAAATTTAAATTTTTTCATAATTCTTTTCGTCTATACAAGAAAATAAAAGGAGGTATATATGAATTTACAAAAATTAACATTAAAGGCGCAAGAAGCGGTGCAAGCGGCTCGCGAAATTGCCGAAAGTAACGGCAATCAAGCAATTGAGCCAATTCATCTATTTGCTGCAATGGTGCAGGACGCAAGCGGAATTATTCCTGATATTCTTGCAAAGCTCGGGGTTAATCTTACTTACCTGAAAGTTAAGATTACTGAACTGCTGGATAAAACGCCCAAAGTAAGCGGTGCAAGCGGAAGCAACCAATATGTTTCGCCGCAACTTAATCAAACTTTCGATATTGCGTTCAAAGTAGCAAACGAATTGAAAGACGAATACGTAAGCACCGAACATATTTTAATTGCTTTGTCCGAGCAAAAAAACGAGCTCGGCAGCTTCCTGAACCAACAGGGCGTTACAAAAGAGAATGTGTTGAAGGTGCTGCGAGATGTGCGTGGCAACCAACGAGTAACAGACCAGAACCCCGAAGACAAGTATCAAGCTTTGAAGCGCTACGGACGTTTGCTCAACGAAGAAGCGATGAAAGGCAAACTTGACCCCGTTATCGGTCGTGAGGACGAAATTAGGCGAGTTTTGCAGGTGCTTTCGCGTCGCACAAAGAACAACCCCGTGCTCATTGGCGACCCGGGCGTCGGCAAAACAGCAATTGTCGAGGGAATTGCTCAACGCATTGTAGCCGGCGATGTCCCCGAAAACTTAAAGACAAAGCAAATTGTCGCGCTTGATATGGGGGCACTGATTGCAGGGACAAGTTTTCGCGGGCAATTCGAGGAGCGTCTCAAAGCCGTAATTCGCGAGGTTACAGCCAGCGAAGGCGAAATAATTCTCTTTATCGATGAATTGCACACCTTGATTGGTGCAGGGGCAACTTCTGGCGGCAGTATGGATGCTGCGAATATTTTGAAGCCGGCACTTGCGCGCGGCGAACTTCATTGCATTGGTGCAACAACGCTTGATGAATACCAAAAGTATATCGAAAAGGACGCTGCTTTGGAGCGTCGTTTCCAGAAAGTGTTTGTCGACGAACCTGATGTCGAAGATACTATTTCGATATTGCGCGGACTGAAAGAGAAATACGAAGTGCATCACGGCGTTCGTATTACAGACGGGGCAATTGTCGCTGCTGCGGAACTATCGCACCGCTACATCACCGATAGATTTCTGCCCGACAAAGCAATTGACCTAATCGACGAAGCTGCAAGCAAGCTCCGTCTGGAAATCGATTCTATGCCCGAAGAACTGGACACCATCGACCGGAAAATCCGTCAGCTCGAAATTGAGCGTCAAGCACTTCTGCGTGAATTAAACGTATAGTTCTCTGTAGGGGCGTATCGCAATACGCCCCTACATTTTATAAAAATACCTTTTTCTCTGCATCAGAATACACAGACAGGAATGTCCGTGATACCGCTGATGAATGAAAACCTTCCGAAGGTTTGAAACCTTCGGAAGGTTCTAAACGTGGTAATTACAGGAAAAGCCCCGAAGGTTCTAAGCGAGGTAATTTTAATTACCATTACAAAACGCAAAGGGGCAACGATTTGCCCCTGCGTCATAAATCACTACCTGTTCAGCTTCTTCCCGGGGTTGCACTGCATAAACAATCGGTCGAGCGTAAGATTGACAGAATTATTATGGCGTTGCTGGTCGTCGGCAGGTGGCGGTGCGAAGCTTGTTTTGCCCTTGTATGATTTGAATATGCCCGTCGAATACCAAACAGTTTTGTCCATCTGAGCATAGCGAATACGAATTTGGTCTGCAACTATCTCGCGGCTGTCGCCCGAACCTTTAATAGTAATGTTTTTCTGCAAAACAAGCAAGCAATTGTTGTTGTTTGTGTCCAGCTCAGCAACGAAAAATCCTTCGAGTTGCGATAGTCCCGCAACCTTTTCCAGAAAATCCTTTGTAGGCAATTCGCAACCGAAAGAACGCATCTGCGGTGCCCTTTCGTATATGCTTTTGCAACCGAAAGCAAACAACAAGGCAAGTATAATGATAATTTTTTTCATATCGAACCTATTTATTTTTTTTCAAACTGCTAATAATTTCGAATAATTTAACGAAATCTTGCAGCGAAAGCTGTTCGGCTCGCATCGAAAAATATCTCAAATCGTTCTTGTTCAGTTCGTCTTCGAGAAGTTTCGGTGGAAGGTTGCAAGCTTTCAAATAGTTTTCGAGCGAGTTGCGAAGCATTTTGCGGCGTTGCGAAAAAGCAGCTCTCACAAGCGACATTATTTCTGCAAAATCGTTTAAATATTTGTGCTCCTGGTAGAAATCAAGCACAAGCACAGACGAAGTTACTTTCGGTGCAGGGAAAAACGAGCCCGCCGCAATATCAAAAGCAATCGAAGGAGTGCACACCAGGCGTGCCGCAACGGAGGTTATTCCATACTGTCGGCTTCCATACCCGCTGCAAACCCTCACAGCAACTTCTTTCTGCACCGTCAGAACTGCTTTCGAAATACAGGCGGCATTTTCGAACAGCAAGAAGAAAATTTCCGTCGAAATATTATAAGGTATATTGCCAATTACCAGTAATTTTTCTTTATATTGCTCAGAATGTCGCTTTATATCAAAATCTAAAATATCGCTATGGACAATGTTTAAATTTCTGTTGAATTTATTGCGAAGGTAATCGATTGCACGCTCGTCCAATTCAACAAGAGTAAGCAAAGGATTGCGTTCGGTCAGAAATTCGGTGAGCACACCCATTCCGGGACCAATTTCGAGAACAGGTTTGCCCGAAACGTCTCCGAGCAAATCCACTATTCGCATAGCAACGGTCTTGTTTTTCAGAAAGTTCTGACCTAACGATTTTCGAGGTGCAATATCTTTCATTTCTGGTTGAGAATTTTGCTTAAATCGTTGTAAGTCTCTTCAATTCCGATGGAAACAACTTTTGTATCGGAGATGGTGGAAATGAAGCTTGTGTCGCCCGACCATCGTGGAACGATGTGGAAATGCAGGTGGTCAGGCAATCCAGCGCCGGAGGTTCTGCCAAGATTGGCGCCTAAATTAAATCCGTGCGGCTCGTAAATCTTCTTCAAAGCAGCGACGCACTCTTGCATAAGAGCGAACATATCGCTTAATTCCTCTTGCGTTAGCTCGGTGAAATCGCCGATGTGGCGATATGGTGCAATCAAAGTGTGTCCGTTGTTGTATGGATATAAGTTTAGCACTGCGAAGCAATGGCGGCGGCGAGCCACAACGTAAGTTTCGTTGTCGGGCTTAACTGCGCTTGCCGCAACGCACAAAAAGCATTCTTCTTTGCTTTTCTCTTGCTCATCTTTGAAAGTGCCGATATATTTGCTTCGCCAGGGCGACCAAAGAGTTTCCATAGTTGAACCTTTTTCCTGCAAAAATATCTAAAATTTTGGAATAAAGAAAATAAACATTCAACCACAGGCAATATTTAAAGTCTTATATTAATTAATGGTAGCACAAACATTCTTGTCTGTGATTTTCAAGTCGTGAAATAGGTGTATTTGAATATGATTTCTCTAAATTGCCAGGTTTAGAACCTTCGGAAGGGCGGGAACCTTCCGAAGGTTTATATAAATTAAAGGTTGCATAGACATTCCTGTCTGTGCAATGCACATCGCTATAAATCGCCATAACCTTCCGAAGGTTTGAAACCTTCGGAAGGTTTTTAATAATTTGTGGTAGCACAAACATTCTTGTCTGTGATTTTCAAGTCGTGAAATATGTGTATTTGAATATGATTTCTCTAAATTGCCAGGCTTAGAACCTTCGGAATGTTTTTTAATTATTAGCGCGGACGTTCCTATTTTTTGCAATGGTTGCGGAAAGGAAAATAGAGAATGCTATTGCGGGATAGAGAAATCTGCCGTCTGAGTACGCAACAAACAGCGAATAAACATACAACGCAAGCACCAGCAAGCAGCCCGCAAGCGATACAAGAACAATTTTTCTATCTTGCTCGGCAAATTTATTCCGGGTGAAATAATATATTCCAATTGCGAACAGTAGAAGCGAAGGATACGCCGAAAGCAAGAACGAAAGATAGGTGCGCCGCCGCGCAAGATTTTTCTGTAAGGTCTCAATTTCAACATTCCAGCTATAAGAATATGGTATTCCATAATTTAGCAGTTTCATCATTTCAAGAAGTAAATAATATGCAGCGGCATATAGAACCAAAAGCAGTGCCGCTTGCCGCCAGTTTCGGGTTAAAACAAAATAGAGCAATCCACAGGCAAATACAATAATTATGCTCTCTTTCAGAAACACACCTATTGCCACAGCAAGGCAAAACCAGTTGAAGCGCCCCTCCAAAAGCAACGAAAGCGAAATCATCATCCAGCCTACAAGCGAAGCATCTATAAACCCAACGACACTATAATAGAACACCGGGAAGCTAAAAATATGCAACAACACAATATAAAATGCAACTTTGGGCGGAACAAATTGCCTGGAAATTGTGCGAAATGCAAACGCAAATCCCAGATATAACAGAATTGCGTTGATTAAATTTAGCGAAAAGCCACGTTCAAAAGGTAGCACCGATGCCAGTAGCGGCACAAGCAGCCTTTTGTTGAATGGTGCATCTGCATACCAGAAGGGCGCCTCCCCGCGAAAATAATCCACCAGAGCATAATACTGGTGATGGTCCCCGCCGATTATCCCGACCGCGTCTTTAATCAGCAAATCCTGGCGGTTGAACCGCAGAAAAAGCACCGCCGCAAGTGCAAGCAATATATACAAATAGTATTTTTTCATTTCACCGATAAATCAATATATAAATATTTATCGAAATCAAAAAATGAATGAGAAGATTGTTCGAAACTTCTTCTTATCTTTATGTAGTTCATTGCACAGACAGGAATGTCCTTGCTACCACATATTTATATAAACCTTCGGAAGGTTCCAAACCTTCCGAAGGTTCTAAGCTTTGAAATTCGAGAAATCCCAATTTAAATTATATTTATTTAAACATTGTTCATTGCACAGACAAAAATGTCTGTGCTACCTTTTGGTAAATAAAAAAGGCTGCCCTCTTTCGGGGCAGCCCTTTTCTTACATATCTGAATTGCGATTATTTCACAATTACGAGTTTCTCGCGTGCCTGGAACGGACCGCTTACCATATTGATGAAGTATACGCCCGAGCCAAGTTCGCTTGTGATGATTGTTGCTTTGTAGTCGCCTGCACGCATTTCGCCATCTTGAAGCACGCGAACAACTTCGCCTTGTGCGTTGATAAGCTCAATGCGAGTATATACGTTATCCAGACCAACGCTGAAATCAAGAGTTACTGAACCGCCCGAAACTGGATTTGGCTTAATCGGTATCATCTTGAACTGGTTCTTGTTTATCACAACGTTACGCAAATCCTGAACGCAGTGCTGCAAGGAAATACGTCCGGGCACATTCACCGAGCTTACGCATTCGTCGCGGTCGTGGAATGTGATTTGTCCAAATGTAGGAGCAAACGAGCTGCTATCGGACAGCAGTATTAAGAAGTTCGGGTTGAACAATTTTCCGTCCTTATCAATTGGCAATCCACCTTTGCCGTGAACTATCAGAGTTGCCGATGTTTCGCTGTGGAGCACTTCGTTTGCAGTTAGGACCCAATTTCTCAATACTTCGCCCGGAGTAACAGAGCCATTGTATTTCATCCATTTTGGATTGTATTTTATTTCGACAGTAAATTCTGTAATTTGAACTTCGGGCCAAGTGCCAAGGTGTCCTGCATCGGGAGCCAGTTTGATAGAAACCGGGAATTCCTTGTATTTATCGGTAGTAGTCATACCAGCTGTCATCTGGTCAATGCGCGGCAGCGAAAGCTCGACATTGTTAAGAACGCTCATAGCCTGAAGTTCCGCTTCGTAAGTGCCGACTGAAGTTTCAACATAGAATTTAGCTTTAATCTTGTTGCCATTGTCGTGAATTTGTCCAGTGCGAGCAGATGGTTTGAAACGAACGTTGTAAACTCTGTTGCTTTGTGGGTCAACCTGGTCGCCAGGAGTAAATCCTACGACTTCGAAAATATCAGCGTACGCATCTTCAACGTAAATATTGTTTATTTCGAAGCTGCGAGTAGTACCGGTATTACGAACTTCGAAGCTCAGCATTGGTTCGTCGCAGCGAGTTCTACGCTGGAAATCAATGCTTGTGACTTCCAATCCCTGGTCGAATGCGTGACCGATAACGTTAATTGTAGTTATCTGCAAGCTATCATAAGCCGGGAATGCATCGTTAACAATATCAAGGGCAATTTCGCGGCGCAATGTACGAGTTGGAGTAAAGGTTACAGGTATTTCGAGTTCTTCGCCACGAGCCAATACAAAGTCGGTCGGTAGCGGCTGCAAGAATGTGAAATCATTTCCTGCATTTGGAGTAAGCGGACGAATGCGAATTTCTTTAATAAAGAGGTCGGCAGTATTGCTTAAAGAGCGAATTTTTATGCTACCCGTAACGGGGTGAAGTTCGCCAACTTCAACTTCTGGGGTAAATTCATAGCCAATTGCCTCAATTTGTGGCAAGTATGCCGAACCTTCCAGAATTCCATAAATACTACCACGTGGGACTTTATCGCTTGCAGCAAATATTGGATAAATTCTCACATTAGTAGCAACATTATCGGTAATTGGCTTAAATCTCAGATTAACGCGAACACGTTTAGTTTTGTTCGGGTCAGTTTCTGTTTCGGGCCATATTTCAATTTGAGTTTGTCCCGCAGCAATAAAGTTAGGTTCATAGCCAACTACTTCGTAGCTACCGTCGTTGTCGTCATTATCGATTTCGGCACGAATGAATTTAAGCGGTGAAGTTCCCGTATTATAGACTTCCACATATCCCTGGTAAGCATCAATCATATTAACGTTCGCATCTATCACACGGAGTGCGCCCCAATCGAAGCTGGTGATTTGCGGACCTGGTTTAATACCGATACCGCGAATATCCGACCAGTATTTTCCGCTGGCAGCATTCGAATTGAAATCTATTCTTGCAACGTAGTCGCCATTGTCAGTCGGAGTAAAGCATACAGTTCTGAATAGAACGCTTTGCCCTGGTGTAATTGTAACAGGAAATTCAGGTTCAAGTGGGTCTTCTCTTGTAAATGCAAGATTACCCGGGTTCCAGTTGAAACCATCTATTACTAAATCCATACTACCTGTGTTGCGGATGACTATACCACTTGTATGGCACTTCTTATCGCCAACTACAACAGGACCAAAGTTATAGTCAGTTACATCAATCTTAGGAATAACGCCGCGTCCAGTTAGCGGGAAGGAGAAGCTTAAGCACTCTGTTTCAATTAGCACTGAATCTATATCTAAATTGAATTGGTTCGGCGATTCATTAACCGGAGAATAACGAACATTTATTGGCAACTCGGATTTCTTTGGAATAATAGTTGGGATTTCTGGCAGGTCAACCAATTGATAATACTGCCCTCGCCAAAGTTTAATTGATTTTATTGCTACGTCGTTTCCGCCTTTGTTTTGGATAATGTATGTCAAATCAGAAGAGGTGCCGACCTGAACAGCTCCGAATTGCAAAATATTCGGGTTGCTTGCGATATTGTCAGCAAAGTATTCAATCTTGGTAATAGATTCATTGCCTGCGCGGTCGCTAATCGAAAGATATGCAACAGCATCTTTCGTCAGGTCCTCAACTTCCAGCAAGAACGAAAAGTCGGTCTTCGGTGGGAACGGAGTAAATGGAGTTGGGAATATTGGGTCCTTGAAATTGACAGAATTTTCAAGCAGAGTTGGCTGGTCGGAAACGCCTAAATCTTGTTGGAGTGGGTCGTCGCCTTCTTTACCATTGCGAAGTTCTGTAAATCTCACATCATATCTTCCACAAGAACCTTCTACATACACTTGTGGTGGAAGAGTATCTACTACGTCTGTAACTTTAAATTGCATTGCTGCGGGCCACCCATAGGAGTCCACACTTGTAAATCCATAAACATATCCACCAAATGGTGTTTCGCCTGTAACGTAATGTGCGCCGGGCCCAACTCTTACTCTTGCATAAAATAAGTTGGTTTCAGGAATTTGATTCATCTTAAATTGTGGCACGGTTTGATAAATTGGCTTTCCATCAAGCTTGATAGATTCAATTAATTGAGTGTGTCTAAATGGGTCTAATGTATCCCCGATAGCAATAATATTGAACCAGTTATCGTTAAATTGTCCCGACGGTGTCTGGAAAATAGTAAGGTTTGTAAATTGCTCCACAGCTGTGGTAACAATCATAAATGGGTCGTAGTTGTTGTTCCCATCCCAGGACGCAGAATAAGCGTAATGCAGAACTAATATTGGTTTATTAGCTGAGAAAATGGAGGCACCACGAATTGATTGAACATTTGGTCCAGGTGCACCCATAACTTCACTTATTTCGACAAAATCACCTGAGCGTCTGAGCGTCCCTGTTCTCCTTTCAATAAGCTGACTTGTGTTTTCATCGTACCATCTCACTTCATAATTAGTCATGTTCTCAGCTGCCACAATTCGGAAAAGGTCCCCTTTGAACGGTGGTCGCTGCAATTGAATTGTTGCATAGGTTTTTCCCCAGGAACTTACTGGGGGCAACATTTCAATCAAATGGTCGCGTGAAGAGCTTATAAGAGCAGGTAGGTCTGCTCTCTGATGATACGACAGAAGCCCTATTGGCTTGTCGCTTTTTATTCTTGAGCCTGTCAGGTCAAACTCACCATCCTGATTTGCCATTCCACGAACGCAATAAACCTGCCCACGGTTTAGCGTTACAGACCATTTATCTCCAATTTTACGTCCTGATGTTGTTGTAGACGATTCTGCACCACGTCCTTTAAGTTCAATATTTACAGTTGTGTTATTTTCCGATGCCATAATGACAAATCCACTACCCATGTATGGAAAGCCTTGATCACCTGTACCTTCATAATTATCATAATAGCAGGCGTGGATGTAGTCAGTTCCCCACGAAGCAACGGGAATAGCCATATAGCCATCAGATGTTGTCGGTTTTGTGTTCATGCAATAAACCGAAATTGGGCTCGAACTCGACACAATTCGGAACGCTTTATTGTCCTGCGGAGTTTCATAAGGCACACGTATTTCATCGCGAGCCATATTTAGCTCTGTGGGTGTTCTGAACTGAACAACGCTATAAGGTTTTGAAATAGTCTTTCTTGCAATAGTACCATTTGTGCGTGCATTTTGAAGCTCTACCACTGTTGGCTTTGCCGAAGAAACGAAAATAAATAAATCCCCAGACGTTACAGATGCAACCTCATTCTGCGGAAAAGCCACAATAAACTCATAACCTTGCGAATTGGAGCCCGCTGTTAGCACCTGATTGCTCAAATCCTTCTTGATTTTTTCTATGCGGGTGTTCTGCGCGTTGGCAGTCATTGCTAACGCCACCACAAAAAATGCAAGCGTTAATGTAAACAGTTTTTTCATTTTAACCCCTTGTATAATAATAGTTTATTTAAAATAATTCTTTTCCTTACCTCTATTAACAAATAATTTGTTAAAAAATCACAAAATAATTTTAGGCTGTCTCAAAATTTTCTGTTTTTAACCTTCGGAATTTTGCTGAACCTTCTGTAGGTTTTCCCAAAACCACTGTAAATTCACATATTACGTACATCAATAAAAAAACGTCATTTTAATTTATTTGCGTTTTTTACATTTTGCGACAGCACCACATTAACTTTCAAAATACAAAAATTCTTATAAAAAAACTAAATAATTGTTTTATTTGTATGTTACTTTGCTTAATTTACTTAACAATTATTAAAGCCACTATGAGAATTTGGATTAGCATATTGTTTTTGCTTTCATTTGAATTTGTCAGTGCTCAAATATTTCTCGACAACACAGGCAATTCACCATCAAATTTCTTCCAGCTGAGCAACAATATTGACAAAAACGCCCCGCCTAACTTCTACAAAACAAAAGGTTATAAGCCAATCGAACGCCTTCGCAACAGACTTTCGTTGCGGACCGACACCGCCGGGCGGCTTCCCGCTACTATCCATATCTTCAACGAATACCAGAATATTCGCCAGAGCAAAATTGAACCGAAAAAGCAAAATTCAAACCAATGGCAGGAAATTGGTCCGCGACTGCCACAAATAGGCTCGGACAAGCGGCTATCTGGAAGCGGGCGTGCTAACGTTGTCGCTTTCGACCCGCTCGATAGCAACTTAATCTGGCTGGGTTCGGCTTCGGGCGGACTGTGGAAAAGCACAAACCGCGGGCAAAGCTGGGAGGTTGTCCCATTTACCGAGTTTCTTTCGATGGGCGTCTCCGATATTGCCATTTCGGAGCAGAGCCCGAACACAATCTACGTTGCCACAGGCGACGCCGATGGCGGCAGTTTCTTCGGTTGCTTCTCGCTCGGCATCATCAAATCGACCGACAAAGGAAACACCTGGAAAATTTTGCCGACCGGAATTGAATACAGCAGCGGTGAGTTCATCTCTAAATTGCTTGTGCATCCAAGCAACCCTCAAATTCTATACGCCGCAACAAGCAATTCAATAATGAAATCGACCGACGCAGGTGCGTCCTGGGAAATTCTCATCGATGGCTTTAATTTTCGCGAATTACGCTTCAAAGAGGGCAATCCCGACGTTCTTTTTGCCACAACGTATAGTCTTTCAGATGGTGCTTTCCTGCTAATATCGGAAGATGCAGGCGAACGATGGTTCGTCGCAAATTATTGGCGGGAGGCAAGCCGGGTTGCGCTTGCCACAACACCGCTGCAACCCTCGCGGTTGCTTGCTTTGTGCGTCTCGAAGCACACAAATTCATTCGGCGGGCTGTATTTATCCGATAGCGACGGCTATTTCTGGCAACCGTTAATTACTGACACCGCCGAATTTTCCAAATTGGTTGAAGCACAAGGCTTTTTCAATCTCGTGCTTTCGTTTCTGCCCGGCAGCAAGGACGAATTCTACGTTGGCGGTGTGTGGCTTTACCGCGGTCGCCTTCATTCGAACAAATTTACCCCAATCCCGAACGAAGTGCACGTCGATATGCACGACATAAAATATAATCGATTTGACGGAAAAATCTACCTTGCAAACGATGGCGGAATTTACCGATTTAATCCCGATTTCACACAAATCGAAAATATTAGCTCAAATCTTGGCATAACGCAATTTTATCGCATAGGGCTCAGCCC
>Ga0116169_1002363_pt1 | contig 13981 bp, 10 predicted proteins | sample AD_UKC130_MetaG_FD_89796 | JGI IMG/M metagenome (GOLD analysis project Ga0116169, IMG submission 89796) | Active sludge microbial communities of municipal wastewater-treating anaerobic digesters from Canada - AD_UKC130_MetaG | ecosystem: Engineered > Bioreactor > Anaerobic > Digestate | place...
ATCGGAGACAACCTCTGTTTTTGCGCCTTTTGCCGGCGGCGATGGAAGGTGGAGTATGACATCGACCTCACCCCCTCATTGCCGCGTGACCTACGGGCCCGCCTGGCGATGCGTACCTTGGTTAGCTATCTCCAGGAGATCCGCGACCTGATTGCCAGCACGGATCCGGCACTAGTCATCTGCATGAACGATGTAGGCACCTCCGAGGTCTCGCTGCCTGTGAAGGAGCTGTGCGAGATTGGCGTCTGGGAGGCGCAGCCGCGCCCTGGCGATTACCTGGGGCAAAGCTATGCCGCCCGCGTCGCCCGCAACGACATCCTCGACTCCCAGGTGATGACGGTCCGCTTCTATCAGAGCTGGGGTGACATGACGCTCAAGCCCACGCCGCAACTGACGACCGAGTTCGCGGCGATGATCGGCAATGGCGTTGTCGCTAGCGCGGGCGACCAGGTGAACGTCGATGGCACGCTTCAAGCCCCTGTTTACGACGCCTTTTCCCAGGCATTCGGCTTTGTGGCCGACCGCGAGGAGGTGCTTGCGGGCGCAGAGAGCGTGCGCCATGCCGTGGTGCTGCTTCCGGTGCCCGACCCGGAGCTGCCCCTCGGCTTCGCTTTGGGCGAGGCGGGCTCCGGGCAACAGGGCCCCGCGCCCTGGCGTGGCGCGCATCAGCTGCTCGTCGAGAGCCATATCCAGGTGGATCTGCTCTACAGCGTGCTCGCGGAGGACATCCACCGCTTCCCGATCCTGATCCTTCCCGAGCCGGGCGCCTACCAGCCGGGGATGCACGAACGCCTGCGCCGGTATGTTGCCGATGGCGGTACGCTGGTAGCCGTCGGGAAGTCGCTGTTACAAGGGGGGCAGTTCCACCTCGAGGATGTGTTTGGCATTCGCTATCTCGAGCCGCTCAGCTTCGATATCGCGCATTTCCTGCCCGCGGAGGAGGTGAGGGGCGAGACGGCGGAAATCCCGTTGCAGGTACGCGGCCAGGTCTACAAAGTGCGCCGGGAAGGTGCCCAAGAGTTGGCGGCGCTGATCTACCCGGTTGCTCAGCACCAGCCGCCCGGGCGTGCTTTCCGGTCGCCCCCGCCGCCGGATGATGCGCGCTCCCCCTTCTCCTTCGCCACGCTCCACCGCTATGGCGAGGGGCAGGCGATCTACATTGCGGCCTCGCTCTTTGAGATTTACTGGCGCACCCATCACCACTGGCTGCGTCAGTTTGTCGAAGCGGTGTTGCGCTATGCCGATCCCACTCTGCCTTACGAGATCGAAGCTTCCGGGCGGGTGGAGGCCAATCTGATGCGCAAGGGGAGCGATCTGCTCCTCAACCTGATCCACTACGCCCCGGGACACCAAGGAAGGCCAGGCGCCATTGCCGGTATCGAGCGCGTCGATCCACTGCGCGACATCGCGTGCGCCGTGCGCTGCCGCAAGCCGGAGCGCGTTGTTTGCGAGCCGCAGGGGCAGAAGCTCCCCTTCTCCTACGAGGAGGGCATCTGCCGCTTCGTGGTGCCAGAGCTCGAATACCTGGCGATTGTGCGCATCTGCGAGGGTTAGGCCCGGTGGGCGGCCACGCGGGCCGCCCACACCTGCGGGCGCGGCATATCAACCAGCTAGTTGCCGGCCCGATCCGGGTCCAGCCATCCCATACCCACGCGCACGAATGGCCCGCGGGCGGTGAACTCCCGCGTCTGGCCGCTGGCCAGTGTCATCCGGCCGCGGGCGACCACCCGGTAGAGGCCAGCCGGCAGCCTCACCTGGCCACGCGCAGCCGGGCCTCCGGCGGTCGTTTTCCCCAGCTCCACCACCGGCGTGCCATCCAGGGCAGTCAGGCTCACGGTGGCTTCGGCGGAGCGGATCGCTTCGCGCAGCGACCCGCGTGTCGTCACCGTTGCCTCGATCTGCACCGGCTCGTCCGGCATCACGGCACCGGAGGCAGTCTGGCTGCCAGGTACCACCCGCCACTCGATCACGGGGGCGTTGTGCGGGGGAGTGGTTTCCCCCTGAGTGGTGCCCAAGCCAAGAGTGGGCACATGCTCGTGGGCCACCTCGCCGGCGTAATTGAAGATGATGAAGCCGTCGGAGCCCTCGGCGCGCCCGATCTGGATCTGGTCGATCACCTGCGTCACCGGGAGACCGGGGGCCGAGGCGCCGACCCCGGGATAGAAGGGGATGCGTGCCGCGATCAGGTCGCGCTGAATCTGCACCGTGGTGCGATAACCGTCGTCATAGTTGGTGTAGTTCATCGGGCAGACGAAGTCGAGATAGCCCTGCTCCACCCAGTGGCCCCAGTCTTGCGCGACGCTATCGCGGCACCCCGGCCAGGTGCTGAAGACGGCGGCGGAGATCTTGACCCACGGCTTGATCGCGCGCGAGCCCTCGGCCACCGCTTTCACCAGACGGGTGATGTTCCCGCGCCGGAACTCCTGATAGGCCTCGTAGTGGACGCCACCCCGGCGAGCATCCTGCGGCCACTTCTCCACCTTCACACCGGCGCTCTCCTCGAAACGCTGGCGGCAGCCATCGCAGAAGCAGTTGTCGCTGCCCGGATAGCGGATGTAGTCGAAGTGGATGCCATCCACGTCGTAATTGCGTACCACTTCGAGCATCGATTCGAGCTCCAGCTTGAAGTTCTCCGGATGGGATGGGCAGAGCCACGGCTGCTCCTCGCCGGCGCTTGTTTTCTGGAGGCGGCCCTCGGCGCGCATCCGGTCGACAAACTCCTTAGGGGCGCCGGAGCAGTTCCAGTTCACCTTCCAGACATGGACCTCCACGCCGTGCTTCTTGGCTGCTTCCACGCACAGGGCGATCTGATCGCCGCGCTCAGCCACAGATGCGCGAACTGGGAGCACCTTGCTCGGATAGTCCGCCACGCCGCCCCACAGCATGTTGGGCACCACGGCGTTGAAGCCGTTCTCCTTCAGCCGCCGGATCGCTTCCTCCCAGGTGAGCCCGGAGACGCCGTAGGCCGAGTGGCACCACAGGGCGCGGAACTCACCCTCGCGCGCAGGCTGGCAGCGGGCATAGGCGGCATGCAGCCTCCGCCGCGCTTCCGCAGCCGGCTCCAGAACTTCGGAGTACCGTTTTGCCTGGAGAAGGGCCTGAGCCTTCTCCCAGGCAGCGCGCGCAGCGGCCAGCTCCGGGGTGACAGCTCCCGTGCGTCCGGCGGCCTTCGCGCGCTCCAGGATGCCTGTCTCGGCATCCGCGAACTTATCCCATTGCGACACTTGGCCCACCGCCGCCACGGCGCTCCCCGCGACATCTTCCCAGACGCGCGGGTCAAAATGGCCCAGCAGCGCGCGCACCAGGCGGTCTTTGTTCTCTGGATCATCGCGCAGGAGGATGTGCGAGATAAAGGCGCCCTTATCGCTCAGGAGGATGGCGGGGATGCCGGTCTCCTTGCCCCCCTGGTCGAACCACCACGCGAGGACACGCGCTCCCTTGGCTGCAGGACGAGCAATCGTCACGTTCCAGGATGCCTGCTTTGCCTCCGCCGGTAGGCCGGCCGGTCTCTCGGCAACGAAGCGCATGGCGCTGAACTGGCCGGGGTACTTCTGGATTTGCCAGCCGGCGTTCTCCAGCCCCAGTATCGCCGCGATGCCAGGAGGCAGGGAGTAGCAGGCCAGCAGCTTGCCCCCTTCAGCGATGAACGCCCGCAGCTGCTCCAACTCCTTCTCGGACGGCTTCGGGTTGTGCGGGTAGATGGCGATCCGTTTCCCCTTCAGCAGGCCCGCTTCCACATCGAGGTCGTCGATCGTGCCGCAGTCGATGCCGGCGCGCTTCAGGATGTAGGCCGTCTGCTGCGTGGAGTTTTCCGCCTCTTTCCCGGCGCGCGAGTTGCGGACGAGGACCACGTCGCTAGCGATCGCCTCCAATCCGCCAAAGTAGACGGTGGTCTTGCTGGGCTGCCCCTTCCAGAAAGAGATGCGGATCGCTTTGATCGCGTTCCAGCCCTCCGGCGAGTCCTCGGTGCGGAACGCGCCGCGGTCGATCACGATCTTGCGCCAGCCGGTGGAGGGGAGCGAGAACCCGCTGCCATACCACCCGCCGCCCGCGTTGAAGTAGATGTTGGTGCCTGAGATGGCCGAGCGGCTGCCCTCCACCTTCACCCAGAAAGCGATGCGCCCGAAGCGGGAGAGATCCAGCGTGACAGCGCGGTCCCAGCAGGCGCGTTCGTCCAACTGCGCCATGTCGCATGGTAGCGCGAGCGCGGGCTTTCCGTCCGGGGTCTTCTCCGGGGCCAGCATCACCGGCTGCGAGCCGAATTGCGGTTCCCAGGCGGCCTGGGCGGCCGCGGGATCGGCATAGGCCACCGGTTCGATCTCAAAACGCTCGCCGGCGCGTGCCGCGCCCGGCAGACAGCAGATACCAACGGCCAGGATCAGCAGCGGAAGTACTCTCATCGTCAGCCTCCCTCATGCAGCAAAGCCAGGTTTGATCCCCCTGTTCGCCCCACTGGAGGGGGATCCTTGTGGGCGGCGTGGTGAAGCCCTCAGCGCAGGTAGAGCCGGAAGCCGCCCGCGGCCCCGCTGGCCTTGCGAGGGGTCACGACGCGGAGGGAGGGGTTGGGCGATGGAAGTGGCGTGGCGCGGTGGCCCGCCGTTTTTGGCCTCCCCGCCCGGGGTAACGTAGCACGGGAGGGTCAAGGATGTCGCAACGAGATATCGGGCTTCGTCAAGGCATGAGCTTACGCACCGGGATTGTGGGGGGGCTCGCGGCGTTTGTTCTGCTGGCCGTCTTTGGTCTCGCGCTCTCCCGCAGGGGGCTGGCAACGCCCTCTCCGAAGGATGCCCTCGACGTGAATAGCGTCGCCGCGGTCCTGGAGTATGGTGGCCTGCCGCGCACCTTCGCCTATGGTGGCCTTGCCTGGGAGGCGGTGGAGACCCGGCGGTTTGGCGAGGCGCTGCCGCTGTTCCGTATCGGGCACGCCGTGGAAGGGCGCCCGATCTACTACGAGCGCGGCAAGCCCACGGATCCCTACCGGACTCTCTATCTCCCCGCGGCAGAGACCGGGCCTCACGCGAATCTTTTCGTCCGCTACAACCCGGCCAGTGCCTTTTAGGAAAGGCGCCCCGGTGAAGGCCGCGCGCTGCTCTTGCATCCTGGCCTTCGCCGGGGAAAACGGTCAGCGCTGTTGCCTACGCCAGATGATCTCCAGGCCCTCCAGCGTCAGCTCCGGGCGGACGTGGCGGATGCTCTGCGTTTCGGGAGCGATCAGCTCTGCCAGGCCGCCCGTGGCAACCACCCGCGTCTCCGGCCCAAGCTCGGCGCAGAGGCGTGAGATGATGGCATCCGCTTGGCCGGCGAACCCGAAGACGAAGCCGGACTGCATGCTCTCGCGCGTAGTCTTCCCGATCACGCGTGGCGGGCGTGCCAGATCGATGCGCGGGAGGCGCGCCGCCCGGGCGAAGAGGGCTTCCATTGAGATGCCGATGCCCGGGGCAATCGCCCCGCCGTGATACTCCCCGTTCGCGGTGACGACGTCAAAGGTAGTGGCTGTGCCGAAATCGACCACGACGCACGGCCCCCCCACCTGGTGGTATGCCGCGGCCGCGTTGACGATCCGATCTGGGCCAACGTCGCTGGGTGTCTCGTAGCAGATGCGGATCCCTGTGTCGGTGGAGTGGTCCACGGTCAGGATCGGGGCGTCGAAGGTACGCGTCAACAGGGTGCGCAGGGTGTGGTCCAGCGGCGGCACAACGCTACAGACGGCAATTCCCCCCACGTCTTTGGGGGTGATGCCGGCTTGCGCCAGCATCAGCGTGGCCAGAACACCGTACTCGTCGGCGGTGCGACCACGGTCCGTTGAAAGCCGCCACGATGCGACCAGGCGCTGGTCCTCGAAAATCCCGAGGACGATATTGGTGTTTCCAACATCCAGGGCAAGCAGCTTCACGCGATCATTATAGCGCCCGTTTGCCACCGCGTCAACGCTGACTGGCGCACGAATCGGCCTGTGGCTTCCAGGTGGAACGGGTGAGCCGGGTCAGGAGAACCAGGTAGACGACCCAGCCGACGGCCAGCGCGGGGCCCAGACCGATCCGCTCTTGCAGCAAGCGGCACACCATCATGAGGGGCACCAGGGTGAGCATGATCCCGGGCACCGTCCGCGCCATGGTATGGAGGCTGTAACGCGCTTCGTAGGCGGCGATCACCCCCACCATCGGGAAAAGCGTGGTGAACCCGGCCAGGCCACGCTTGATGAAGAGCAGCGCAGTGACCACAGCGATGATCGCGGGCAGCTTGTATCGGAGGGGCAGGGGACTGCGGTAGCCCGGCTCATCCCGGCTCGGCTCGATGCGTTGGAGCACCCAGCCGATGAGCAGCATGGCGCACGCGGAGATCCAGAACGCCGTATCGCCTTCCGGCACGATATCCGCCAGTAACCACCCACCGGCGATGTAGACCGCCGTCGAGACCACGATGGCGGCCACGATCGGGAGACGCGCCCGCAGGTGGAGCACGCGCACCCCATGAGTGAAGACCCACAGTAGTGGCAGCCCGAGGACGTTGGTCGCGTCCACGGGCCGGCCCACGGCGAGCGACGCCATGGTGAACGGAATGGGGAGCATCCAGACCAGCGCCTTCCAGCGCGGGTCGTACAGGTAGGCCAGGACCGTTGCCTGCGCCGAGACCGCAACCACCAGCGCCACGTCCCAGGCGCCCAGATGAAGACTCACTTCGCCTCATACTCCAGGAGCACAGAGTAGCTCCGCTTCGCGGGGTCGAGGCTGGCGCAGAGTTGCACCGGGCCCGGCCGAAGCGCGACCTCGCCCGTAAACCGGTCGCCCGTTCGCTGGAGGTGGGTCCACTTCCCGTCAACGGAGACAGCGACCGCGGCGGCACCCGGCACCCGCAGTGAGAAGCGCTGGCGCTCCCCCGCCTTCAGCCGCCAGACCATCGGTTCTTCCAGGATGGCGCCGCTCTCCTGAAAAGTGCCGTAGGTCTTCGGAAACTCCGCCCGTTCTTTGGCGCCACGCGAGGCGGTGATCTGATAGTCGAGCGCCCAGGAATAGGGCCCGGACTCGTTCCGTCGCTTCACGAAATAGCGGAGGATGTAGTTGCCAGGCCGCGGGAAGCGCACCCGCGTGACGATCTTCCCCTTCTCCCGCTGCGTGAGCGTGTAGGAGCGCCCTAGCTCCTTCCCATCGCGCATCAGGTTGCACAGGAGCAGCGCATCCTCAGGACCGGTGAGGGTCACGGTTGCCGAATCCTCAGCCTCGAACGACGCCCAGCGGTGGCTGTGCAGGGCCAGCCCGCAGCGGAAGAAGTCCGGGCGAAGGGGAACCATGCGCTCATATTCGTGGCGGGCGACCGGCCGGTCGAGGAGCTGCCACTTCGGCTCGAGCGGGAAGTGGCCGTAAAGGAACTCCTCGGGCGGCGTCAAGAAGTAATGCTCCGAGAACTTGCGGACGAACTTCATCGAAGGTGTGACGTGCCCGGCGCCCCAGGTGCAGTCCAGAAGACGCCACTTTCCATCGATCTTCACCGCGTTCCAGGCGTGATTGAGGTCGCTATCCTGACGCTCGCTCGCCGAGATGGGATACCCCTTCGAGTGCCCGCGGATCGTCACCGCCTCAAGCCCGGCCTCCTTAGCCAGGTGCTCGAAGAGCGCGGCGTAGCCAGAGCAGACGGCCTTGCGCCGGTGCAGCACCTCCTCCGGACTCATAGCGCCGGGGGCTCCCGATTGATAGCGGGCGGTGTCGTAGCTCACATTGAGGGTGATCCATCGGAAGATCGCGCGCGCCTTCTCCTCGTCGTTCCTGGCCTGGCGAACCAGGTATTTCGCCAGGGCAGACACGCTCTTCTCCGCTGAAGGCGGTGCCTTCTCGGCGTGCGCATCCACTTGGGCGAAGGCCCCGGCTTCCTTGGCATGCGCGCCCGGCATGACGATTGATGACAGCACCAGATAGAGTGCAAGCAGCACCCACATCCCTTCCTCCCTGCTCACCCGCGCTTTCCAGGCCCCGTGGGCGAGTCTGCTCTGCGCGCGATAAGGGAATCTTCTGCTCGCTGAGGCCAGGCGAGGCGTGAAGTTGGTTCCGCCTTGCAGGCTGCCCGCGGCTCAGCGCCCCGTGCGAGGTGCTCCCCGACCGCCGCTGGGGTGAGCGCGGATAGTGGCTCCCGGCTGCCGGTGCGGCAGCGGGCGAGGCCGTACGCTACCATTCCGGTCCGGTGCCGGGGAATCCTCTCAGAGCGTCGCGTGCAGGATCGATGCCTCTGTCGATGCGGAGGAGCAGGAGGATCTCGGTGGCTGGATGCGGAATAGCCGGGCAAGCCTTCCCCGGTCGAGACCGGGTCCGGTCGGTACTGAGACAGGAGGTCATGGGATGAAGTCGGTCAAGTATGGGGTGATCGGTTTGGGATGGTTCGGCGAGAAGCACTGCGAGGCGTTGGCAGCCATTCCCAACGTGGAGTTGTACGCGCTCTGCACGCGCACGCCCTCCCGGCTTGCCGAAGTGTCCGAGCGTTTTGGGGTTCAGCGCACCTACACGGATTACAACGAGATGCTCGCCGACCCAGAGCTGGAAGCCGTCAGCGTGGTCACGATGTGGGACCAGCACCGGGCGCCCGCCGTGGCTGCGCTGAAGGCAGGCAAGCACGTCTTCCTTGAGAAGCCGATGGCTTCCACCGTCGAGGACTGTGATGCTATCGTGGCCGCGGCGAAGGCCACCGACAAGTTCTTCATGGTGGGGCATATCTGCCGCTTCAACCCGCGCTATGCCGCTGCGAAGGCGGCGATTGCCGAGGGCAAGATCGGCAAGATCGTCTCGATGTACGCCCGGCGCAACATTCCCGCGTGGGTCGGCGCCGATGTCCTCCCCAAGATCGGCCCGATCATTGGGGACGGTGTCCACGATACCGACCTCATGCTCTGGTATTCGGGCGCGAAGGTGGTTTCGGCCTACGCCCAGTCGCTCAACGTCCGCGGCTTCAAGCATCCGGACCTGGGGTGGACGATGTACCGCTTCGACACGGGCGCTATCGGCGTGCTCGAGAATGTGTGGTTCCTGCCGGACAAAACGGCGTTCCAGATCGACGAGCGCATGGAGATCATCGGCACCGAGGGTTCGATCCATATCCACGAGGTGCACCCGAACTTCTCCGTCTGCACCAAGGATGGCTGGACTTCGCCGGATACCACCTACTGGCCGCAGCTGCATGGGGCGCGGGCCGGAGCCCTGCGCGACGAGCTGGCCTACTTCGCCAACTGCGTGGCTCAGGGCCAGCGGCCCACGGTGATCACTCCGGAGGAGTCGCGCGAAGCTGTTCGCGCCTGTCTGGCCGCCGAGCGTTCCGCGGCGACCGGCGAGATCGTCAAGTTGTGATAGGGAAATAGGATGGACCCGGGCCGTCCAGATAGAGCGGGCGGGCCCGGGTCCATCCCGGTGCGTGTATTTCAGATTCTACCAGGGCGGCAGCACCATCGTGCCGCCATCCATGGTGAGGATCGCGCCGTTGATGTAATCGGCATCGTCACTGAGCAGGAAGGCGCCGGCACGCGCGATATCCACAGGCTGGCCGAGGCGGCGTACCGGGATGCGCTGGGCCACCTCCGCGTAGAGTTCCTCCTTGGGCTTGTCCCAGCCCGCGCAGGTGGCGGCCAGCATCGGCGTGTCGATGGTGCCGGGCGAGATGCCCACCACGCGGACCACGCCAGCGTGGTCCGTGGTGAGGCAGCGGATGATCGCCTCCAGCGCCGCCTTCGACGCGCAGTAGATCACGTGTTGGGGAAAGCCGATGTGCGCGGCGACGGAGGTGGTGACCAGCAGGACGCCTTTGCCCTGTCGCTCCATGACGGGGATGACGTGCTTGGCGGTCCAGAGAACCCCCTTCACGTTCACTCCCATGATCAGATCCCAGGCGGAATCGTTGAACTCGGTCACCTTTCCCGGCGCCCAGGCGCCGGCGTTGCAGTGGACCCCATCAATGCGCCCATAGGCCGCTACGGCCTGGGCCACCAGATTACGGACGCTCTCCTCACAGGTGATGTCGGTATAGACAAAGCGCACGTCGCGCCCCTCGGCGCGCAGCGCCTCCTCCAGTTTCCGACCTGCTTCCTCCTGGTTGGAGGCGATGACTACCTTCGCCCCCACCTCGGCGTAGTGCCGGCTGCATCCCTCGCCAATGCCCGAGGTGCCCCCGGTGACGAGGATCACCTTGCCTTCCAGTGACATGGCCGCCTCACTTCCAGGGAAGTGCGCTCTCGTCCTCGTACTCCATATACTCGAAGACCGCGCCATCCTTCATGACGAAGGCGACATTCAGCCCCGGCGCCGCCTCGAAGGGGCCGAGGAGAATCTCGCTGTCTCCGATCGCTTCCTTCAGGTTGCTCACCCGAAACGCCATGTGCGGCAGATCGCGCACGGGGCCCTTCACCGGGCTGTCCGGCTCGTAGCGGAGGTACTCGATATGGTAAGGGTGATCATCAGGGCTCGTGACCCACACCTTCGTTTCGGGAACGAATACCTCTCCCGGCTGCTTCTCGTCTGTCGTCAGGCCGACGTGCTGAAACTGCATTCTCATTGGGGTGCTCCTCTCTGGGGAGATATGACACGTGATGCGTGGTAGAGCGGCTTGTCTGGGCGGACCGCGACGCACCTGGCGCGGCACCGCCACGCTTGAGCGACGCGACCGCCTGTATCCCGCACCTCACATCGCTTCCTCTATGGCCCGGTCCGCCATCCGGAAGAAGTCGTTCTCCGGGGCGTAGCCGAGCATCGTGCGCGCTCGAGTGATGTTGATCTCGAACGCGTGGTAGGCCGGGCAGCGGATCTCCACGGTGGGGATCCCGAGCTTTTCCGACAGGTAGTTGGCGGCGACACGGTAGTTGAACGGGGCCGGCCCGGCGATGTTAAAGCTCTGCCCGATTGCCACCGGCTCGTCCAGCATCTTGTCGAACGCCTGCATGACGTCGTCCACATGGACGATGTGCCGGCGAAGGGGCACTCCCTGGCCGTCCGTCAGGATCGGGATCCGCTCTTCTCTGGCACGCACCAGGTCGAGGATCTCCTGGCTCACCTCGCCGAAGCCATGGCCTGGCTCCGCCGGGTTGATATTCTTGAGCAAGGAGAAGTGGTTGAGCAGGTCCGCGCCCTCAAAAACCCACGATGAGCGGAGGATGGTGGCCGGCACCCCGTATTGAATGGCATACTGATTGGCCATCACCTCCTCCATCACTTTGGAGAAGGCGTAGTAGCCCGGGTAGGCCATCAGCGGGTGATTCTCATCGATGGGGATCGGCTGCGGGTAAAACCAGATGCCCATCGCCGCGTCGCCCCCGAAAAGGAGAAACTGGCGGATGCGGGCGCCCCGGCACGCTTCCAGGACATTGAACGTGCCACGCACGCTCACGTCGAAGAATGTCTCCGGGTCCTCCTTCGTGGTGGCCATCTGCACCACCAGATCCGCACCCCGGACCACCTCCCGCACGGCTTCTGCATCGGTGATGCTTCCGGGGATGCTCTTCACGTTCTCTCCCGCGATGGGAGTCCGGTGGCAGAGAGCGCGCACCGCCATGCCGCGTTTCTCCAGGACGCGCAGCACGTGGCGGCCGAGCTTCCCGCCGGCGCCGAAGACCGCTACCGTCGTCATCTGCTTGCCCTCCGGTTACGTGATGGAGAGTTAGGCGCGGCAGCAGGGAATCCTCCTTATGCGTTGGAACACGCCTCGCAACGACGGCAAGCGCCCGGCTGGCAGGCGGGCGTCAGTCCACCCCGCGGGTGCGTCGCGGCCGATTGGGCGATGGACCACTCTCGTTTCAGGCACTCCGCGCCGGCGCCCAGGTGGAGGTGATCCCACGGCAAGGGCGCGCCCGGCTCGATCTCATGGCAGGCAAACGCGGCCGGGTCGATTCCGGCCTCGCGGAACGCGGCGTTCCAGCTCTGCCCCCCCGCCACACTGAGAAGAACCGGGGCGAGGCGCCGGTCTCCCCGAGAGAGCGCGCCCTGGATGATCGCTTCTCGCGGGCTTTCCCCGCCGAGTGATAGCTTCTTGTGCGTTTTGAGGCCGGTGTGCAGGCGCTTCCGGCGCGCGCTCAGCACCGCCTCGCTCTGCATGGCGCACCATTGGAACGGCGTGCCCGGCTTTGGAACGAACGGGTTAGCCGAGACCGTGACCTGACGAATCCCCGGATAGCTGGCGATCCGCTGGCACATCTCAACGGCGGCATCGATATCCGCCTCCGTCTCCGTGGGCAGGCCGAGCATCAAGTAGAGCTTCACCTTGTGGATCCCCGCGGCGAGCGCGTTCTCGACGGCGGCGTAGATCTCCTCATCCGTGAGCGATTTGTTCAGCGCGAAGCGAAGCCGCTGCGATCCCGCCTCCGGCGCGATGGTGATCGCCGATTCCCCCGAGCCCGCGAGCGCCAGCGTCGGAGAGGAGAGGAGCGTGTCCGCGCGCAATGACGATAGCGACACCTCGGCGCCCATCTCCGCCAGGTCGTTCAACAGCCCGGGCAGGTCCGGGTAATCGGAGATCGCCGGGCTGACCAGGCCAATCTTGCGTCGGTGGGGAAGGGCGGCGCGCACCCCCTCCAGAAGACGTGCCCGGGAGCGGATTCGGGGTGGGCGGGTGATGTAGCCCGCGGCGCAGTAGCGGCAGCCACGGCCGCACCCGCGGCTGATCTCGATGCAGAAGAGGTCGCCGAACTCGGTCTCTGGGGTGAGGATCAGCGACGCGCAGGGGTAACGGTCCAGCTCGCGCACCCACTGCCGCTCGATGCGCTCCGGCGCGCCTGCCTGGGGGGAGGGCCCGGCGAAGCTGCCGTCTGGAGTGTATTCCGGCTCGTAGAGCGAGGGCACGTAAACGCCCGGCTGCTCCGCGAGCGCGGCGAGCAGCTCGGCGCGGGAAGCCCCGCGCGCCATACTCACATCGCGCAGCACGGCGGCAATCCCCGGCACGATCTCCTCTCCCTCGCCGATGGCGCAGAGATCGACGAACTCGGCCAGCGGCTCCGGGTTGAAGGTGATGCACGGCCCGCCGGCCAGGACCAGCGGGTGGCGCTCATCGCGATCGCGGGCAAGCGGCGGGATCCCTGCCTCCAGAAGCGCGCGCGTCACATTCGGGTAGTCCATCTCGTAGCTCACCGAGACGCCGATCAGGTCGAACTCGGCCAGGGGAGTTTGGGTTTCGAGGGAGATGATCCCATCGCGCGCTTTGCCGTGGCCGGCGCGTCCTGGAGGGTCGGGCAGGAAGGCGCGCTCGCACGAGAGACCAGGCGTGGCGTTGAGGATGGCGTGAATCGTCTGGAAGCCCAGGTTCGACATCCCGACGCGGTAGGTGTTGGGGTAGAGGATGCAGGCGCGGATGCCGGCCGGTCCGCGGAAGCCACCACCGGGGAGAACGATTTCACGAGCCAATCGAGCCCGCGCTTGCTCCTTCATCACCCAGGAGGTCATTCGATTTCGCCTCCGGGCAGGGGCGCGGAGAAGGCGCAAGCCCCCAGAAAAGCGCGAAGGAACACGGAAAGAGGCCCCTCCTTCCGTGTTCCTTCAATATCTCGCAACCGGTTGATCCGAACGACAGTGCTGTCTGGGCTCAAAACGCTCCTATCTTCGCGGTCGCAGGAAGGTTGGAATGTCGATATCACTGTCGCCGAGGTCGCGGAGCGCGCGCGCGCCCGCCTCCAGCACCCGGGTTGCCTCGCGTTGGGACGGCGCCGGCTCGGATGCGGGCGTTGCCTGCGCGGCAGGGCCCGGCTGCACCGGCGTCACCGGGAAGGAAGTGGCCGCGAGGGGTTGGTCAAAGGCGCTTCTCGCGGAAGTCGCCCCGAAACCGGTGGCCACGACGGTGACGCGCACCTCATCCTGCAGGCTCTCGTCGAACACCACTCCGGTGATGATGTTGGCATCGTCGGGGTCACTCACGCCGCGGATCAGGCTGGTGATCTCGTCATACTCCTCCATGGCGAAGTCGGGCGACGCGGTGATGTTGATCAGCACCCCCTTAGCTCCCTGAATGGAGGTCTCCAGCAGCGGACTGG
>Ga0116169_1002369_pt1 | contig 13969 bp, 13 predicted proteins | sample AD_UKC130_MetaG_FD_89796 | JGI IMG/M metagenome (GOLD analysis project Ga0116169, IMG submission 89796) | Active sludge microbial communities of municipal wastewater-treating anaerobic digesters from Canada - AD_UKC130_MetaG | ecosystem: Engineered > Bioreactor > Anaerobic > Digestate | place...
AGTGCGGTCGCCGTGGTACTGGTCGGGTTCGACGCGCGCATGGTGGAGCGCACCGGCATCGCCAGTGCCTTCCCCGGCGTTCCGGTGATCTGCATCGGCGGCGGGCATGACCACAACGGTGCCGTGGTCCGCCCGCTGGACCTGGCCGCGCTGGAGCAGGAGGTCGATGCGGTCGCCGACAAGGTCGAGGCCTTTGCCGTGGCCTCGACGTTCGCAGTGCGCAACGCGGACCATGAGCAGCAGGTGCAGCAATGGATCGTCGCGCGCACCGGCAAGCCGGTGACGGTGTCGACCGAACTGTCGTCGGCACTCGACGCCCCGCGCCGGGCCTTGACCGCGGCGCTCAATGCACGGCTGATCGCCCGCGTGTCGACGCTGATCGACGCGGTGCAGCGGTCCATGGCCGCCTTGCAGATCGATTGCCCGCTGATGATCGTCAAGGGCGACGGCACGCTGGCGCTGGCCGAAACCGTGGCGCGCCGACCGATCGAGACCGTGTTGTCGGGGCCGGCGGCAAGCCTGGTCGGGGCGCAGTGGCTGTCGGGCCTGCACAGTTTCATCCTGTCCGACATGGGCGGCACCACCACCGACCTGGGCGTCTTGCAGGACGGACGCCCGCGCGTCACCGAACAGGGGGCCGAGGTCGGCGGCTGGCGCACCATGGTGCGCGCCATCGACGTGCGCACCATCGGCCTGGGCGGCGACAGCGAGATCCATGTCGGCAGTGATGGCCGCATCTCCGTGGGGCCGCAGCGGGTGGTGCCGGTGGCGCTGTTGGGCGCGCGGTACCCGGAGGTCTTGCGCCTGTTGCAGGCCGATCTGGACGATGTGGAGCGCGGCTCGTCCTTGCATGGGCGCTTCGTGCTGCTGCCCTTTGGCGCACGCGCCGGTCGCCAGCTGGCCGAACTCAGTCCGCGCGAACAGGAACTGCTGCTGCGGGTCACCGAGCAGCCGCAGCCCTTGCGCACGCTGGTGCCTTCCCCCGTCGCGCAGCGCGCGCTGGCGAATCTGCGGCGCAAGGGCCTGGTTCAGATCGCGGCGATGACGCCGTCCGACGCCGCCCACGTGCTGGGCCTGCAGCACAACTGGTCGACGCCGGCGGCGCAGATGGCGACGCAGCTGGCCTGCCGGCTGCGTGACATGAAATTCCCCACGCCCGAGCGCACCGAGATCTTCGCGCGCGAGGTCTGGAGCGAGACCGTGCGCATGAGTGCGCGGGCCATCCTGGACACCGCGTTCGGCGAACACGTGCGCGAAGACAAGCTGGTGCATGCGGTCTGTGCCGGTGATGGCACGCTGGGGCTGGCGCGGATCAGCGTCTCGCCAACCATTCCAGTGGTGGCGGTCGGCGGACCGGTTGGCATCTATTACGGCGAAGTGGGCCGGCGCCTGGGCTGCCAGATCGTGTTCCCCGAATACCGCGAGGTGGCCAATGCCATCGGTGCTGCCACCGGCGTGGTGGCGCAGACCGTGACGGTGCGGGTCGACGGCGATGGCAGCGGCGCCTTCATGCTGCACTCCACCGTCGGCACCCGCCGCTTCGACGATCCGCAGCAGGCCCTGGCCGCCGCCACCGAGCTGGCGCGCCAGAGCGCGAACGATGCGGTGGTGGCCATGGGTGCAAGCAACCCGGAGGTGCGCATCGTCATTCGCAAGCAGTTGCTGCCCAATGCCAGCAGCGATGCCGGGCTGCTGGAGGCGGTGATCACGGCCGAGGCGATCGGACGGCCCCACGCGGCCTGAGCCAGGCACCAGGGTCCGGCGCCTGCGCGCAGGCCTGGCGTTTCAGTTTCAGTTCGTGCGCTCGGCCGACGGGGGCGGTGCGGCGCTTGCTTGCAGCATCCGGGCAATGGTCCGCAGGCCATCGCGCAGTTGCTCACGCGAACGCGCGGCGTTGAGGCTGATGCGCACGGCATGCGGCACGGGAATGCGCCCGGCCGCGAAATGCTCCATCGTGCGGACCTGCACGCCGGCCTGGCGCAAGGACGAGGCGAAGGTGTCGTTCTGCCAGGGGGCGGGCAGCGGCAGGTACAGGTGGGCCAGGTCGGGCGCCCAGCGCAGCGGATGGTCCTGCAGGCAACGCCGCGCCAGTGCCAGCCGCTCGGTGATGCGCCGGCGTTGCAGGCCGATGAGCTGCTCGGCGACCCCGCTTTCCAGCCAGTCGGTGACGATCTCCGGCATCAAGGGCGCCACCATCCAGCAGTCGGCGCGGATGCTGGCGGCCACCTTGTCGAGCCATTGCGGCGACGCCTCGAGGTAGCCGACACGCAGCCCCGGTGCCATGACCTTGCTGAAGCTCGACAGCATCAGCCCGTGCTCCGGTACCAGGCTGCAGAGCGCTGGCAGTGGATGCTGTTGCGCGGCCGCATGGACGATATCCTCCATCAGCAACAGGTTTTCGCGCCGCACGATGGCGGCGATCGCTTCGCGACGCGCCATCGACATCGTGGCCGTGGTCGGGTTGTGCAGGCTGGGGGTGCAATAGAGCATCCTGCTGCCGTAGGTTTTCACCGCGCTGGCCAGCGCATCGGGCAGCAGGCCTTCGTCGTCCATCGGCAGGCCGATCACCTGCAGGCGCATCGAGCGGGCCAGCGCCATCAGGCCCGAGTAGCTCAGCGACTCGGTCAGGATGGTGTCGCCGGGGCGGGCCACGGTTCGCAATACGGCCGCGAGCGCATGCTGCGCGCCATGGGTCACCATGACCCGTTCCCACTGACCGGAAGTCCCGAAGCGCTGCAGCCAGCGGGCGCCGGCGCCGCGGTGGCGCTGCATGCCGGCTTCGGGCTGGTAGTCCAGCAGGGCCGCAGTACGCGCGCGATGCCGGCCCAGTTGCAACAAGGTGGTGTGCAGCGCCTGGTGTTCATCGGTCCGGATGGCGACGTTGTGCGCCATGTCGATCAGCGTCGCACCCGCGCCATCGCCACGCGCATCGTGGCGGGGCGGCTGCAGGTTGCGCACGTAGGTGCCGTCGCCGACCCGAGCCAGCGCCAGTGACTGGCGCTCCAGACTGGCATAGGCACGGCTGATGGTGCCCGCCGTGACCCCCAGCCGCTTGGCCATGACCCGGTGCGGTGGCAGCTTCTCGCCAGGCCCGAACTGACCGTTGACGATGGCCTGGGCCAGATCGTCGGCAATCGCCTGGTACTTGGGTTTGCCGACGGAAGCTGCCGGATGCGATGTGCTCATGCGGGAACGTGTAGGGTGGTCGATCAGCGCCGATTGTCGGTGCAGGGCGGGTCTGCCGCCGGATGGCCGTTGCCATCAGTCAGCCATTAGCTTTGCTAATTCTGCGACGAATCTTTGCTCGTTTGAACAAGTGCGCCGTTGCGCGCACACTCCCGCAGTCCTCTGTCACCCCTCACCGAACGACGGAGTCCCACCGCTGCTGGAGAACCCCATGTCCGTCCTTGGCCTTCCGACCGAAATCGCCGCATCCGCAACCGCGCCGGCCGGTGCCTGGAGTGATCCCGCGCGAGCCGGTATCGAGCAGGCGCCGGCCGGACTGATGGGCCCCGAAGGCGTGATGCTGCCCCCGGTCGATGCCGTGTGCACGCCGTTGACCGGTCGGGCCATCCACGTGCTGGCGGGTACCCCGGCGCCCCAGGTCGTGTTGCGTGACGGCGCCGCCGACACGGTGCTGCCGGCGCTGTGGCTGCGGGCCCGCAGCGCAGACCCGACGCAGCGCGACAAGGTGACCGGGCAACGTCTGATGAACCCGCACCTGTTGCCGGACGACCTGACGCTGACCGAGGCGCGGCTGGAGGGTACAGGACTGCACCTGGCGTTCAGCGACGGCTTTGCGGGCAGCTTCGATCCGCAGGAACTGCTGGACGGTGCGGTTCTCGACGAAGCGTGCCCGGCCCCGCTGCCGTGGCAGTCCGACCTCGCGCCGCAACCGGTCTACCGCTGGGATGCGCTGCAGGACGACGCGGTGCTGGTGCGCGCACTGAAGGAGTATGTCGAGCGCGGTTTCCTGCTGATCCACGACACGCCGACGCAGCCGGATTCCATTTTGTCGATCGCGCGGCGCTTCGGCTATGTGCGCGAGACCAACTTCGGCAGCTACTTCGAGGTGTATTCACGCCCCGATTCGACCGACCTGGCCTACCGTCCGGTGGCGCTCGGCCCGCACACCGACAACCCCTACCGCAATCCGGTACCCGGCATCCAGCTGCTGCATTGCCTGCAGAACGAGACCTCCGGCGGCCTGTCCACGCTGGTCGACAGCCTGGCGGTGGCGCAGCAGTTGCAGCAGGAAGACCCGGAAGGTTTCCGCCTGCTGGCCAGTGTGCCGGTACGCTTTGAATACCGCGACGCCGACACCTGCCTGGTGTCGGTGCAACCGATGATCGAACTCGACGGCATGGGCACCATGGTCGGCGTGTTCTACAGCCCGCGGCTCGACGACATCCCGCTGATGTCCGAGGCCGACACCCGGGCCTACCACCGCGCCCGCAAGCGCTTCGGAACCTTGCTGGAGGATCCCCGGTTCGAGCTGCGCTTCCGGCTCGAGCCGGGCCAGCTGATGATGTTCGACAACAACCGTGTGCTGCATGGCCGTACCTCCTTCGATCCGTCCGAAGGCCACCGCCAGCTGCAGGGCTGCTACATTGACCGGGACAGCCCGCGCAGCCTGTACCGTGTGCTCAGCCGCCGACTCGGCCCGCAGGCTGTCTGACCCCTCTTGACTACCCGGAGAGTGCATTCATGGAAACCGTCGACTTCATCGAGATGAAACATGGCACGCAGGAAGAATACGAGTTCCTGCACAAGCTCGAGGACCAATACATCCGCGCCTTGCCCGACCGGCTGCTGGCGGCCTTGCAGCGGCTCGATGGATCGCTCGAGGGCTACAAGGTCAGCCGGCTGACCCATTCATTGCAGAGCGCGACCCGTGCCGAGGCCGATGGCGAGGACATCGAGGTCATCGTCGCCGCGCTGGTGCACGACCTGGGCGACGAACTGGCGCCGGAGAACCACTCGCAGCTGGCCGCCGCCATCATTCGCCCGTACGTGCGTGCCGAGGTGACCTGGATCCTGGAGATGCACGGCCTGTTCCAGATGCAGTATTACGCCCAGCATTACGGGCGCGACCCGAACGGCCACCTGGCCTACCGCAACCACCCCTGGTACCACGCCTGCATGCGCTTTTGCGAGCGCTTCGACCAGAACGCGTTCGATCCCGACTACCCGACCAAGCCGCTGTCGTATTTCGAGCCGATGCTGCGCAAGGTGTTCAGCCGAGCGCCGTTCGACCCGGCAGTGCTCAAGGAGCCGATGCGCTGAGGCAGGCGCGCGCTGCGCGCTGGCGCAGCGTCACCGCGCGGCGCTGGCCGCTGCCGCCGGCGCATCGGTGCCGTTGCCGGTGAGCGCCGCGCCCAGACAGTCCAGAAACTGCCGCACCGCCGGCACCAGGCCGCGCCGGGACGGGAACACCGCATGCACGATGGCAGGGGGCGGTGCCCATCCGGGCAGGGCCAGCACCAGCTCGCCGCGCTGCAACGCGTCGTGGCACATGTAGTCCGGAATCACGGCAACACCGATGCCGTCGCGCGCCATCTGCAGCAGTGTCAGCAGGTCGTCGGCGATCAGGCGCGGGCGATGGTGCAGCGTGAAGTGCCCGCCGTCAGGACCGCGCAGATGCCAGCTGGCCGTTCCATCGGTGGCCGCCATGCTCAGGGAGTCCAGCCGGGCCAGATCCTGCGGGCTGGTGGGCTGGCCCTGCCGCGCCATCAGGGCCGGGCTGGCCACCAGCAGGGCGTGGGTCGGTCCCAGGTTCTTGACCACCATGCTGCCACTGTCGTCCAGCGTGGGGCGCACCCGCAGCGCGACGTCGAAGCCTTCCTCGACCAGGTCGACGACCCGGTTGCTGACCCGCATGTCGATGGTCACCTGCGGATGCTGGGCCAGGAACGCCGATATGACGGGGGTGATCGTGGTCTGGGCCAGCGTGATCGGGCAGGCCACACGGATGGTGCCGCGCGGCTCGGTCTGCGCATGCGCCACCACCTCTTCGGCGGCCGTGGCCTGCTCGCGCATCGCCACGCAATGGCGGTAGACCTGCTCACCGACCGTGGTCAGCGACAGCTTGCGGGTGGTGCGTTGCAACAGTCGCGCACCCAGGCGCGACTCCAGCTCGGCCACACGCCGTGACAGGCGCGATTTCGGAATGGCCAGGCTGCGCCCCGCGGCCGCAAAGCCGCCTTTGTCCACCACTTCTGCAAAATAGGCGAGGTCGTTGAGGTCTTGCATGGGGGCTCCATTGTCCAGCCCATGGAACGGGTTCCCCCGATTCTGCCCAATTGCCGATGACCGCTGCTGCAAGCCGACCGGGCGCAGGCCGGCGCTTCGCGCGTGTGCACCGCGCTGTGGTCCTGCGCATTGCGTGTTGTCTTACAGCCGGAGTGGCCGTGCGCCTGCACCTGGCGGGTGCGCCCATGCCTACAGTGGTCGCATGCATCGTTTTGCATCCTTGTACGGGAACCCCTGTGCATGGGCATCGCCATTGAATCCACCCAAAGGACACACCATGAAAAATCGGCATTCTGTCGCCACGACGCTGTTCGTCACCGCCCTTGCGCTCGGCGCAAGCCATTCCGCCTGGGCCCAGAGCACATCCACTGCCAGCACCGGTAGCCCGATGTACAGCGCTGGCAACAGCTATGTAGGCGGCAGCATCGGACGCTCCGACTTCTCCCTTGGCAACGGCACGGGCGCCTTTGCTTCGGACAAGCGCGACACCAGTTACAGCCTGGCCGTCGGCAGCTACATGAGCGGCAACTTCGGCGCGGAACTGGGTTACACCGATTTCGGCAAGCTGCAGCGCGGTGGCGGCACCACCCGTGCCGAAGGTATCAACCTGAGCGCTGTCGGCCGCATGCCGCTGAGCAGCAACTTCAATCTGCTCGGCAAGATCGGCGCGACCTATGGTCATACCCGGGTGTCGGCGGCTGCTGGCTCCGGTATCACCAGCGGCAGTGAGAGCGGACTCGGCGTCTCGCTCGGCCTGGGCGCTGAATATGTGTTCACGCCGCAGCTCTCTGCGGTGCTGCAGTACGAACTGCACGACCTGAAGTTCGCCGGCAGCGGTCGCGACCATATCGGCAACACCTCGCTGGGCCTGCGTTACCGCTTCTGACCCACCGGCGGTTTTCCCGTCTTTGAGATAGACGCATTGATCGTCCCGCTCATGGGACGATCAATCGCGTTTTAGCGTACTTATCAGCGATTGGATGTTGAAACACAATCAGTGAACGGTAAAACCAAAGGGAAAACCCTTGATCATGCCGAATCTGTCGCGGGCGTCGCCTGCCACACACTGAAAGGAAATCCGACCATGAAACTGCTTCACATCGACTCCAGCATCCTGAGTGCCCAATCCGTTTCCCGCCAACTGACCCGTGACATCACGGCCCAATGGCTCGAAAGTCACCCGGGCACCACGGTCGACTATCTGGACCTGGCGATCGACGGCCCCAGCCACCTGTCGGCCGAGTCTCTGGGATTCCGCCTGCCGCCGTCGAGCGACGCGCTCAGCGACGTGCAAAAACGTGAAAACGCGGTTTCTGAAGCGTTGGTCAGCCAGTTCCTCGCCGCGGACGTGATCGTCATCGGTGCACCCCTGTACAACTTTTCGGTGCCGAGCCAGCTCAAGTCCTGGATCGACCGCATCGCGCAAGCCGGTCGTACGTTCACATACACCGACAAGGGCCCCAAGGGCCTGGCCGGTGGCAAGACCGTGATCGTGGCGTCGACCCGCGGCGGCATGTATTCCACCAGTGAAGCCGGCCGTGCGATGGAGCACCAGGAAAGCTATCTGCAGACCGTGTTCGGCTTCCTGGGCATCACCGATGTGCGCTTCGTGCGCGCCGAGGGCCTGGCGATGGGTGACGCCGTGAAGACGCAGGCCCTGGCCACGGCCGCGCAGGCTGTCAAGACGCTGGATACCGACGCCGCGAACCAGTCGCGCGTCAGCCAGGCCGCCTGACACCGCGCCCTGGGGCGCCGCACCGTATCAGTGGTACGGCCGGTCGCCCAGAATGGTCGCCCGGTGCATGACGCGCCGGTGCGGCAGGTAGTCGGCGGTCGCAAAGTGCTGGGTCAGGCGGTTGTCCCAGAAGGCGAAGTCGCCGACCTTCCATTTCCAGCGCACGGTGAACTCCGGCCGGGCGCTGTGCTGCGCCAGCAGGCGCAGCAGCGCATCGCTCTCGGCGGCTGTGAGCTCGAGGATGCGGGTCGTGAAGCCTTCGCTGACGAACAGTCCCTTGCGGCCACTTTCAGGGTGGGTGCGCACGACCGGGTGCACCACGGGGGGATTGGCGGCACAGGCGGCCTCCCAGGTCACGCGCTCGGCGGGCGTGCGCGCAAAGCGCTGCGCCGGGAAGGATTTCACCATGTCGTGTTCCGCCGTCAGGTCGGACAGCAAGGCCTGCATCGGCGCAGACAAGGCTTCGAATGCGGCGATATTGCTCGACCACAGGGTATCGCCCCCGTGGGGCGGCAACTGGCGTGCCGACAGCAGCGATCCCATGGGTGGGGTCTGGATGAAGGTGACGTCGGTATGCCAGTTGTCGTTGTCGGGCGGGTTGGATGCGTCGGTATCCAGCACGATGATTTCGGGTACGTCCGGCACCTGCGGATAGATCGGATGGATATGCAGCTGGCCGAAGCGCTGCGCCAGGTCGCGGTGTTGTGTCGGGGTCAGCGGCTGGTTCTCGAAGAACAGGACATGGTGTTGCAGCAAGGCGGCGTGTACGGCGTCGCGGCTGCGGTCGTCGAGCGGCGCGCACAGGTTCATACCATCGATGCGGGCGCCGATCGCGGGGGTCAGGGGGACAATCTTCATGGCTGGGCTCCGTCGGTCTCAGCCCGAGGGGGCGCTGCGGCCGGGCTGCATGCGAATTGTGCCCCGAGCCGGCCAGGCCGCAGCCTGGCTGATAGCATCGGGCCAGTTCCATTCCTGCTGCGGTACCTCGCCGCTTGTCAATGATGTCGGATCCGGATGTCCTGGTGGCCTGCCTGTGTGCGCAGTGGTGCGGTGTGTGCCGTGATTACGCGGGCGCCTTCCAGATGGTCGCAGAGCGGTTTCCGCAGATGCGTTTTGTCTGGGTCGACGTCGAGGACGCGTCGGATCTGGTCGACCCGGTCGAGGTCGAGAATTTTCCGACACTGCTGATCGCGCGCGGCGGTGAAGCCCATTTTTTTGGCAGCCTCACGCCGCAGGTGGCACTGCTCGAGCGGATCGTGCGCGAGCGCGCGGCCGAAGCCGACCCGGCCTTGTCCGGCCGCGCCGACATGCAGGCGCTGGTTGCGCGGCTGCGCGCCGGCGCCTGATCCCCGTCGCCAACCAGCACCCGTGCCCGCTGTGCGGGTGGCCGTCGCCCCTTGCGCAAACGGGAATGCCTAGAAGCGGCGGGTCAGTTCGGGTGGGTTCGCGAAGGTCTTGCGGAAATGGTCACTGCCCTCGGGCGCCAGTTTGACGCCCGCCTTGCGAATGGCGTCGTCGTCCACCTTGGCCAGCGGTGTGTACTGTGGATGGTGGTGTTCCATGTAGGGGTTGTTGCGCGCTGCGTTGTAGCAGAACAGCACCGTCCAGCGCCGGTTCGGCGAGCGGTTCTGGTCCGAGCGGTGCATCACGTTGGCATGGAAGAACAGGCCATCGCCGGGTTCGAGCTCGACATGCACCAGCTCCAGCTGCTTCTTCATCTCTTCGACCCGGCGCAGGTCGGCGCCGACCTGTTCGCCCGGCAGCACGCCGTGGTCGACCCGGCCCACCCGATGCGAGCCGCGCAAGACCTGCAGGCAACCGTTTTCGCGATTGGCACGGTCCAGCGCCACCATGACGCTGGCCATGTAGGGGAACAGGCAGCCGTTGTGGTACCAGTAGCCGTAGTCCTGGTGCCATTCCCAGGCGCCGCCGTCGTACGGCTCCTTGGCCGTGAGCTTGGAGTGGTAGTGGTAGACCTCGCCACCGAGCATGTCCTCCATCGTGTCGACGACGCGATGGGAGCGAGCGGCCAGGCCGTAGACGCTGTCGCCCGGGTGGTTCCAGGTGGCCATGCGGGTGGACTTGCCTTCCGAGTCCTTGCGGTCATACAGACTGGCGCGCAGCGCGGGGTCCTGCTCGATCGCCGCGCGCATCAGGCCGATCTCTTCGGGGTCGAACAGGGACGGCACGATCACGTAGCCGTCGCGCTCGTACTGGGCGCGCTGCTCTGGGGTGAAAAGACTGGGCATTGGAATGTCTCCGTGGGATTGGTGTTGGTGTTGGTGATGGGCTTGGGTCAACGTGGCACCAGCAGGCCCTGCTGGTGCACGATCTGGTGGGCAAAGGCCTGGGCTTCTTCTTCCCAGAAGTGGTGGTCGGCGCCGCGCACGCGTTCGGCGACGGCGCGCATGTGTTCCTGTGCCGCAGCGGCGGCGGCGGTCTCGTCGCGCCTGGCAATGGCCCGGTAGATGCGCGCATGCTCGGTGTCGGTCTGCGTCGCGTAGCGGATGCCGCGGCGGGGGTCCGCACGCGAGACCCGCGAGCCGACGCGCGAATACTGGAACAGGAACTGTTCGATCGCCAGGTAGTGTTCGTTGTCGGTCGCTGCGCAGATGGCGCAGTGAAAGGCGTGGTCCTGGGCAATGCCATCTTGGCCGGCGCGCACGGCGGCAGCAACCGAGTCGAGCTGTTCGCGGATGCGCTGCAACTGGATGGCGGTGTGTCGACGCGCCGCCAGCATGCAGGCCTGCACCTCGAATCCGGCACGCAACTCCAGCAGCTTGAGCACGGCCTCGGCTGACACGGCGGCTTTCGGGTCCAGGGCCAGTGGTGCGAGATGCGCCCCTTCGCTCACATAGACGCCACGCCCTTGCGAAGAGTTGAGTTTGCCCCGCGACTTCAGGCCTGAGACCGCCTCGCGCATCACGGTGCGGCTGACGCCGAATTCGGCACACAGCCGGGCCTCGGACGGAAGCTTGGTGCCAGGTGTGTATGCGCCCTCGCTGATCCGCGCCTCCAGCGCCTGCGCCACTTGGGCGGACAGGTAGTCGCGCTGCATCGGGCGCACGGCCGCGGTGTCGGCGGTGGCGTCCTGATCAGGCCTATTCGTCATCTTGACTGCTTGTCATACAAGTTTCAGGAATGCTAGCACGGGTTCGCCGATGCACGCAAGAAAACCTGTGCCCATTCATGCGGCATGCTGGCACGCAGCGGCCGGGCGCAGGTCCGGTGGTTATCATGGATCGCACATGAATGAAAAAATCACGCTCATCACAGACCAATTGACAACCCTGGTGGCGAGTTACGGCATGAACGTGCTCGGCGCCATCCTCACGCTGATCGTCGGCTTCGCAGCCGCCAACTGGCTGTCGCGCATGACCACGCGCGCGCTGGCCAGGGCCGAGCGGGTCGACCCGGTGTTCCAGCCGCTGGCGGGCAAGATCGTGCGGGTCGCCGTCATCGTGTTCACGTTGATCGCGGTGCTCAACCGATTCGGTGTCGAGACCACCAGCCTGATCGCCTTGCTGGGTGCTGCCGGCCTGGCCATCGGCCTGGCACTGCAGGGCACGTTGAGCAATGTCGCCGCCGGCGTGATGATCCTGGTGTTTCGGCCATTCAAGATCGGAGACGCGGTCAAGGTCGACGGTGAGGTCTATGTCATCGATCAGCTCGGCTTCTTCATCTGCAAGGCCCACCTGCCCGATGGGCCCGCCGCCTATCTGCCGAACTCCCACATCTGGGGCCAGACCATCATCAACTACTCGGTGACCGACAAGGACCTGCGGCGCATCGACGAGCATTACGGCATCGGCTACGGCGACGACATCAACGCGGCGCTGGCGATTCTGAAGAAGATCGTCGCCGACGAGCCGCGCATCCTGACCGAGCCGGCGCCACTGATCATCGTCGATTCGCTGGGTGACAGCTCCGTCAACATCCTGTTTCGCGTCTGGACGGCCCGGGCCGACTGGTGGGATACCAAGCTCGATCTGGTACAGCGCTGCAAGGAGGGGCTGGAGGCCGGTGGCATCAGCATTCCGTTCCCGCAGCGCGATATCCACCTGATCGCGCAGCCGGCGCCGGCCAGTCAGGCCTGACCCAGGCCCTCGGCCTCGCACCCGGGCTGCCGCGGGGCCGCCTTCGGGCTCAGGCGGACTTGGCGTCGATCGCCGCGTACGCGACGATTTCCATCTTCATGCCTGGCACCACCAGCGCCGCCACCGCGGCACTGGACCGGTTGGGATACGGCGCACGGAAGAATTCCCGATACACCGCGTCGATGGCCGCCATGTCCTTGATGTCGACCATGTAGATCAGCACCTGCGTCACGTCGGCCAGGCTTCCGCCGGCGGCGGTGACCGCGCTTTGGAGGTTGCCGAAGGTCAGGCGTGCCTGGTCGGTGATGGGGCCGGTGTCGATGCTGCCATCCGCGCGCACGGGACCGTGTGCGGTGAACAGGAGGCCGCCGCCCTTGACGGCCCAGGAGAACGGTTGTGCCAGCGCGGGCAGGCCGCAGTCGATGACTTCTTTCATGGGGTTGCGCTATCTCTCGTTGATCAGTTGCTGCAGTTGCAGGTACCAGGGATGATCGGCCGCGCGCAGGTCGCTGTGGGTCTGGAAATGGTCGCGGCCATCACGAACCACATACCGTACCACGCAGGGCGCTTGCTTCAGCAACGCATGCAGTCGCCGGTTGGAGCGGATCACGCGCTCGCTGTCGCGCTCGCCGTGGCTCAGCACCATCGGCACCGCATTGCCGCCCGTCCAGCACAGGGGGCTCATCAGTGCATCTTCGTCCGCGCCTGCCAGCACCATGGTGTACACCCGCTCCTCCAGGCTTCCCGGGCTGGGAGCGGGATGGTAAAGATCCATGATCCCGCTGATCGGCAGGCAGCCCCGGATCGCCTGTGCAGGGATGCCGGCCGCGGACCAGCGGTCCCTTCGCAAGGCAGTCATCGTCGCCAGATGGCCGCCGGCCGAGTGGCCCGACAGGTAGAGCTGCCCGGCGTCACCGCCCAACGGGCCTATGGCTTCGCCCAGCGCAGCCAACACGGCCAGGCAGTCGTCGAGCGGCGCCGGCATGCGGTGCGCAGGCGCCAGCCGGTAGGACGGCGCCACCAGTACCAAGCCCATGCGCACGATGTGGGGCGCCATGAATCGCACGTAGTCGCGATAGCCGTTGGTCCAGCCGCCGCCATGCCAGAACACCAGCACCGGTGCGCGTTCGGCATCGCGTGGCGCATAGACGTCGTAGCGTTGCAGCCGGTCCTTCCCATAGGGCAGGTCAGGTGTCACGACGATGCTGTCGGGCAAGGCCTCCTGGGCCCAGGTCATGACCTGTACGGCATAGTCTTCCGCGGCCTGGAACGGCATCGGCATCTGGTGATCGGGATCGACAAACGAGGGAAAGGACATGGGGTGGTGTCGGGGTTGTGCGTCAGTCCAGCAGCGGCGCATAGTGAAGAATGGCGTCGTGCAGCGAGTGCCTGGGCGTCCAGCCCAGTTCGCGCGCGGCGGCGGAAATGTCGGATGCGGCGGTGCGTACATGGGGAAAGCCCGCAAAACCGCCTGTGGGTGTCACGGCCATGCGCACCGACAGCGCGGGATAAAGCGTTTGCACGGATGCGACGACATCGTCGAAGCTTGCCAACTGGCCCAGCCCGATGTTGTAGACGCCTTGCATGGGTGCATCGGCGTCGAGGGCCGTCACATTGGCGAGGGCACAGTCGCGCGCATCGATGAACTCCTCGCCGCCGCACCAGACGGTGAACGGGTCGTCGATGACCGCGGTTTCCCCGCGCCGCGCCGGCAGCAGCAAGCTGGACAGGACCTTGCCTGGCACCGAGGTTCCGGGCCCGCGCCAGGCGCTGATGACCGCGGCATAACGCAGCGCGACAACGCTGACGCCATACAGGTCCCGATACAGCAGACCCAGATATTCACCGGTAACCTTGCTGCCCACATAGATCGAGGCCGGCCGAT
>Ga0116169_1002370_pt1 | contig 13962 bp, 11 predicted proteins | sample AD_UKC130_MetaG_FD_89796 | JGI IMG/M metagenome (GOLD analysis project Ga0116169, IMG submission 89796) | Active sludge microbial communities of municipal wastewater-treating anaerobic digesters from Canada - AD_UKC130_MetaG | ecosystem: Engineered > Bioreactor > Anaerobic > Digestate | place...
CGCGGAACGACATCGACGACTGCATAACCGCCGCCACCGGTAGAAACCCACTTACCGCCGGTCACCTCATCGGCCAGGTCACGCACCGCCAAATACGACGCCCGCTGACCATCGACGCTGAGCATGAGGTTGGTGAGCGGATCGTCCATATGGGAGTCACAGCCGTGCTGACTCACAATGACCTCAGGAGCGAACTCGCGGACGATCGGTGGGACGACGGCATGGAACGCGCGCAACCAGCCGGCATCGGAAGTCCCCGGCGGCAGCGGAACATTCACTGCAGATCCTTCGGCTCCCTCGGCGCCAACCTCGGTCGAGTAGCCCGTTCCCGGGAAAAGAGACTTGGGCGACTCATGCAACGAAATCGTCAACACCCGAGGATCGTGGTAGAAAATCGCCTGCACGCCGTCACCGTGGTGAGCATCTACGTCTAGATAGACGATTTTCTTGGCGCCGTGATCCAGCATCCATTGGATACCCATCGCCACATCGTTGTAGACACAAAAGCCGCTCGCTCGGCCCGGCATCGCATGGTGCAGTCCGCCGCTGACGTTGATCGCCCGCTTGCGTTCGCCGGTCCAAACCAGTCGAGCCGCTTCGACACTCGCCCCAGTAATCAACGCACTGGCCTCGTGCATGCCAGCAAATACCGGATTGTCCTCGGTTCCTAAGCCGTGATCAGCGTCGGCATGAATCGGATGTTTACTCAGATTCATTACCCGCTCGATGTAATCGGGCGTGTGCACGGCCAGCAGTTCAGATTCGGTCGAAGCTTTCGCACCCACCACATCGAGGCGGTCGAGCACACCCAATTCGCCGGCCAAAGCCATCGTCAACTTCACCCGCACAGGAGCCATCGGGTGCGAGGGCCCGAAGTCGTAATCGGTTAGGCGCTCGTCAAACACCACCGCGGCGCGATCGTCCATGCTGTCAGCCTAGTTCGGCCGAGCGACCAATCGCTGCCCGGACACCTGCCTCGACCCCTGCGCCGACGCCCAACTGGTCGAAAGTCGTAATCGCCGCGTGGGTGGTTCCGTTCGGCGAGGTAACTCGCCGACGTAGTTCTTGGGCTGACTCACTCGACTGAGACAGCAGTTGGGCCGCTCCGTTCAGGGTCTGAACGGCCAAGGTCTGCGCCGTTTCCTCCTCGAGGCCAGCAGCCACCCCGGCGGCAATCATGTGCTCGGCCAGATAAAACAAGTACGCCGGCCCAGATCCTGAAATCGCCGTAACCGCGTCCTGGCGAGACTCATCAAGGACAACCACATCACCGCCGGCCGACAACAAGTCGACGACTTCTTGCAGTTTGGCCGAACTCACCGCCGAACCGGGCGAAACCCCAAAGACACCCAAGCCGATAACGGCGGGCGTGTTCGGCATCGCCCGCACGACGGCAACCCCATCAACCAAGGCTTCCTCGATGGTTGCGGTGCGCACGCCAGCGGCCAACGAGACCACGGTTACCTCGGCGTCAACAAAGCCAGTGAGTTCGGCAAGGACCGAAGGAACATCTTGCGGCTTGGTCACCAGCAGGACCACATCGGCGCCGGCCACGGCAGCCAACTCCGCAGACGTCTCAAAACCCTGATCGGCTAAGGCAAGTCGCCGCTGTTCACTGCGCTCGACTACGACTAGGTCTTCATACCCTGCACCGGCCATCGCCGTGAGCAAAGTCCCACCCATAACGCCACCGCCAACGACCGCGATTCTCATACAAGGAGCGTAGTTCCCCAACAGTTCGCTGTCGCCGGACCCCAGAAATCGGGCAAGTCAGCAGGCTATGCCTAAGAATTCGAGTGCCGCGTCGATCGTGTCCACCACGACGAACAAGTCCTCATCGGCCGGGCCGAGGAAACCTTGAGAAACCCCGTGCCGCACGATCTGGCGCAGCGCAGCGAAATAGCCAGCCACGTCGACGACCACAATCGGCTTGTCATGGAAGCCGAGTTGGCGCCAAGTCAAAATCTCGAAGAACTCCTCATAGGTACCCAAGCCACCAGGCAAGACCACAAAGGCGTCAGCCAGTTCATGCATTTTCGCTTTGCGCTCGTGCATCGTGTCCACGACATGCACCTCGGGCAGATTGCCGTTGCCACTCTCGCGCTTAAGTAGAGATTCGGGGATTACTCCAACGACGTGACCGTCACCGGCCAGCGCGCCTTCGGCCACCGCCCCCATCAAGCCGATTCCACCGGCGCCGAAAACTAGGGTCACGTTCGCTCGGGCAAGCGCCGCACCCAATTCCCTTGCGCTCTGCACATACTCCGGGTCCGTGCCCGACCTTGAACCGCAAAACACGCAAACCGAACCGATCTTGGTCGCACTCATGAGTAAAGAATCGCAGCCTCGCCAAGCGCCTGGGCACCCGACGCCGAGCCGCAGCCAGATACGGTGAGCCAAATGCGAATCGACCCGTTCCTAGTGCTGCTGCTGTCCTTTGCCGGCATGGGAATTGTGCTGCCCGCCCAAGGCACTGCGAGCGAGGTTGTCGGGGTTCTGGTTCAAATTGGCATTGCAATGCTGTTCTTCCTCTACGGCGCCAGACTGTCCACCGCGGAGGTGAGAAACGGTGCCACCGCCTGGCGAGCACACCTGCTGATCGTCTCAATCACTTTCGGCCTGTTCCCGCTCCTAGGTCTGTCACTCCACCTGTTTTCACCTGCAGCAATAAGTCCCGCACTACTTGCGGCGCTGCTGTTCTTGTGCACCGTCCCCTCGACTGTGCAGTCGTCGGTTGCCTTTACCGGGATCGCGGGTGGAGATGGCGCGGTTGCAGTTGTCGCGGCCAGCCTGTCTAGCCTGCTTGGCGTATTCCTCACTCCGCTGCTGGTCGCCGCTCTAATCGGCAGCCACGCGGCAATAACCGCCACCGCAATCGGGCGCATCGTGCTGCTGTTGTTACTGCCATTTGCGCTCGGTCAACTTTCTCGACGGTGGCTTGCCGGTTGGGTCAACGATCACCGCAGCACGCTACTGCGATTCGACCGGTCGACGGTCTTGCTCGTGGTCTATGCGGGCTTCAGCAAAGGAACCAACGCCGGCGTTTGGTCACAACTTCGCTGGCTTGACGCGGCCGTAGTCATCGTCTCAGTCGCGGCCTTGCTCGCGATTAGTTCGGCCTACTGCCTACTTGCCTCGAAGCGTTTCGATCGGGGCACCCAAATTGCCATCTACTTCTGTGGGACGAACAAGTCGCTGGCGGCCGGGCTGCCGATTGCCAGCGTGCTGTTCTCGGCGAGTACTTTCCCGCTGATGATTTTGCCGTTGATGCTGTACCACCAACTTCAACTGATCGTCGGCTCGTTCGTGGCCAGCAGGTGGGCCAACAAGGTCAGGGCCGATTAGACCGCAGCAACCCCAAGGTGCTGGCGAGCGAAGTCCAATGCCTCCAATAAGTCAGCATCGCGATCGGGAGCTTTACGGGTGTTGACTTCGACCACGACATGGCCAGCGAAGTTGTTCTGCGCGAGCCTCGCCAAAAGCACGTCGCAACCTTGATCGCCTCGCCCGGGGATCAAATGCTCATCCTTGAACGACCCACTGCCGTCAGCTAAGTGGATGTGCGCGAGCCGGTCACCAAGATCATCGAGCAACTTCAACGTATCGATCTGCGCGGTCGATGCGTGGGAGAAATCAACGGTCACGTTTTCGTAACTGTGCGGCAGCGGATCCCAGCCGGGCGCGTAAGCCTGGAACTCGCGCTTGCCCGAGCGCCACGGATACATGTTCTCGACCGCGAAGGCGACATCGTATTCGTCTTCGAGCCGCGCGATTCCTTCGACAAATCCCTTGGCGTACTCGCGTTGCCAGCGAAACGGTGGGTGCACCACGACGGTGTCCGCGCCCACGTCCAGCGCCATCTCGGCACTTCGATGGAGTTTGCCCCAAGCCTCGGTCCCCCAGACCCGTTGAGTCACCAGCAAGCAGGGCGCGTGAACAGAAACAATGTCGATCCCATGAGACTTCGAAAGTGCCTTGACCGCGGTGGTGTCGGCACTGACGTCGTCGAGGCCAACCATTACTTCGACTCCGTCGTAACCGAGTCTGGCTGCGGCTTCAAAGCCCGCAGCAGTTCCGCCCGGGTACACCGAAGAGGTGGACAGCGAAACTCGAGGTTGATGTTTAGACACGCTCACGCCTCCCAGCGTAGGACGACCGCGGTCATAGGTGATCCAAATACTCGATCAGAACGCCTTCGCGAAGTGCCCACGGGCACACTTCAAGCAACTCCAGGCCGAAAAGATCCATCGTCGCTTCGGCCACTAGCGCGCCGGCAAGCATCTGATGCGCTCTAGTTGCCGACACTCCTGGAAGTTCGGCGATCTGGTCATTCGTAGAGACCCGCAATTGTCCAACCAGTTGCTGAAGATCACCAAAACGCAGTTCCCGGCGAACATACGGCCCCTCAGCGCGTGGGGCGGCTCCGCACATCCGGGCAAGCGAACGAAACGTCTTACTGGTGGCGACTGCCCGGTCGAAACCGCCGTTTCGCAATAGCGGCCCGGCCACGGCGCCGATCTCGCGGCGAACGTCGCGGCGAACATCGGCGAACGCTTCGCCGCGGTCGAACCGCTCACGAGTCAACCGGCCTACCCCCAACGGCAACGACACGGCGGCTTCTGGACTTTCGTCAGCGCCTACTGCGAGTTCTAAGGAGCCGCCGCCAATATCGAACATGCCGATACGGCCGGCCGACCAGCCGAACCAGCGACGAACCGCCAGAAAGGTCAGGCGGGCTTCGTCCTCACCGGGCAGGACGCGCAGGTCCATACCGGTTTGGTCGCGAACCAGCCGCAGGACCGAATCTGCGTTCGGGGAGTCGCGGACCGCCGACGTCGCAAACGCGATTACTCGCTCGGCACCCTTATCCTCGGCTTGCGAACGCGCTTCGGCCACATATTTGACGAGGCGTTCGATGCCCGCGTCAGTCATCGCGCCATCTTGGGCCAAGTTCTCGGCCAATCGAAGCGGTTCACTGTACGAGTGGGCCGGAACCGGCGGCCCACCGCGGAACGCATCCACGATAAGGAGGTGGCCCGTGTTCGAGCCGATGTCTAGAACGCCAATGCGCATAAGTCCAAGTGTCCCACTGCTTGTCGCCGGCCGAAGCAAGAGTGCTGATTTGTTCTTTGGCTTAGTCTTTCGCTTGTGCCCGAAATTGACCTGGGATTTCCTCGCTCGTTCGTCGAATTCGCGAATCCGTCCGACGCCAGCGAACGGTTCCGTTGCGACCTTACTTGGCTGACCTCAAAGTGGACTTGCATCTTCGGCAACGGCTGCCCGGGGATCTACCAAACCTCTCCTGACGCCGGCTGCTGCACCTTAGGCGCCCATTTCAGTGGTGACGAGGACCATGCTCGGGTGGCCGAATTCGTTGCCGAACTCGACCCAACCGAATGGGAACTGCACGATGAAGGTCACCGAAACGGCTGGACCGAACGCGACGAGGACGACGAACTGAAAACTCGTCCGGTGGACGGCGCCTGCATTTTCCACAACTCGGCCGAATTTGAGGGCGGCTACGGCTGCGCCCTGCACGCCCATGCCCTTGCTACTGGCCGCGAACCACACACGACCAAGCCTGACGTCTGCTGGCAACTACCGCTGCGGCGCGAGTTTCGAGAAATCGACCCTGGCGACGGTGAGAACTACACCGAAGTCGTGATCGGTGAATACACCCGAACCGGCTGGGGCCCCGGCGGCGCCGATCTGGATTGGTACTGCTCGGCCAATACCGAAGCTCACGTTGGGGTCGAACCGGTTTACGTCAGCAACCGAGCCGAGCTCGTGGCGATGATGGGGCCAGCCGGCTATGACGTGCTGGCCGAGCACTGCAAGGCCTTCATCAGCAATGGCCGACCCGTGCCGCATCCGGCGGACCCAAGGTGACCCTGATCACCGCGCCGCGGCGGTAGGTGGCCACAATGAAGGTATGCACCTCGACCATCTGTCGTTCGCCGTCGGACCAGCTGGCCTCAAGACGACCGCCAGCGAGCTGAGCGAAAAATTCGGCGCCGCGTTTCTCGCCGGAGGCGTTCACCCACGCTTTGGCACCAACAACATGATCTTGCCGTTGCAGAACCGCCAGTACCTCGAACTCGTTGAGGCGCTAGAACATCCGGCCTCCGAAAAGGCACCGTTCGGTCAGGCAGTCAAAGCCCGCAGCGAGTTGGGTGGCGGCTGGCTTGGCTGGTGCGTGAGCGTTGAGGACATCGAACCGGTCGAGCATCGAATCGGACGACATAGTGTCCCGGGCAATCGCCACCGTCCCGACGGCTACAACCTGAACTGGCAACAGATCGGCGTCCACGGCATGCGCACGGATCCGCAATTGCCCTACGTGCTCAAGTGGGACGTTCCAGCTGAGGAGCACCCGTCGCAGATGGCCGAGTCCGACGTCACCTTGGTCGCCTTGGAAATTGCCGGTTCCCCCGAACGCCTCGCCGACTGGCTCGGCGAACCGGCAGTTAGTGCCCTCGAACAGATCGAAGTTCGCTGGGTTGCACCAAACGGCGCGCCTGGCATCTTGGCAGCCGAGTTCGAAACACCAACGGGCATCGTTCGCCTCTGAGGACAACCCAAAACTTGTCGGCCTAGTTCTTTAGGCTTGAGCCATGCCTCCAAAGACTGCAGCCGCGTTCGCCTGTTCCGAATGCGGCTGGACCACGGCGAAATGGGTCGGCCGCTGCGGCGAATGCCAATCCTGGGGGACGGTAGATGTCGCCGGTGGAGCCAGCAGGACCGGCCGAACCGCAGCAGCCCCAGTAAGCAGCCCGGCCGTGCCCATCGCCCAAGTGGCCGCGACCGAGGCCGCTGCAACCGGCTCTGGCATCGCCGAACTAGATCGCGTCCTCGGCGGCGGCGTGGTCCCCGGCGCGGTGATGTTGCTGGCGGGCGAACCAGGCGTCGGCAAATCCACTCTGCTTTTGGAGGTCGCTGCCAGGTGGGCAAACGCAGGCCGGCGAACCCTCTACGTTTCGGGCGAGGAGTCGGCCGCTCAGGTTCGCCTGCGGGCCGAGCGCACCGGCGCGCTCGCCGATGAACTTTTCCTCGCGGCCGAAACAGACTTGGGCGGGCTGCTCACCCACATCGACACCGTGAAGCCAAGCCTGGTGATTGTCGACTCCGTCCAAACCATCGGTTCGGCAAATATCGACGGCGTGCCCGGCGGGGTCACTCAAGTGCGCGAAGTGGCCGCCACCGTGATCGCTCGGGCAAAGGCCGAAGGCATCGCCGTCTTGTTGGTTGGCCACGTGACCAAGGACGGCTCAGTTGCGGGCCCGCGCGTGCTCGAACATCTAGTTGACGTGGTTTTGCAGTTCGAAGGCGACCGCACAAGTCGCCTTCGCCTACTCCGCGCTACTAAGAACAGGTTTGGCCCGGTAGACGAGATCGGCTGTTTTGATCTTGTCGACGCCGGGATTGTGGAAGTCCCTGACCCGACCGGATTGTTCGTTTCGCGCCACGAGTCCCCAGTGCCAGGCACCTGCGTGACCGTCACGATGGAAGGCAGGCGCCCACTGCTGGCAGAGGTCCAAGCGTTGACCGTGCCAGCGACAACCCCCTCGCCGAGGCGCTCCTCGAGCGGGCTGGACGCCTCCCGGGTGGCAATGCTGCTCGCCGTACTGACCAAGACCGGCGTTTCGCTGGGTCAGCATGACGTCTACACCGCTTCGGTCGGTGGCGCCCGGCTCCATGAGCCGGCCGTTGATTTGGCGGTTGCACTGGCAGTGATTTCGGCTGCCGGCGGAACTCCCCTGCCGGCCGGACTGGTCGCGATCGGCGAGGTTGGCCTCGCTGGCGAAGTTCGAACCGTTCACGGAATTGAGTCCCGTTTGCGCGAGGCCGCCCGGATCGGTTTCACCCACGCAATCGTCCCGGCCGGGGCCGAAGACCTAAACCAAGTTGGACTTCGCGTGCTTCGTGCCGCGGATCTGTCTGCTGCGCTACGCGCTCTGCCCTAAGATGAGCGCGACTAGTCAGTAGAACGGGGATTCGCGGTGGCCGCACTGGATTTGAGAGCAACACTGAGTTCAGTGGCGCCCGGAACCGCGCTTCGCGAAGGCTTGGAACGGATTCTGCGTGGCCGAACTGGTGCCCTGATCGTGCTCGGCCAGGACCGACTCATCGATTCGATCTCAACCGGTGGCTTCACCTTCGACGTGCCATTCACTGCTACCGGCCTGCGAGAACTTGCGAAGATGGACGGCGCGATCATTCTCGACTCGTCCGCTTCTCGGATCGTGCGCGCCGCAGTCCACCTGATGCCCGACCAGTCAATCCCGACGACTGAATCTGGTACCCGTCACCGAACTGCCGAGCGCGTAGCTCGTCAAAGTGGCGTGCCGGTGATCTCGGTGTCGGCGTCAATGCACATGATCGCGGTCTACCTCAATGACGACCGCTACGTGCTCGAAGACGCAACCGCTGTCGTCGGAAGGGCAAACCAGGCGTTGCAGACGCTCGAGCGCTATCGCACCCGTCTCGACGAAGTCTCCGATGCCCTTTCGGCACTTGAGGTTGAGGACCTCGTCACGATCCGCGACGTCGCTGCTGTTGCCCAGCGGCTTGAGATGGTTCGCCGGATCGCCGATGAAATCGAGACGTACGTCCTCGAACTTGGCTCCGAAGGCCGCCTGCTCTCACTGCAGCTAAACGAACTAATCGCCGGGGTGGACGCCGAACGTACCCTGATTGTGCGCGACTACCTGCCAACAGGCTCTGAAGAGCTAATTCCAGAAATTTTGGAAAGCTTGGCCGAACTGGATTCAGAGGCCGTACTCGACCTGGGTCGAGTTGCCGTGGCCCTGCAGATCGGCGACACCCACACGTTAGATTCTTCAGTTTCGCCTCATGGCTATCGTTTGCTCGCTCGCATCCCGCGACTGCCCGCGACCGTAGTGGAGCGCCTTATCGTCCACTTCGGCACTCTGCAGCGACTGCTGGCCGCGAGTCTGGACGATCTCCAGGCCGTAGAGGGCGTAGGCGACTTGCGTGCACGTGGGGTCCGCGATGGCCTTTCGCGACTTGCCGAGTCGAGCATGCTCGAACGCTACGTCTGAGCCGCCCTAGTCAGGTCAGGCCGAATTACTGCGGTTTTGGAGTCTGCTTTGTTGCCGGGGTAGAAGTTGGTGCCGGGGTTGCGGTTGGCGCAGTCGTTGGCGTCGTTGTCTCTGCTGGCCGGCGCACGATCGTGAACGTCGCTGCCCCCGGTTCGCCGCCATAAGTGCCGACCTTGACCGTGTAGGTTCCTGGCCCGGCAAAACCTTCACCCGCGCCGCACGCCTTCCCCGAGCCTTTACCCGACCATTCGACCGGGGTGACCGCTGCCCACCCGCCGGCAATCTGCACGGGCGCGGTGAAGAACGCCGTCCGACAAACCGAGGAGTCATAGATTGGCGCTCGCTTCGCGTCGATCACCACTAACAGTTCGGCGGCGGTCGGCTCGAAAGTGCACGGCACTGAATCCAAGGTAGCGATCATCAAGTCCATCGCGATGGGTCCGCCGGCGTACTGCCCGGGGGCCACCGACGGGAGTATCCGCAGGTTCTCTGGCTTACATGGGGTAGTTGAGGTGTCCAAGGAGACCATGACCTGATCGGGCGCAGGCTCAGTCGCTGAAGGAGTTGCCGAAGCCGTGGTGGGGGTCGATTTTGCGGCCTTGTCAGGCGCTTTTTCGGCGCCACCAAACATCTGGACGACTTGGATGCCAATCCAAAGTAGGGCGATTAGTCCGGCCAACACGAGCAAGCGCCGACGCCAATAGACGTCTTTGCTAACTCGCCGGTTGCTCACCAGAACACGTTATCGGCCAGCACTGAAGCCACTGCGCCGACTCGCCACGCCGAAGCGTGGTGCGGGTCAGTCTTCTGAACCCGCACCAGCCTCGACCGCTGGCGGCAGGCCAGTCAATTCAAGGTCGGCCTTGGAAGTGCCGGTGAAGACGTACTCGCCGTCAACAACGTCGATTAGCACGATCTGGCTGGGACGAAGATCGCCGTAGAGCAACTTCTCTGCCATGACATCTTCGATCTCGCGTTGGATCGTCCGGCGTAGCGGACGAGCACCCATCACCGGGTCGAAGCCGGTGGAAGCCAACTTCTCCTTGGCTGCGGTCGTCAACTCGATCGAGATATCCCGCTCGGCAAGTCGCGACTCCAGCGAGTTGACCATCATGTCGACCATCTGCAAGATCTCATCTTGGGTCAACGGCGGGAACACGATGATTTCGTCGATCCGGTTCAAGAACTCAGGGCGGAAGTGCTGCTTGAGTTCGGTGCCGACCCGCTCCTTCATCCGCTCGTAGGTGCCGACCGCGTCGCCAGCCTGGGAGAAGCCAAGGTTCACGCCCTTGGCGATCTCGCGCGCGCCCAAGTTCGTGGTCATGATGATGACCGCGTTCTTGAAGTTGACGACTCGGCCCTGCCCATCGGTGAGGTGTCCCTCTTCGAGGATCTGCAGCAGCGAGTTGAAGATATCTGGGTGCGCCTTCTCGATCTCGTCGAAGAGCACCACGCTAAATGGCTTACGGCGCACCTTCTCGGTGAGTTGGCCGCCCTCTTCGTAGCCGACGTAGCCCGGTGGCGTGCCGAACAGCCGCGAAACTGTGTGCTTCTCGCCGAACTCGGACATGTCGAGCTGGATGAGCGCCTCGTCGTCACCGAAGAGGAACTTGGCCAACGCCTTGGAAAGCCACGTCTTGCCGACGCCCGAAGGGCCAGCAAAGATGAACGAACCGCCCGGGCGGCGGGGATCCTTCAACCCAGCACGGGTACGTCGGATCGCCCGCGAGAGCGCCCGGATTGCCTCGTCTTGGCCGATGACGGTCTTGTGGAGTTCTTCTTCCATGTTGAGCAGTCGGCTGGACTCTTCTTCGCTCAACTGACCAACCGGGATGCCAGTCGCCTTTGCCAATACTTCAGCAATTAGGTGTTCGTCGACTACGGCAACCTGGTCGAGGTCGCCGGACTTCCACGCCCGCTCCCGTTCATTGCGCGCGTTGATCAGCTTCTTTTCTTCGTCGCGCAGGCTGGCCGCGAGTTCGAAGTCTTGAGCATCAATCGCGCCTTCTTTGCGGCGGCGAACATCGGCGATGTTTTCGTCGAATTCCTTGAACTCCGGCGGCGTGGCCGCCCGGCGGATCCGCAGCCGGGCGCCGGCCTCGTCGATCAAGTCGATCGCCTTATCCGGCAAGAAGCGGTCGCTGACGTAACGGTCGGCCATCGTGGCAGCAGCCGAAAGTGCCTCGTCGGTAATGGTCACGCGGTGGTGAGTCTCGTAGCGGTCACGCAGACCCTTGAGGATCTCGACGGTGTCAGCTACCGACGGCTCGTTGACCAGCACTGGCTGGAAGCGGCGGTTGAGCGCAGCGTCCTTTTCGAAGTGCTTGCGGTACTCGTCCAACGTGGTAGCACCGATGGTCTGAAGCTCGCCGCGCGCCAGCATCGGCTTGAGGATGCTGGCCGCATCGATCGCGCCTTCGGCAGCACCAGCGCCAACGAGGGTGTGAATCTCGTCGATGAACAAGATGATGTCGCCGCGGGTCTTGATCTCTTTGAGGACCTTCTTGAGCCGCTCTTCGAAGTCGCCGCGGTAGCGCGAGCCAGCAACCAACGCACCAAGATCAAGCGTGTAGATCTGCTTGTCTTTGAGCGTCTCGGGCACGTCGCCGCGCACAATGTCTTGAGCAAGCGACTCGACCACGGCGGTCTTGCCGACGCCGGGTTCGCCAACTAGGACCGGGTTGTTCTTGGTTCGGCGGCTGAGGGTCTGCATGACCCGCTCAGCCTCATCGTCGCGGCCGATTACTGGATCGAGTTTGCCTTCACGGGCAGCTTGGGTGAGGTTGCGACCGAACTGGTCGAGCACGGCGCTCGATGCCGCTGGCGCCTCGGATGAGCTACTACCTGAGGTCTCAGACTCTTTGCCTTGGAAGCCGCTGACCAGTTGGATTACCTGCTGGCGCACTCGGTTCAGGTCAGCACCCAACTTGACGAGGACTTGCGCCGCGACGCCTTCGCCTTCGCGAATCAGACCGAGCAAGATGTGCTCGGTGCCGATGTAGGTGTGCCCCAACTGCAGCGCTTCACGCAGACTCAGCTCGAGCACCTTTTTGGCGCGCGGAGTGAACGGGATATGCCCGCTGGGGGCTTGCTGGCCCTGGCCGATGATGTCTTCAACCTGGCCGCGGACTGCCTCAAGCGAGATGTCGAGGCTCTCCAGAGCCTTGGCAGCAACGCCCTCGCCTTCGCTAATCAGACCGAGCAGGATGTGCTCGGTGCCGATGTAGTTGTGGCTAAGAAGGCGTGCCTCTTCTTGGGCAAGCACTACGACTCGGCGGGCCCGGTCGGTAAATCTCTCGAACATCGTCGTCCCCTCTGCTGGACTGTTCTCTTCAGCATAGACGTGAAGCGGTAACCCTCACTTTGCTGTCCAACTAACTAAACCGTTGATCGTGGCAGGTGATTCCACCGTTCGCTGACGGCAGAATCGGTCAATTTCGCCGAGTTCTACTCGCGTCGCTGAATCGGGAACAAGATCGCTTCGCGAATTCCGATTCCCTGTAGGAGCATGACGAGCCGATCCACACCGACCCCAATGCCACCGGCCGGTGGCATGCCGAACTCCAAAGCTCGCAAGAAGTCCTCATCGACGTCCATCGCCTCGGGGTCGCCTGCCGCAGCCAGCCGAGCCTGCTCCTCGAGTCGCTCGCGTTGAACAACTGGGTCGTTCAACTCTGAGTAGGCCGGCGAGAGTTCGACACCGTTGATGATTAGGTCCCAAGCCTCAACGAGCCCTGGTGTTGTGCGGTGCTTCTTGGCTAGCGGTCGAACCGCCGCCGGGTAGTCGCAAACGAAAGTCGGCTGAATCAGGGTGTGCTCGACCAGCTTTTCGAAAAGTTCGAGCACGATCTCGCCGGATCCCCAGCCGTCTTTGAGGCTGACGTCGTGCGTCTGGGCAAGTTCACGCAGCACGGATTCTTCAGTGGTTACGTCCACGTTCGTGCCGGTGGCCTCACCAACGAGTTCGTGAATGGTGGCTCGTCGCCACGGCGCTTCAAGATCAATCGAACTGCCATCTCGACCCGGTACTACCGTCTTGCCAACTGCCCGGGCGGCATCAACAACCAGTTCACGAACGAGGGTTGCCATGGTGTCGTAAGAGCCGTAGGCCTCATACGCCTCGAGCATCATGAACTCAGGGTTGTGAGTGTTGTCGACGCCTTCGTTGCGGAAGGTTTTGCCGATCTCGTAAACCTTGTCGATGCCACCGACAAGGGCTCGCTTCAGGTGCAGTTCCAACGCGATCCGCAACAGCGACGACTCGTCAAAAGCGTTCAGATGCGTGTGGAACGGCCGAGCCGCGGCGCCGCCGTTGGTGTGTTGCAGGACCGGGGTCTCCACCTCGATGTAGCCGTTGCGATCGAGGGTCGCTCGCAGCGACTTGAGCACGGCGGCCTTTACCCGCACGTTGTCGCGGGCTTCTTCGCGAACGATTAGGTCCACGTAACGCATCCGGGTGCGAGCTTCGTCTGAAAGCGGCTTGTGTTCGACTGGAAGTGGTCGCAGCGTCTTCGCGGCAAGTTGCCAACTGGTGGTCATCACTGAGAGTTCGCCACGGCGGCTGGTGATGACTTCGCCGGTGACCGCTAGGTGGTCACCCAAGTCAACTAACGCCTTGAAATCGGCCAGGGCTTCCTCGCCCACTTCGGCCAGCGAAAGCATCGCCTGGATTTCGGTGCCGTCACCCTCGCGCAACCGGGCAAAGCAGAGCTTGCCGGTGTTGCGCAGGAAGATGATCCGGCCCGCGATCGTTACCTTCTGGCCAGTTTGGGCATCGGCACCGAGCTCTTCAGCGTTGTAGGTGCTGACGACTTCGCCGATCGTGTGAGTGCGCTCGATCAGCAGCGGGTAAGGGTCGATGCCAGCATCGATTAGCCGTTGACGCTTCTCGCGGCGCACC
>Ga0116169_1002371_pt1 | contig 13957 bp, 10 predicted proteins | sample AD_UKC130_MetaG_FD_89796 | JGI IMG/M metagenome (GOLD analysis project Ga0116169, IMG submission 89796) | Active sludge microbial communities of municipal wastewater-treating anaerobic digesters from Canada - AD_UKC130_MetaG | ecosystem: Engineered > Bioreactor > Anaerobic > Digestate | place...
TCGCATTAATTGCATTAATTGGGGTCAGATTCCAATTAATTTTGGCCTTTTGCGCTTGGTGGTTGGGCGTGAGTAGCTCTACTTTTTGATTGTTGCTGGCCGGGATATGCGCCCGGCGGCGCACCTCGCAAGTGCCCCGACACAGGTTTGCACCGTAGCGCAGCGAAGGGGTCGCAGACTTGGGGGCGTGTTCTTTGCCTCCTTTCTTGCACGAGCAAGAAAGGAGGTCGCCCGCCGGGGCGAGACCCGGCCAGCGACATCAGCAATGTAAAGAACCACAAGAGCAATCACCGTGCGTCGTGAGTCCTGCCGTTTTCAGGCCGTGCAGGCCCCTCACCCCTCCCTCTCCCCAAAGGGGCGAGGGCGATCCGTCGCGCAAGATCAGGCCTTGTCCGCCTTGCCTGCCGCATTCGCAAACCGGCTCAGCTGCCTGTCCAGCCACCAGGGCGCGCGTCCCTCGTCTTCCGCGGCTTCCTTGCGCCGTATGGCGTTGCGCACCACGATGGAGCCCAGGTAGCGGATGGGTTCGGGCGGAAACAGCCCCAGCGGCCCGCGCGTGAGCGGACTGCGCGTCCAGGCGTTGTCTTCGTCCAGCACCAGGGACGACAGGATTTGCCCGCCCATGTAGCTCGGGCCCACGCCATTGCCCGAATAGCCGAAGCCGTAGAACGTGTTGGCGGCGCCGTTCAGGCGGCCAAAGAAGAGAAAACCGCTGACAGAGCGGTCCGACGGTCCGTTCCAGCTGGCAGTGACCGGCACCCCGGCCAGCGACGGGAAGAAACCGTGCAACGCCTGCGTGAGTTGCCCCTCGTACGGCGAGCGCTGATCGAACACCGGCGCGATGCGTCCGCCGCGGGCAAAGGTGTTGCCGCCCTTGCCCAGCATCAGGCGTCCGTCCTCGGTGCTGCGGTAGTAGTGCACGAAGGTGCGCGAGTCTAGTACCGATACGCCATCGATCAGGCCCATGGATCGCAGCAGCTCGGGGCAGCGCTCGGTGATGACCATGTCGCTGGAGACGATGGCGATGCTGCGCTCGAACTGTGGCAATGCCTCGGCCATCCAGGCGTTCAGCGCCAGCACCAGCTTTTTCGCCGTGACGCTGCCGCAGCGCGTGCGCACCCGGACGCTGGCGCCAGCGTCATGACCCAGCATGGATGTGCTGGTGCCGAACAACGGGGCCTACTGCGCGCGCCTGGCGCGCATTGTCAAGGTGCTCGGGCGCAAGCTGACGACCATCGACTACAGCGAGGCCCAGCAGGTCAGCGCCGCCGACGTGGACAAGGCGCTCGCCGCCGATCCGTCCATCACCCATGTCGCCCTGGTGCACTGCGAGACCGGCGCCGGCGTGCTCAATCCGCTGCACGAGGTGGCGCAGGTGGTGGCCAGGCATGGCAAGGGCCTGATCGTGGACGCCATGAGCTCGTTCGGTGCGATCGACATCGACGCCAGCAAGACCCCGTTTGACGCCGTCATTGCCGCCTCGGGCAAATGCCTGGAAGGCCCGCCGGACATGGGCTTCGTCATCGTGCGCAAGAGCGTGCTGGAAAAGTGCGAGGGCAACGCCCATTCACTGGCGCTGGACCTGTACGACCAGTGGGTCTACATGCAAAAGACCACGCAATGGCGCTTCACCCCGCCCACGCATATCGTCGCCGCGCTGGACGAGGCCATGACGCAATACCAGGAGGAAGGTGGCCTCGCGGCGCGCGGCGGGCGCTACGCGCGCAACTGCAAGGCTCTGCTCGATGGCATGCGCGCCATGGGCTTTCGCAGTTATCTGCCGGACGATCTGCAGGCGCCCATCATCGTCACCTTCCACGCCCCGGCCGATCCGGCCTATGAGTTCAAGGCCTTCTACCAGGAGGGCAAGAAGCGCGGCTACATCCTCTACCCCGGCAAGCTGACGCAGCTGGAAACCTTCCGCGTGGGCTGCATAGGCCATTTCGGTGACGCCGGCATCCCCGGCGCCGTGGCGGCGGTGGCCGATGCGCTCCAGGCCATGGGCGTCAAGCAGATCAGCGTCGCCGAGCCGGCCTGAGGCGCCGCATGCTCCTAGAATCGGCCATGGGCCCGGCGGTGTTGCCGCGGCCCAAGGCCTTCCAGGAGAACACCCATGCGCATCCTCATCGCCGAAGACGACCAGGTGCTGGCCGACGGCCTGCTGCGCACGCTGCGCGGCTCGGGCGCCGTCGTGGACCATGTGGCCAGCGGCAGCGAGGCCGATACCGCGCTGCTGACCAATAACGAGTTCGACCTGCTGATCCTGGATCTGGGCCTGCCCAGGCTGCATGGGCTGGAGGTCTTGAAGCGCCTGCGCGGGCGCGGCTCGGCCCTGCCGGTGCTGATCCTCACCGCGGCCGACAGCATCGAGGAGCGCGTCAAGGGCCTGGATCTGGGCGCCGACGACTACATGGCCAAGCCCTTTGCCCTGTCGGAGCTGGAGGCGCGCGTGCGCGCCCTCACGCGCCGCGGCATGGGCGGCACCAGCGCCACCATCAAGCATGGCCCCCTGGTGTACGACCAGGCCGGGCGCGTGGCCACCATTGACGGCAAGATGGTGGAGCTGTCGGCGCGCGAGCTTGGTTTGCTGGAGGTGCTGCTGCAGCGCGCCGGGCGCCTGGTGAGCAAGGAGCAGCTGGTCGAGCGCCTGTGCGAGTGGGGCGAGGAGGTGAGCAACAACGCCATCGAGGTCTACATCCACCGCCTGCGCAAGAAGATAGAGAAGGGCCCGATCCGCATCGCCACCGTGCGTGGCCTGGGCTACTGCCTGGAAAAGATCCCCGGTTGATGCTATTTTGTTGATAGCTGTTGGTGCTTATCCAATAAGCGCTACAGGCTCAAAACACTTGAAACCGTGAAAATCTTCCAGCGCGAGCAGCGCTCCCTCTTTGGCGAAATCCTGGACTGGATGTTGACGCCACTGCTGCTCTTGTGGCCGGTCAGCCTGGCGCTGACCTGGCTGGTGGCCCAGGGTCTGGCCAACAAGCCCTTCGACCGCGCGCTCGAATACAACGCCCATGCCCTGGCCCAGTTGGTCACCGTGCAGAACGGCCGCGTGTTGTTCAACCTGCCCCAGCCGGCCAGCGAGATCCTGCGTGCCGACGAGTCCGACATCATTTACTACCAGGTGCTCGGGCCCAAGGGCGAGCTGCTCTCGGGCGAGCGCGAGCTGCCGCTGCCGCCGCCGCCCGAGGAGCGCTCCTTCTCGGGCGATGTGCGCCTGCGCGATGCCGAGCTGCGCGGCATCGACATCCGCGTGGCCTATATCTGGGTGCGCGTGCCCCTGCCTGGCGCACCCGCGGCCCTGGTGCAGGTGGCCGAGACGCGCTCCAAGCGCAGCGTGCTGGCCACCGAGATCATCAAGGGTGTGATGCTGCCGCAGTTCGTCATCCTGCCGCTGGCCGTGCTGCTGGTGTGGCTGGCCCTGGTGCGCGGCATCAAGCCGCTGCGCCAGCTGGAAGAGCGCATACGCGCGCGCAAGAGCGACGACCTCTCGCCGCTGGATCACAAGGCCGTGCCCATGGAGGTGGCGCCGCTGGTCGATTCGGTGAACGACCTGCTGCAGCGCCTGCAGGAGTCCATGGCCACGCAAAAGCGCTTTCTGGCCGACGCCGCGCACCAGCTGAAAACCCCGCTGGCCGGCCTGCGTATGCAGGCCGACCTGGCGCAGCGCGAGGGCACCAGCACCGAGGAGCTGAAAAAATCGCTGCAGCAGATCGGCCGCTCCTCCATCCGGGCCACGCACACCGTGAACCAGCTGCTGGCCCTGGCGCGCGCCGAGGGCGGGGCCGCCGTGGTGCAGCGCCAGAAGATCGATCTGGCGCGCCTGGTGATCGATGTGGTGCAGGACAGCGTGCCACGCGCCATGGACAAGCACATCGACCTGGGCTACGACGGCGCCGATCCTGGTACCCCCGGCGTGGGCATGGAGGGCAACCCCACGCTGCTCAAGGAACTGGTGCGCAACCTGGTGGACAACGCCATCAACTACACGCCCTCGGGCGGCGGCCAGCCGGGCATGGTCACGGTACGTGTGCTGCCCGAGACCTTTGCCCATGTGGTCCTGTTCCAGGTCGAGGACAGCGGCCCGGGTGTGCCCGAGAGCGAGCGCGAGCTGGTGTTCCAGCCCTTCTACCGCGCCCTGGGCAACGAGGCCGACGGCTCCGGCCTGGGCCTGCCCATCGTGCGTGAGATCGCGCGCCAGCATGGCGCCGATGTCGAGCTGGAGGACGCGCGCCCCGGCAGCGCCATGCCGGGGGCGCGGTTCACGGTGCGCTTTACGGCCAGCAACGGCGGCGGGTAGTTCCACCCGCTCTCGTTTTCAGCGTGCGTTGCCTCGCCCGCGATCCATGAAACTGGCGCGTCCCAGGCCAGGGCCACCGCGCAAGGGCCGCCCCGCAGCGCTGGTGGCGTCCCCCTGCCCGCATCGCAAGGCGATGCGAGAGCGGGGGGAAGGCCCGCAGGGCCTCAGGGGGGTGTCGCTTCCCCCAGCTTGGCCGCCAGGCCGGATCGCTCCAGCAGCGACTGCACCTGGGGCTGGGCGCCGCGGATGCGCAGGCGCCCGCCGCGCTGCTCGGCGGCCTTGAGCAGCTGCTCCAGCGCGTCCACGCCGGTGGTGTCCAGGCTCAGCAGATCCGACAGGTCGAGCAGCACCTGCACCCCCTGCGGCGCCTGGTTGATGGCGTCCTCCAGCTCATCGAGCCTGGCCGTGGCGCCAAAGAACAGCACGCCATGCAGGGTCCAGGCCAGTTGCGCGGGGCCGTCCTGGGCCAGGGGTGTGGCGCGAAACAGCGTCGCCATGCGCCGCACGAACAGCAGGCACGACAGCGCCAGGCCGACCTCCACCGCCACCATCAGATCCAGCACCACTGTCAGCACGAAGGTGCCCAGCAGCAACAGGCGGTAATGGTTGCTGAACTGGCGCAGGCGCACGAACTCGTGCCACTCGCCCATGTTCCAGGCCACGAACAGCAAGATGCCGGCTAGCACCGCCAGCGGCACATGCAGGGCCAGCGGCGCGGCCAGCAGCACGATCAGCGCCAGGAACAGCGCATGCACCATGCCCGAGATGGGCGAAGTCGCGCCCGAGCGGAGATTGGTCACGGTGCGCGCAATCGTGCCCGTGACTGGCATGCCGGCGAAAAACGGTACGAGGAAGTTGGCCGCGCCCTGGGCGATCAGCTCCTGGTTGGGGTCATGCTTGCGGTGTGCCGGGTGGGTGGCCAGCTGATCTGCCACGCGCGCGCACAGCAGCGACTCGATGGCGCCCAGCGCGGCAATGGTCAGCGTGGGCATGAACAGCTCGCGCAGCGTCTGCCAAGACAGGTCGGGCAGGGCAAAGCCGGGCAGCTCTTGCGGAATGCCGCCAAAACGCGTGCCTATGGTCTCGACCGGCATGCCGGTGACATGCGCCACGGCAGTCAGCAGCACCAGGGCGATGACCGGCGCCGGCAGGCGCGCAAAGGTGCGCACCGTGATGCCATCCAGGCGCAGCAGCGGCGCCTGGTGGTGCATCAGGCGCGGCCAGATCCACAGCAGCAGCATGCAGGCCAGCGCCAGCGCCAGCGCGTAGGGGTTCCACTGCGCCAGATGCCCGGCGATGGCCTGCATCTGGCCGAAAAAGTCGCCCGGCATCTTGGCAATCGGCAGGCCCAGCGCGTCTTTGAGCTGCGACAGCGCGATCAGCACCGCAATGCCGTTGGTGAAGCCGATGATGATGCTCACCGGCACAAAGCGCACCAGCGCGCCCAGGCGCAGAAAACCCATCAACATCAGTAGCACGCCGGCCAGGCTGGTACTGATCCACAGCCCGGCCACGCCATGCTGCTGCACGATGCCGTAGACAATGACGATGAAGGCACCGGCCGGCCCGGCGATCTGCACGTTGGAGCCGCCCAGCAGCGCCACCAGCAGACCGCCTATGATGGCTGTCCACAGCCCGGCCTGGGGCGGCAGGCCGCTGGCAATGGCAAACGCCATGGCCAGGGGCAGGGCCACCACGCCGACGGTGGCGCCGGCGCCCATGTCCGCCACCAGGCGCTGGCGGCTGTAGCCGTGCACGATGTCGAGGATGCGGGGGCGAAAATTCAGTGGCATTTGATAACGCGAATGCTGCGGGGCGGTCGTTGAATATAGACCCTGCCACCAGGCGGAGACTTTGCTCAATCATGAAAGGATGTGCATGACCGACTCGCCGGAGCCACAGCTGCAAGCGCACCCCAGGCTGTCCGCCGTGCAGCAGACCATGCTGATCCCGCTCGTGGCGCGGGCCCTGGGCGGCGGCCTGTTTCCTGGCCACGCCTGCGGTGACCAGCAGGCGGCCGAGCTGGTGCGCCGGCTGCAGCTGCCCACCGCGCCCTACCTGGTGGACAGGCCCACGGTGCTCAACATCCTGTGGCGCACCAAGGTGATACGCGATACCGGCCTGGCGTTTTTCGCACGCCACCCCGAGGCCTGGGGGGTGAACCTGGGCTGCGGCCTGTCGCAATATTTCCAGTGGCTGGACAACGGCCGCAATACCTGGCTCGACACCGACATGCGGCCGTCCATGGAGCTGCGCCGCCGGCTGCTACCACCCGATACCGAGCGCCAGCGCAGCGCCATCATCGACCTGCGGCGCCCGCAATGGTGGCAGGATCTGAACCTGCCCGCGCAGGCCCTGGGCCAGCCCCTTTTCATGCTCTGCGAGGGGGTGCTCATGTACCTGCAGCCGCAGCAGGTGCGCCATGTGCTGCACAGCTTTGCCGCCCAGGCGCCGGCAGGTTCGCGCCTGGTGATAGACATCCTGGCCGGCTGCGCCGTGGGCATGGCGCAATGGCATGCCAGCGTGGGGCCCACCAAGGCGCAGTTCCACTGGGGCATACGCAGCCTGCAGGAGCTGACCGACTGCCACCCGCGCCTGCGCCTGCTGGCCACGCACAGCGTGGCCGCCAGCCACGGCTGGATGGGCATCGCCGCCGAGCGCATGTGGAGCTACTGGAGCAGCACGCCGCTGTACGGGGTGGTGGAGCTGGGGGTGGATTAATTCCATTTCTAAATCATCCGTGTCGTTGTTGCTTCGCCTTGTCGTGCTACAGCACTGCCTGCGGCTTCGCTCCCACGAGGCTGTCGGACTTGGAGCGTCGAAAGCGAAAATCGGCCCCAGCGAGCACAGTTTTTGCCGGATTTGCAGCCCAATAGCCGAGCTATTGGGCAAAAAGACGGTGAAAAATGGGCCGCTGCGGTCGATTTGCAGCCGACGACTTCCAAGTCCGACAGCCTCCTAGGCACGAATGATTTGGAAACGGAATAACACCCCGCGCAATCAGGCGCAGGATCGCAGGGGCTTGCCGGCCAGCGCCGGCTGCAGCGTCTCCAGCTGCGCGCGCAGCGCCTCGTCAACGGCCGGCAGGCGCAGCGTGAAACCGGCGGTGTCGCCGCGCTCCTGCACCACGCGCGCCTTGCGCACGCCCTGGGCGCCGAGCTGGCTCAGTGCGCGCAGCGCGCCCTCGGCGCTGGAATAGCGCCCCAGCGACAGGCCGGGCTCCAGCGCCGCGCCCGGCCTGTCGTAGGCGACGCCGATGGCGCGCAGTTCGTTGCGCCGCTTGGCCAGGGTGTCCTCGTCGGCAAACGGGCCCATGTAGACCATCCAGCGGCGTGTCGCCTGTACCGGCTCCAGGCTCCAGCTGCCGGCGGGCAGCCGCGTCGCCGCCTTGCGCAAAAGCTCTGCCTGGCGCGCGTCAAACACGCCGGCCTGCAGGCAGGCGGGTGGTTCGGCTGCGCTGGCGCTGTTGCTGGATTCGGGTTGGGGCTCGGCAGCGGGTGCCGGTTGGCCCCCCGGCGGCAGCAGGCGCAGGTTCTGCGGGTCAATCTGCTGCTGCAGGCGCTGTGGTTCGGTCGTGGCTGCCGGCGCCAGGCCCAGGCCCTGCAGCAGGCCGTGCGACCAGGCGTAGTAGCCGGCGTTGGCCAGCAGCAAAAGCAGGACGGCAAGGCGCAGCATGGGGCGTTCCTCTCAGCCTCTCAGGCCGGCCGCGCTGCGGCGCTGGGGCGCACGCTGATCTCGGCGCTGGTGATGGCCTGCATGCCGCGCGCCGTGTGCACCAGCAGCGTGCCGTCCTCGGTCACGCCATGGGCCTGGCCCTGGGTGCCGTCGCTGAGCGTCACCGCGCGCCCGGCCAGCAGGTCGCGCTGTGCAAAGCGCGCCTGAAAGGGCGCAAAACCGGCCTCGGCAAAGCCCAGCAGGGCCTGCACCAGTGGCGCGGCGATGCGCGCCAGGGCCTTGGGGGCGGTCAGCGCGGCATCCACCTCGCGCAGGCAGGCGGGCGGTGTGCGCAGGCCTTCAGTCAGCACGGGCAGCAGGTTCAGGCCTATGCCCACGACCACATAGCGTGGCTCGCCGGGCGCCGCGGCAAAGCTGGCGGTCTCCACCAGAATGCCGCCGAGCTTGCGATCGTCCTGCAGCCACAGGTCGTTGGGCCATTTCAGCAGCACGCGCGGCTGGCCGCTGCCCGGGGCGGGCAGCTTCGGCTGCAGGCTCTCGGCCACGCTTACGCCCACGGCCAGCGACAGGCCCGACCAGTCATGCGGCGCCAGCGGCAGGCCCAGCGAGAACGTCAGCGCCGGCAGCAGGCCCGTGCCCTCGTAGGTGCCGGTGTGCCATTCGCGCCCCAGGCGGCCGCGCCCGGCGGTCTGCTGCTCGGCCACGAGCAGCGTGGGCTCCTGGCGACCGGCGCGCGCGCGGCGCATCAGCTCGCTGCTGGTGGAGTCGATGCTGGGCAGCACCTCGACGGTGAAGCCCGGCAGCAGCGGCTCAATCGCCTGCCAGATGGCCTCGGCCGGCCATTGCGCGGGTGTGGTGTTCATGCGCGCTGCCCTTTAGGCCCGGGCGGCGCCCAGCCGCGCTTGGGTGCCAGCAGCGTGCCGCGGCAGTTCCGGCTGCCGCACCAGCAGGGGTACTCCAGCTTGAGCTTCTTGGTGTAGCGCTCCTCGATGATCAGGCCGTAGTCGTAGTTCAGCTCTTCGCCGGCGGCGATGTTGCGCAGCGCGGTGATGAAGATGCGGCCGTCCTGCTCATCGGCAAAGCAGTTGGGGTTGCAGCTGTGGTTGATCCAGCGCGCGGAGTTGCCGCCCACCTTGGCGTCTATCACGCGGTCTTCATCGACGTGGAAGTAAAAGGTGTGATTCGGTTGTTTCGGGTCGTGTGGGTGGCGCTCTTGCGCCTCCTGCCAGCTGATGACCTGGCCGGTGTATTCGATGATGACCTCACCCTCGGCGATATCCTGCAGCGCAAACACGCCCCGGCCATGCACGCCCGAGCGCCGGGTCTGGATACGCCGCCCTGCGGCTGGCGTGGGTGCTGCGATGGCTTTGCTGCGGGGCATGGAAAAACTCTGTTAACTTGAATGGGCACACATGCGTGCGCGTGCGCGCATGCGAAGGCCGATTGTAGAAGCGCCGCCAAGGCGTGCATGGCACTGATAGAAGACCGACCAAATGACCAAGACCCTGGTAATTGCAGAAAAACCCTCGGTGGCGCAGGACATCGTGCGCGCCCTCACGCCCGTGGCGGGCAAGTTCGACAAGCACGAAGACCACTTCGAGAACGAGCGCTACGTGGTCACCAGCGCCGTGGGCCACCTGGTGGAAATCCAGGCGCCCGAAGAATTTGACGTCAAGCGCGGCAAGTGGAGCTTTGCCCACCTGCCGGTGATCCCGCCGCGCTTCGACCTGAAGCCCGTGGACAAGACCAAGAGCCGCCTGGCCGCCGTGGTGCGCCAGGCCAAGCGCAAGGACGTGACCGAACTCGTCAACGCCTGCGACGCCGGGCGCGAGGGCGAGCTGATCTTCCGCCTGATCGAGCAATACGCCGGCGGCGCCAAGGGCACGCTGGCCAAGCCGATCAAGCGCCTGTGGCTGCAAAGCATGACGCCCCAGGCGATCCGCGACGGCTTCGACCACCTGCGCAGCGACGCGCAGATGCAAGGCCTGGCACACGCCGCGCGCAGCCGCTCCGAGGCCGACTGGCTGGTCGGCATCAACGGCACGCGCGCCATGACGGCCTTCAACTCGCGCGACGGCGGCTTCTTTCTGACCACCGTGGGCCGGGTGCAGACGCCCACGCTGTCGCTGGTCGTCGAGCGCGAGGAAAAGATCCGCAAATTTGTCAGCCGCGATTACTGGGAGATCCACGCCGGCTTTCACGCCGAGGCCGGCGAATACCTGGGCAAGTGGTTCGACCCCCAATGGAAGAAAAGCGACGACCCCGAGGCCCGCGCCGACCGCCTGTGGTCGCAGCGCGATGCCGAGACAATAGCCCACGCCGTGCGTGGCAAGGCCGCCACGGTGACGGAGGAAAGCAAGCCCACCACCCAGGCCAGCCCGCTGCTGTTCGACCTGACCAGCCTGCAGCGCGAGGCCAACGGCAAGTTCGGCTTCAGCGCCAAGACCACGCTGGCCCTGGCCCAGGCCCTGTACGAGCGCCACAAGGCCCTGACCTACCCGCGTACCGACTCGCGCGCCCTGCCCGAGGACTACCTGCCCGTCGCCAAGAACACCTTCGGCATGCTGGCCACCAGCGGCATGCGCCACCTGGCGCCCTACGCCCAGCAGGCGCTGGACGACGGCTATGTGCGGCCATCCAAGCGGATCTTCGACAACGCCAAGGTGTCGGACCACTTCGCCATCATCCCCACCACGCAGGCGCCGCATGGCCTGTCCGAGGCCGAGCAGAAGCTCTACGACCTGGTGGTGCGCCGCTTCATGGCGGTGTTCTTCCCCAGCGCCGAATACCAGGTCACCACGCGCATCAGCCAGGTCGTGGGCCACTCGTTCAAGACCGAGGGCAAGGTGCTGGTCAGGCCCGGCTGGCTGGCCATCTACGGCAAGGAGGCCGCCAACGAGGTGGAAGACGGCAAGGCCGGCGACAAGGGCCAGCCCCTGGTGCCCGTCAAGCCCGGCGAGATGACGCACACCGAGTTTGCCGACGTGAAGGGCCTGAAGACCAAACCCCCCGCGCGCTACAGCGAAGCCACGCTGCTGGGCGCCATGGAGAGCGCCGGCAAGCAGATCGACGACGAGGAACTGCGCAGCGCCATGCAAGAGAAAGGCCTGGGCACGCCGGCCACGCGCGCCGCCATCATCGAAGGCCTGCTGACCGAGAAATACATGCTGCGCGAAGGCCGCGAGCTCATCCCCACGGCCAAGGCCTTCCAGCTGATGACGCTGCTGCGCGGCCTCGACGTGCAGGAGCTGTGCCGCGCCGAGCTCACCGGCGAGTGGGAATACAAGCTCGCGCAGATGGAGCGCGGCCAGCTCTCGCGCGAGGCCTTTATGCAGCAGATCCAGGCCATGACCGAGAAGCTGGTCAAGAAGGCCAAGGAATACGACCGCGACACCATCCCCGGCGACTACGCCACCCTGGCCGCGCCCTGCCCCAACTGCGGCGGCGTGGTGAAGGAAAACTACCGCCGCTACGCCTGCACCGGGGCGGCGGGCAGCGGCGAGGGCTGCGGCTTCTCGTTCGGCAAGTCGCCTGCCGGGCGCACCTTTGAGGTCGCCGAGGCCGAGCAACTCTTGCGCGAGCGCCGCATAGGCCCGCTGGAGGGCTTTCGTTCCAAGGCCGGCTGGCCCTTCGTGGCCGAGGTGGCCATAGTGCGCGACGAAGAGGCGGGCAACTACAAGCTCGAATTCGACTTTGGCGACGACAAGAACGCCGAGGAATCGGGCGAGCTGGTGGACTTTGCCGGCCAGGAAAGCTTAGGGAATTGCCCCGCCTGTGGCGCCCCCGTCTTCGAGCATGGCGCCAACTACGTCTGCAGCAAGGCCGTGCCCACTGCGCAGCAACCCACGCCGTCGTGCAGCTTCAAGAGCGGCAAGGTCATCCTACAGCAGCCGGTGGAGCGCGCCCAGATGCACAAGCTGCTGGCCACGGGCAAGACCGACCTGCTCGACAAGTTCGTCAGCATGCGCACGCGCCGCGCCTTCAAGGCCTTTCTGGCCTGGGACAAGGAAGCGGGCAAGGTCAACTTCGAGTTCGAGCAGCGCGAATCCAAATACCCCCCGCGCAAGACCGCTGCTGCAAAAACAGGAGCTCCCAGCGCCCGTGGCGCGGGCGCTGCGGCCGCAAAAACCTCCAAACCCGCCGCCAAGAAAGCCGCCGCCAAAACCACCGCGGCCAAGGCCCCGCGCAAGGCCAGCACCGCCGCCGGCAAGGCGCCCAGCGCCCAACTGGCCGCCGTGATCGGCGTTGAGCCCGTGGCCCGCCCCGAGGCCGTGAAGAAGATGTGGGACTACATCAAGGCCCACAACCTGCAGGACCCGCAGGACAAGCGCACCATCGTCGCCGACGACAAGCTGCGCGCCGTGTTCGGCAAGGACCGCGTCGGCATGTTCGAGCTGACGGGCATCCTGGGCCAGCACCTGGGCTGATGCGCACGACGCCAGGCTGAGCCAGCGCGAGCGCATCGGCTGGGGCGGCCTGGCGGCCTGGTGGAGCAGGCCATCGCGGGCGCAGCCGCGCAGCGCATATTTGATAGCTGATAGCGCTTGCTGGGTAAGCGTTATGGGCTGTTTTGGCTGTCAATCCGCCGAGCCTGTTTCTCCGCACTCGCCTACGGCGCACCCGGGGTTTACGTCAGTTTGAAATCAGCTTCGCCGCCTATAAGGTGTTTCGAGTCGAAACAAACAAGGGGTAGGCGGGGGTGGATGGCGACATTGATACCGGCCCTGGGGACATGCGTGGCGCGCATGACATCGGGCGAGCGCAGATGGGCCGAGCGCCTGCAAGACAAACTGGAAGACGATTACCTGCTCTGGTGGGATGTGCCCATCGGCCCCAAGCAGACGCGTCCCGACTTCGTGGTGCTGCACCCGCGCCGGGGCGCGCTGATCCTGGAAGTGAAGGACTGGCGCCTGGACACCATCCGGCGCGCCACGCGCGAGTATTTCGAGATCGCGCCGGACGGAACGCCCAAGGTCGTCATGAGCCCGCTGCAGCAGGCGCGGCACTGCGCCATCCAGGTGGTCAACGCGCTGGAGCGCGACCCGCAGCTCGTGCAGGGCGCGGGGCCGTACCAAGGCAAGCTGGCCTTCCCCTGGGGCCACGGCGTGGTCTTCACCCACATCACGCGCAAGCAGTTCGAGGGCGCCGGCCTGGGCGAGGCCATTCCCGCGCACCTCGCCATCTGCAAGGACGAGATGGTCGAGGACGTGGACGCCGAAGCGTTCCAGGAGCGGCTGTGGGCCATGTTCCCCCACACCTTCGGCAGCAAGGGCGCCATCACGCTGCCGCAGCTCGACCGCGTGCGCTGGATCCTCTTTCCCGAAGTGCGCGTGCCCCAGCAGCAGAGCCTGTTTGGCTCCGGCGCGCAAGGCGACGACGAGGACGCCCGCCTGCCCGACATCATGCGCGTGATGGACCTGCAGCAAGAGCAACTGGCCCGCAGCCTGGGCGACGGCCACCGCGTGATCCACGGCGTGGCGGGCTCGGGCAAGACCATGATCCTGGGCTACCGCGCCGAGCACCTGGCGCAAACGCAAGGCCCGGGCAGCAAGCCCATCCTCATCCTTTGCTACAACGAGCCGCTGGCCGTGAAGCTGGCCGCCACCATGCAGGCCAAGGGGCTGGATGCGCGCGTGCACGTGCGCCACTTCCACAAATGGTGCCGCGACCAGCTCGTGGCCTACCACCTGCTGCCCGAAGGCACGCAGCGCTGGCCCGTGGACAGGCTGATGCAGGAGTACGTGCAGCGTGTCATCACCGGCGTGGATGCGGGCCACATCCCCGCCGGCCAGTACCACGCCGTCCTCATTGACGAAGGCCACGACTTCGCGCCCGAATGGCTGCGCTTGGTCACGCAGATGGTGGACCCGACCACCAACAGCCTGCTGCTGCTCTACGACGACGCGCAAAGCATCTACGACCGCACCCAGAAAAAGAGCTTCAGCCTGAAAAGCGTGGGTATCCAGGCCGCGGGCCGCA
>Ga0116169_1002372_pt1 | contig 13951 bp, 20 predicted proteins | sample AD_UKC130_MetaG_FD_89796 | JGI IMG/M metagenome (GOLD analysis project Ga0116169, IMG submission 89796) | Active sludge microbial communities of municipal wastewater-treating anaerobic digesters from Canada - AD_UKC130_MetaG | ecosystem: Engineered > Bioreactor > Anaerobic > Digestate | place...
ATCTGGGGCGATATGTGGGGAGAAGTATGGGGCTGGAGATCGGTTGTCACCACCCGCAGCCGTATAGGCGGGAGCGGGCACAGGGTGCAGGTGCAAATTGCCAACAACCAGCCTGGAATACCGACCACGGTTTACGGACTCGCGTTAACATTCAGACCGATCAGAGCAAAGGGTGAGAGGCTATGAGCATAGAGAACCCTAGATTTCCACAGCGAACATTCAGTGCTGATGAGGGCCAGCGTTCAAAAGGAACCGCAGGCCCTGACCAGATAGAATACGATTTCGATAATCTCTTTGCCATGCTTGACCCCAGCAAGACTCTCAGAGATGGCAGTCCCGGCGGAATCGGCCCCGAGAACATGCAGACCATGAGCATAGACCACAGCCAAAGCCCTGTGTCGAATCAGGGGAGGATCGAGCAGCTGTTGGGTAGGCTGGCAAACAGGATCAGGGCGATCATGGGAAGCACTGATTGGAAGAGCGATCCAGAGATCACGCTCTCGGCGGTGAAGAGAGCCATTGATGGACAGGCGGGATCGATCAAGAAGATCAACAACGTGCAGCCTAACGAGACTGGCAATTTCTCAGTAGAGGCCGGAACGGGTATTACCGTGTCTACCGGTCAGAACAAGATCGTGATTACCGCTACAGGAATAGCCGCACCCGGGCCTCATGCGAGTGCTCACGCTGCTGACGGTGCTGACCCTATTTCGCCAACTTCGATAGGTGCGGCTACGGCAGCTGACATTGACGCGCACAAGAGCGATGCCTCCGCTCACCACGCCAGATACACTGACGCCGAGGCTGTAGCAGCAGTCAAGGCTGCCGATGGTGCCGGTTCTGGGTTTGATGCTGACTTGCTTGACGGGAAGCATGGAAGTGAGTATGCAACTATACAGCAGTTGAACAAACTGCTTCCCCGCGGAGTCATAGTCATGTGGAGTGGCTCTGCCGACAACATTCCGTCTGGCTGGTATCTCTGCAACGGCCAGAACGGGACACCTGATCTCAGAGACAGGTTCATCGTTGGTGCAGGCAGCAGCTACGCTGTTGGGGCCACAGGCGGTGCGGCACAGGTTGCGCTGACCGTAGACCAGATTCCGGCGCACGAGCATACCTACACCAACTACCACACCAACGGCGGTGGTGTGGTGTTCAACGGCTCGGTGCTTGACAAGAGCATGAGTTACACCGCTAAAACGTCGAGTGTCGGCGGCGGACAGGCTCACGAGAACAGGCCGCCATATTACGCCTTGTGCTTCATTATGAAGGGGTAAACATGCAGCTGACACCTGCAACCGAGAAAGACCTGCAGGCTATACGCAGGTGGTATGAGGAGCCGGAACTCAACCGGTTCCTTTCTGTTGACCCTCCTGTCGGCGGAGAGAAGATCGTCTATGTGATACGTGACGGGCCTGACGCCCTTGGCTGGTGCGAGCTGTTCAACATAGACTGGAAGAACAGGACAGCGGAAGGCGGAATCGCAATCCCTGACCCAAGAGGGCGGGGATTCGCTCTAGTTGCTGGACTCAGGTTCCTGAAGCAGGCATTTGAGATATTCGACCTGATACGCATACGAGTGTTAGAACACAACACCCATGCGCTGAAGTGCGCAGAGGCGTTTGGGTTCCTCCTCGAAGGGAGGGAGACAAGAGATGATGGTAACGTGATAGTGCAGATGAGCATGGACAAACAGCGGTTCTACGAGCGGCACGGACACAGGCTCGGAAAGAAGGTGATATGCGATGGGGGCAAGCGGAACGTCCAAGGACCCGCTCGACCAGCTTGAGGAAGTGCTGACGTTCGAGCAGGCTAGACCTAGAGCGGCAGGCGTGGTGAACCCTGAATACAACAGGATGATGCAACAGACACTTGACAGTCTGCGCAGACAGCAGATGGCACGGGGAATGTACGGACAGCTGCCTGCTGATGTGTTTACGCAGGGGCAGGCCGCGGACATTGAGGCCGCTAGGGCGCAGGCGATAATCGACTACGCAAACAGGCTGGTCGAGCAGTCGAAGGCGAGTGCGCTGCAAAAGCGCGGGCTCGACCTGCAGCAGCAGGGGCTAGATCTGCAAGCGAGCTACCAGATGGGGATGCTGGCAAACCAAGCTGCAGAATTGAACATGAGGCGGCAACAGTGGGAAGATCAGATGCTGTGGGCGCTATACGAGCGGGGAGATATACCATACTCCACGGTGTATGAGAGGTACGGAAAGCGTTTCGGTCTGCCGGAGGAGCACCCGTATGGGCAGTCGATGACATCTATTGCTCGTGGTGTGCCAGCAACAATAGACGCGCTGAGCAGTTCGACAATCCTGAGTAACCCGTTTGGCTACTCTGGAACTCAGATTAACATACCGTCAATGGACTTCAGTCCTCAGCAAGGCTTTGTGCAGAGTATGAGACAGATGAATATTCCGGCTGGAACTGCCGGACTTAGACCATATCAGCCCTTATAAAGGAGTGATTCACAATGGCAAACGGAACAGCTTACGTATTTCCGGACTATCTGGCGCCGGAACAGCGGGCAGAGATGTATGGACTCCCGGCACAGTTGCTATATGACATCGTGTCGGGGAATCTGGCACGGCAGGGATACTCGGTAAACAGAAACCTGCTGAACAGCCTCATGGGGCTTGGTCCTAAACTCGGGGAAATACTGTCGAACGCTGGGTACTCTGGCTATGACCTGACGTGGGTAACGCAGTATATCAGACCGGGCAAGCTGGGTGTGGATGATTGGGCGAATATGATGGACTATGCAAGGTCGTTCCACAACACAATGTGGGAGTCCCAAGCACTGCCGTTGATGGACCAGTATCAGATGGCTGGTTACATGGACCCGTGGAAGATGTGGGTGCTGGAGGGACAGCAGAGGGCAAACGAGCTCATCCGCGGTCAGCAGTTCAATCCGTTCACAGGACAGTATGAACCGGTTCCCGAACTGACGCAGCAGGGTGCGTGGGCTATCCTACAAGTCTTGATGGAGATACTTTTCCCCAGCTTTATGAAATTGATAAAAGAGCGGGCAGAAACAACTGATTCTGGTAGCGGAACCAGTGGAGGGGCTAAGTAGCAGTCGATTCGTTAGGATGTGACCACTATGACAAGGGTTAGTTTTGTACCACCTTCTCCCGAACAGATAGCAGAGGCGCAGCGTTTGGCGCAGCAATCGCTGCGGCCGGTCAACTGGGGATGGGCTCCCGATTCGCCGCAGATGCGGGTTCTGGCGACTATCACCGCGCCGCTGCGGTATCTGCTCGAGGAGACCATAGCGGGCAAGGCGCTGCTGAGAGTAAGTGAAAAGACTGGGGAGCGCGCCCTGTTCTCGCCCGGTGCGTACCAGGAGATGTACGGCGGGTACACGAGCACGGGCGTTCCGTGGCTCGATGTCGGAGCTGACATCGTAGGCGATCTTACCGGCTCTCTCGCTCAGATTTATATGGCGAATCAGTTGCTCGGCCCCGCGCTGGCTGCTGCCGGTAAAGTTCCTCAGGTAGCCAAGGCCGGGCAGGCCGCGGGCGAGGCTATATCGAAGCTGCCGACGCTGGCGCAGAAGATCGCAGTGCGGGCTCCTCGTGCCGCGCTTACAGGTGCGACGGTCGAAACCATGCGGCAGGCGATGTATCCTGACGAGTACAAGCCTGGAGCTGCGGGCATTGCTAGAGGTGCGCTGATGTGGACTGGCGGCAGTATCGGAAACACGCTTGTCGAGGCCGCAATGCAGAAAGCTGGCATAGTCCTGCATCCTGCGCTTGAGGCGTTCGTGGAAGAGATCGGGGAGAACGTAGGCTCTACCATCGCCGTCGCGCCTTTTGTCGAGGATAAGCAACAGTTATTGATGGAGCTGGGTCCGGACATCCTCGCCGAAGGCTTGTATGAAGCCGTGGGCAGGCTGATTGCCGGAAGCCCTGTGGACTACGAGTCCGCCAGAATTTATGTAGAGATGAAACAAGACCTGCAAGAATATACGGCCAACAAGAACGTCAATCCCGAGAAGGCCGATGCGGCGTACAAACGGTTCTGGAAGCGGATCAACGATGTATTCTCGGATGAGATTGTCGGAGAATTGCAAAACCTTGGGTACCATTTTGAGGACGCAAACGACTTGTATGAAGCTCTGCAAGCTGAGGCTCGAACATCAAGAGAGTTGGTTGATCCCGAGCTAGATCGCAGAATGGAAGAACTTCGCCAACAGCGCGAGGAAATAGAATCTTGGCTTGCTGAGATCAAACAGAGAGCCGAAGGCGTGTCGGAAGTATGGATATGGCCGAAGGAGACGGAACAGGCGCAGCAGATGGTGGCTCAGGCGGTGCCGCAAGGCGAAGCCGCTGCGGAATTGGAGAAGAGGGCCAAGACCATCGACTTCAGCCTTGAGGAGTCCGATGACCTGACGTTGATAGTCGTGCCCAACGCAGAGGGACAGTCGGAGATAGTCGGCGCGTGGTGGAAGTCGCCAATTGAGGGCGTTAAGATGTTTGTGCCCAACATACCGGAGCCTACGGATGAAGTCAGAGCCATGCTGAGATCGCAGCCGAGCTACTATGCGGCACACTTTGCAGTCGTGCGAGACCTTTTCGGTGAGCCAATAGTGCGGCAGTGGCGGGTGGCGAATGCCCAGTATGAACGGTTCGTGAAGGAGTACGAACGTATTCTCTACGACATCTTCAAGCCGTTTGCCAAGAACCCGCAGGAGCGTGAGAGAATCACGCTTATGCTGGAGGGCAAGCTGCCGCTCAAAGGGCGGGAGGGCGTTGCTGCCATGCGGCTCCGGAAGGAGTTCTATGGCGAGAATCCGGAGTCAGGGTTGTTCAAGCAGTTTAGGATCAATCCCAACCAGTTCCACCACGAATATTCGCCCCGGATTAGACAAGCTGGCGACATCGAGTTCGCGTTTGCCGGAGGGCTGCCGCAGGAGTATGAGTTCTTTGCGAGGATGCACAGGAGCGGAGAGCTCGACCCAAGAGAGACGGATGCGCTAAACATCGCACTCGCATACTTGCGGCAAGGTGCGAAGGAAAAGTTCTACAACCCGGTTATTGAGAGCGTGAAACCGCTCGTTGACGAGATGCACCCAGACAGGCGGTTCATCTACGAGCAGTGGGTAAACACCATACTCGGCAGACCTGCGCTGCAAGAGCGGCTTGCAAATGAGGCGATCAGGAAAGTCGCCAACCTCGTCCTGAAGCCGTTCGGCAGAGAATTGAAGGGCAGACCTGCGCAAGCCGCAAGCTCATTCCTTGCAGACCTGTCGTATCAGGGCACTATGGGATGGACGCTCTCAGCACCGCTAAAGAACCTTACGCAGCAAGCGCTGACCATCGGTTACCTCGACAAGAAGCCCGGACAGGGGTTGGAATACTGGGCGAAGGCTAGAGTAGCCAAGCACACTAAGACAGGCAAGGAACTGCTGAAATACTGCTGGGTAGTGCAGGATCGACAATACCTCGAGGGGCTGGACGCGCAGTATCAGTTCATGCAGAAGGTCATGGGAACTAGCAGAAAGTATGGGTTCTTCCTGTTCAGGCAAGCGGACATCGACAACGTGACCAATGCGTATCTTGGAGGTACGCTGCAGGCGCTAGACGAAGGCAAGTCGCTAGCAGAGGCGGTCGAGTATGGCAACCAGGTTGCGGCAAGCACTCAGTTCTTGATGGGGCTCGACTCGCCAATGCTGTTCAAAAGCCCGCTGGGCCGAATGGTAGGTATCTATGCCTCGTGGCCGGTCAACTTCATGCGCCTGCTGTGGGAGCAAGGTAGCAGCGCACAGAAGCACAGGATAGCCTCGACCATCGTCTCGATGATCGGCGTGGCGTATCTCATGGAGAAACTCACCGGCCTGAGTTTCAAGAGCACTAGGCCGGAGGAAGTAGTGAAGGACTTCCTGCCAGTGAAGCTGATCACTGGAGAAACGAGCTCGCCTCCGGTGAACGCGGCGGCCAGCGCTATCAGATGGTTGCTTGGTGCGGCGAGCAATGCCGATCCGGAGTTCATCGAAGCGGCCAAGAACGAGTTCATCAAGAACATGAAGAGCTTCATACCTGGTCACAACGCATATGCTGCCGCGGTTCGCTTCATAGAAGATGCGGTCAACGACTGGAAGCGGTACGACGAGCGCGGGCGGCTGATGTATGAGATCACGCCCGGAGAGGCGATCCGTGATCTGATTGGCACTACCGTCGAGTCCGAACAGCGGCAGAAGCAGCACCAGGAGATTGAGAGGACGAAGAAAAGGTATTCGGAATTGCGGGCCAAGGCTATCGACGCGTATCTGGACGGAGACATCGAGACCTACAGAGAGGCGCAGGCGCAGCTACGGCAGGAGTTCCGCACGATGGTCACGCTGGCCGACATACAACGCGAAAGGCAGCTCAGACAACAGACCAGCCTGGAACGTCATGCGACTGGTTTGCCGCAGACGATAAGACAGATGATGGGCCTCGACACCGCTGGCATAGGTTCGGCTGGCGGACTTGGTTCATTCAGACTTGGAAGTGCGATGCCTCGGTCCAGGCTCAGTTCGCTCGGGTTTAGAAGTGCGATGCCTCGGTCTAGGCTCGTTACACAGACTAGAGGCACAAGTTCAGCTAGCGGACTCGGTTCATTCAGACTTGGAAGTGTGATGCCTCGGTCCAGGCTCGTTACTCAGACTAGGTTGTCGAGTATGATGGGCAGGTAGGTGATGTCTATGGCTGAACTGACAGAGCGAGTATCAAGGCTGGAGGTGACTGTAGACAGACACGAATCACGAATAGGTGAGTTGGAGAAGACGAAAGCCGCTGACAAAGAGCGGTTTTCGTCGCTCCGGGAGGATGTGGCCGAGATCAAGGAAGGGCAAAAGTGGGCGACCAGATATGCACTAGGGACCCTAATAACCGTCGTTCTGGCGATCATCGGGTTTTGGCTTGGTGGTGATTGATGTGAACCCGCAGAACAGGTACGACTCGCTGATCGAGTTCTACGCAGAGAAGTATGGACTCGGACAGTACGTTCACTGGCTGAAGAATCAGATGCTTGCAGAGAGCTCGGGAAACCCGAAGGCCGTTAGTCCGAAAGGAGCTAAGGGCCTTTTTCAGTTCATGGATGCGACATGGGCTGAATGGGGCAAGGACGATGTGTTCAATCCCGAGGAAAACATCAAGGCTGGCTGCGCGTACATGGCCTACCTCTACTCTAAGTTTCCCGAGATACCAGAGGGAACAGAACGACTCATCTTTGCAGCAGCGGCCTACAACTGCGGCAGGGGCAACGTCAACAAGATGCTTGAGCTTGCACGCCATGCAGACGGTAAGCCTGCCAACTACAAGCGATGGGTGGATGCGGGCAAGTCGGAGGGCATGTGGCAGACGTGGGGCTTCGCCTCGCAGTTTCTTGAGCAAGTGACTGGCGAACGCAATGCCAAGGAGACGCTTGGCTATATCAAACGAATCTTTGGAGGTTGGTAAGCAGTGAGAAATCGGAAGAATATAGTCATTGTGTTGGTAGCACTGGCAGTGTTGACACTGGCAATGACGAGCGTGTTAGCTGCGGAGAACGGCGAGGCAGGCGACCCGTGGGAGGGTTTGGTTGTCACGTTCGGCGGGATCACCATCGCCTGGGCCACAGCGCAGATGGGTCTACTGCAATTGCTCAAGAGTATCGAGATTGGGGACAAGCCTCTTTTAGGCAGCCCTGGCCTGATCTGGCTGGCTAACGCGGCATTGGGTGTTTTGGGCATGGTGCTTGCCGCTACGCAGGCAGGCACACCGTGGCCCGGTGCGCTAGTTCAGGCGATCATAGCGGTGTTCGCGGCCTCTGGCGAATACGAGGCATTGAAGCGAACCGGAGCCGTCTCGGGAAACTCACAGACCTCATCGACATCTTCCTAGCCGCCTGCGGTGTGAAGCCCGAGCGGATGGACCACAGCCAACAGCACATTCGTAACGCTGCTAGGCGTAGGAGAAGGTGATACGGCGAGTGGAGATTCTGTGTTTCGATTTCCCTTCCGAGTGGGAGCAGCTTGAGCTGTTCCCACTCAACGACTTGCATGTCGGCGATCCCAAGACCGACGAGACGCTTTTCAGGCAATTCGTTCGCTATGTGGCCGATGCCCCGAATAGATACCTCATCGGTATTGGCGACCTCATGAATAACGGTATCAAGAGCAGCGTGTCTAACATCTACAACGAGACCATGTCACCAAGGAACCAACGTAAATGGCTTGCCCGCGAACTGCAACCCATCAAAGACCGTATCCTGCTTTTCATCGACGGCAACCACGAATACCGCAGCAAGAAGGAGGTCGATCTGTCACAGACAGAGGAATTGGCCGACAGTCTTGGTGTGCGATACCTCCAGGACGAAGCGGCCCTGAAGATCAGCGTGGGGCACAAGCGCAACCAAAAGCCGTGTGCATACACGGTCTACGTTACCCACGGAGCGACTGGCGGCAAGTACCCGGGCGCTGCTGTGAACAACCTGCAGATGTTAGCCCTGACTCTCGAAAACTGCGACATCGTGATTGTCGGCCACAGCCACAAGAAGCTGGGATACAGGTTCAGATCGCGCAGGTTCGACCCCCGGAACAACCGCTTGGAGCAGGTCGACAAGCTCTGCGTAGTGGCGAGCGCATGGCAAGATTTCGGGGGATACGCTGCGAGGAAGATGCACGTGCCCGGGGCCAAGGGCAAGACACCGATCATTCTGAACGGGCGGGAGAAATACGCCTATGTGGTGATATAGGAGCGTGGGACAGTGGTTATCGCTGTTGACTTCGACGGAACGATAGTGCAGAACAAGTGGCCCGACATCGGGCCTTTTCGTTTCCTGGCGAAACCCGTGCTGCGCTGGCTGTGCCGGAGGCACGATGTGATTCTCTGGACGTGTAGAGAAGGGCAAGCCCTGGGACACGCCAAGCGGTTCCTGTGGTCGCACGGCATATGTTTCGACGCCTACAATCACAACATACCCGAGCGGATTCGGCAATATGGCGGTGACTGCCGCAAGATCAGTGCTGACCTCTACATCGACGACAGAGCTGGATGGGTGTTCTGGCCGCTGGTGGCGGCAAAAGTGCTGTGGATGGAGGCGAGGGAATGGCTGAGATCAAGGGCATAGGCCCCGACGCGGAGATAATCGAGAACGAGCAGGGCGGAAAACAGTCGAAGGCTGTGGCCGCCTTTCATCTGATGGATGCACCAGCCATGATCCGGCTCGGTAAGGTGCTCCAGTATGGAGCCAGCCGCTACGAGCGAGACAACTGGCGCAAGATCAGCTGCGAGGATCACCTGAACCACGCGCTCGGCCACATCTTCGCGTATCTGGCAGGCGACACGCAGGATGACCACTTAGGCCACGCTTTTTGCCGCCTCATGATGGCTTGCGCCACGGAGGGCGATGGGAGCGTGGAGAAGCGGCCTGAATGGCAGGCGAATAGGGAGGAGTGACCATGAAGCGTATATCCATCATCTGTGTGGCTCTGTTGGTGTTGATAGCTTGCACCTGCCAGGCCGCCAGTCTGACAGGCGCAAAAAACTACGGTATAACCGCCGACGCGGGCGTACTCGAGATCCGGACGGGTTCAACGCTCGACTACGAGCTGGCGAGCAACCTATATCTGACCCTCGACATACAGACCCGGTACTCGTGGGTGTCGAAGCCATTGAGTCGTTATGAGCTGTCGGCTAACTGGTATCCTGATTGGCTATTCCTGCGGGGCTGGTGTGTCAGCATCGGCGGGGCTGTGAGGACAGAAAAGGCTCCGCAGGTGTTCGTGGAGATCAGCACACCGTGGACGTTGTCCATCCCTAAGTGGTTGCGATTTTGGGAAAAATGAGATATATACGAGTCTAGTCCGGACCCCGGCTTTTGTGCCGGGGTTTTGTTTTGTACTTATGGTTGTCCCAAATTCCCTCACCAGGCTTCACAGTTTGGCCCACATCGAACGATCACACACAACCGCATGTCATAAGTATTGGTTTTGCTCAAACGCCGTACAGAGCCTTCTAGGGGCCTTAGAATCGAGCCAAACACTGTAGCAGGAGAAATATTGATGGACATGTGAGTGGTATGTACATCTATACCAAACATATTATTGGTCAGAATTGGTCAAAGTCGAGTATTCTCATTTCCCTGTGTCATAGATATGTTGAGCATTTCCCCGATACACCTAGCCATATGGCAATAACCTCTGACAACCGCCAGTAATAGTCGCATATCATGTTACAAGGGGATTATATCACATTGTCGTAATACTACATAATGTTGTATAATCAAGCCGAAAGGAGGTGCACACATTGACACTCCAAGAGCTACGCAAACGGGCTGGATACACACAGTTCGAGGTGGCTGTCAAAACGGGGTATTCGCTCAACATGATCGCCAAGATTGAAAGCGGAAGTCGAAACCCCGGCCCGACGCTAGTGGCACGCTTGGCAAAGCTCTACAAGGTCAACGAACACGATATTAGAGAGGCTGTCAAGCACCGCTAGTCATATTACTTTTGACCAAGGAGGAGGGGTAAGGCGTGAGGATCGACACCAGATACAGCGTCGGCGACAGGGTGTTCTTCTTCGACCCGTGCAAGTGTTGCGACGGCGAGGGACAGGTTCAGCTCCGCGACGCCACCAAGATCACCTGCCCGAAGTGCGATGGAAGCGGCTATGATCCGAACGGCAAAGCACAATCCGATACGGTGACGATGGTCTTTGTGTCCGATTCCAAGTGGGGGCGTGACGAGCGCTATCTGGTGGAACGGGCTATGAATTCGATTCCTGCGGACAGGCTGTTTGTCAGCGAGAAGGAAGCCCTGGCCGCAGCAGGGAGGGCCACGTCATGAGCATATTTTCCCCGTCAGAAGTCGCCCAGATGAAGGCTCTGGTGCGAGAGATAGTAGAGGAGTCCCATCACAATCATCCTGCAGTCGATGATCTGGTTGATCTCGTGTGTTTGGGACTCACGAGAGCAAATGAGGATACGTGGGATTGCAAGCGATGTGGAACCGAGCTATACACCAGAGAGGACTTCGAGCAGATGTTGTGCTCCAGGTGTAGAGAGGCGAACGAGTTGATGAACATTGCGGACCTTAGGGCGATCCAAAGGGATATAGAAACGCAGACCGCCATGGTGATTCGGAGGTATATCTGATGGTGGACGTGGACGGCATCAGAGCGGGGTTGATGTTTTTTGGGATCTTCTACGGAGGTCTGTTGTTGGAGTATGCAGTGTATCGTCTCTACAAGTGGCTTAGGCGCGAGGTGTTTCGGATAGTCAGAGTGGGGAGGTATGGTCGTGTCGAGTATCACCGAGATGCTAGAGGAGCGGGTTGAAAAATTGGAGCACAGAATCCGTGTGCTCAATCTAGGGTTGACATATGTCTGCGATCAGATTGGCGAACTAGTAGACATAGATCCTGAGGCCATCAGAGACGCGACGATTAGAAAGGCCGAGACCGCCATACTGAAGGAGGTTGCTGAGAATGAGCGTGCCAGAAGTTGACGTTATGGAGTTTATTGACCAGGAAATAGAGCAGGAGGCCCAGAGCGACAGATTCGTCATCGACAACTTGGACAAGCTCGACTGGGCGATTCGCAAGGTTGCGGTGATTGAGAAGGCCGCTGAACAGAAAATCGAGTGCGCCAAGCGACAGATACTCCGGCTTCAGGAGTATATCCGCAGGGTCAACGAAGACACGGAGAAGAACACTGCCTGGTTCAAGGCCATGATGGAGCCGTTTGTCAAGACTTTATTGGAGGGTGGCAAGCGCAAGTCTTTCGACACTCCGTCTGGTACGGTCGGGTTCCGCAAGCAGGAGCCGGAGTTCGAGAAGGACGATGATAAGCTCGTTGCATGGCTGGAGGAAAACGGCAAGCGGAAGTTCGTCAGGGTCAAAAAACAGACCGACTGGACGGAGTTCAAGAAACAGCTGGTAGACGTGATGGAGGATGGGACCTGCGTCACTCAAGACGGTGAGCTGATACCGACTGAGGTGATCAAAGCTATTCCGAGGCCTGACAAGCTCTATGTAAAGCCGGTGGTGTAGATGTGCGGCGAGTGCTGGAGGTGTCCGGATCGCAATACATGTTATGACCGGGACAGACCGAGAGGAGGTGTGAGAGGTGAATATCTATCAGAAGCTGATCGAGGTGCGGAAAACTGTTCCGTACCTCCAGAAAGAATCGAAGGGCTATCAATACAACTATTGCGGCAGCAGTCAAGTGCTAAGCGCGGTTAGAGCCAAGATGGACGAGTTGGGGCTTCTCTTGGTCCCGCGTGTTTTGTCTCACACTCTTCACCCCAAGGGAGAGGCTGACGCTAAAGAGCATCTGACAGAGCTGGAAATGGAGTTCACCTGGATTAATGCAGAGAAGCCTGAAGAGACGATTGTATGCCCTTGGTACGGACAGGGGCTAGATACTGGCGAGAAGGGCGTTGGCAAGGCTCTGACCTACGCGGAGAAATATTTCATGCTCAAGTTCTTCAACATCGCCACAGACAAAGACGATCCCGATTCGTTCCAGGAGAAGAGCGGGGGTAAGCTCGAGACAAACCCCGCAAGATCAGAGAAGTTGCAAGAGCCCGACAAATTCATAGAGAAAGCCGAGAAGATACGAGGCTCATCAAAACAGACAGGCAACCTCACTCCAAAGCAAATCAAGCGTTTCTACGCCATAGCCAGGAACAGCGGTGCGGGTGATGAGGTTACCAAGCTGGTCGTTGCGAAGGTTGCCCCGCAGGTCATGCGGGACGGAAAGATCAATTGGGAAGCTGTTGACCGAAACACCTATGACAGACTGTGCACTCTGTTCGAGTCTGGTGGCTGGCAGAGTGAGATGGAGCGGATTGAGGACGAGCAAAACAATGACATGTACGACGACCTAGACTTGGACAAGCTCAACGAGTTCTTGAATGAACTTGAATGAACTTGCATAACATAGTCCCCTTTAGGTTAGGCCCGAGGAAGCAAAAGCTGAGGGCCGCCTTCCCAGGGGAAGGGAGGAGAGGTTAGGAGTGTTCAAGTTTTACAAGGCGGTTCCATTGAGTGATTGGAACCCACACGCTCTGGCGATTGGCGCAAAGAGGGAAGATCCCGACGGCGACACAGAGATGTTTCTGATGGTTCACGATGATGATTCTGACGTTAGGTTGAGTGGGGAGCAGCTAATCATTCTACGTGACCTGCTCCTGGAGATGTGTCCGACAGAGAGGAACAACAGCCACAAGAGAGTGAGGAGGTGTTAGGGTGATAGGCTATAAGGGATTCGACGAAAACCTGCGGTGCCACGGTTTTCAGTACGAGATCGGTGGCGAGTATCAGCACTACGGGGAAGTTGTGATCTGCGAGCAGGGGTTCCATTTTTGTGAAACCCCACTCGATGTGCTCAACTACTATGCACCGGGCACGTCCAGGTTCGCGAAGGTGGAGGGCAGCGGCGATACGGATCGGATGCCATATGATGACTCAAAGGTCGCGTGTTCGCACCTCAAGGTTGTTGCGGAGCTGACACTGAGGGACCTGATACAGGCTGATGTAGAGTTTGTGCTGGAAACAGCGGCCGCCAAGGGAGCCGCAGCAACCACGGACTACAGTGCACACGCGGTGACCACGGGCCCTCGCACACACGCAGTGACCGCGGGTGGCGGCGCACACGCAGTGACCGCGGGCCCCGGCGCACACGCAGCGACCATGGGTGACGACGCACACGCAGCGACCACGGGCTACCGCGCACACGCAGCGACCACGGGTGACGACGCACATGCAGCGACCACGGGCCCCGGCGCGCACGCAGTGACCACGGGCCCCTGCGCACACGCAGTGACTGCGGGCCCCGGCGCACACGCAGCGACCACGGGTGGCGACGCACACGCAGTGACCGCGAGCCTCGGCGCACACGCAGTGACCGCGGGTGGCGGCGCACACGCAGTGACCGCGGGCCCCGGCGCACACGCAGCGACCATGGGTGACGACGCA
>Ga0116169_1002376_pt1 | contig 13944 bp, 15 predicted proteins | sample AD_UKC130_MetaG_FD_89796 | JGI IMG/M metagenome (GOLD analysis project Ga0116169, IMG submission 89796) | Active sludge microbial communities of municipal wastewater-treating anaerobic digesters from Canada - AD_UKC130_MetaG | ecosystem: Engineered > Bioreactor > Anaerobic > Digestate | place...
CACGCTGAGGTTTGCGGGCGGCGGACTCAGCCGCCCTGCTTGGCCGCCGCGCGGGCGGCATTGAACGCGGCCATCCGTTCGCCCGGCTCGCGACCGCGGTAGGCGCTGGCGAAGGCGTCGATGCCGGCGGTGATCGCCTCGCTGCGCGGCAGATTCTCCCAGGCGCGGATCAGCTTCTTCTGGATCCGCAGCGCCTGCCGGCCGCCCTTGGCCAGGCTGGCCAGCCAGTCGGCGACCACCGCGTCGAGCTGATCGGCAGGCACCGCCCGCTCGATCACGCCCCACTGCAGTGCCTGGGCGGCGTCGAAGGTCTCCCCAAGCAGCAGGATCTCGCGGGCACGACCCCAGCCCATCAGGTGGGGCAGCAGGGCCGCCTCGACCACGGAGGGGATGCCCAGGTGCACCTCGGGCATGCCGAAGCGGGCGGTGTCGACGGCAACCCGCAGGTCGCAGGCCGCCGCGAGTTCGAGCCCGGCGCCGAGCACCACCCCGTTGATCCGCGCGATCACGGGCGTGGGGAAATGATGCACGGCCTCGCAGCAGCGATGCACCCGGGTGATGAAGCTGCGCGCGCCTTCGACGTCGAGGCCCGACATCTCGCCGATGTCCGCGCCGCCGATGAAGGCGCGGTCGCCGCCGCCGGTCAGCACCACGGCGTGCAGCGTGTCGTCGCGGGCCAGTTCGGCCATGCGCGCGACGAACAGGTCCATCGTCGTGCTGTTCAGGCTGTTGGCGCGGCGGACGTTGTCGAGCGTGACGTGGGCGACGCGCACGTCGGAGGCGATCGTTTCGAACCGGATCAGGACGTCGGGCTGGGCAGAGCTCATGGCAGTGTCGTGTGTGGCAGCAAAGGGTGGGGACAGCCTGCGAGGATACGCGCTGGCTGCAACCCGGCAACCGGGCTTGCGGCCGGCGGCGGCTTCACCAGCGCAGGATGCGCGGTCCGAGCAGGGCGCCGACCGCCGCCGGCACGGCCACACCGGCCACATACCAGACGGCCAGAAAGGGCGCGCTCATTTCAGGGCAGTGAAGCGCGTAGGCCATTGCGCCCACCGAGCCGGCCAGCACGCCGACCGCTGCGCCGGCCAGACGCGGCCGGGTCGGCGCCATGCCGCGCATGGCCCACATCAGCAGGGCGAAGGCGGGCAGCGACAGCATCGCGATGTTAAGCGGGCATGTCGCCCAGGTGTCTCCCCAGAGCAGCTCCGGTCGGGCCGATGCCGGGGCGCGAGCCAGCACCAGCGTCGCCATCAGCCAGATGACCGCGACCGGCGCGAAGACGCCCAGGGGGAGGGGGCCCAGGCGGGCGCCCGGTCGGGCCAGACGCAGATTGATCGGCAGGCCGAAGCCGGCCATCACGGTGACGAAGCCCAGCTTGACCCAGAACATCGGGTCATGGGCCGCCTCGAAGAGGTCGGGGCGCACACCCAGCAGAATGGCCATCAGCAGCACGGCGCCAAGTCCGCCCCAGCCCAGTCCGGCTGCAAAGCGACGGCGCGCCGCGCCGGCGTCGACGGCAACCGGCCCGCGCGCGAGCATGTCGATCAGCGTGTCGGTCTTCATGCGCTTCCCCTGATCCGGGCGGCGAGCGCTTTCAGGCCGCGGTGCACGCCGATCTTGACGGCCGACACGGACAGTCCCGTCAACTGCGCGGTCTCGATCACCGAGAGCCCTTCGATCTTCACATGCACGATCGGCAGGCGCTGCTTGTCCGGCAGCGTGGCCAGCAGCCCGTCCAGGTCACGGCGCGCATCGGACGCCTCGGAGTCGCTCACGGCGGTCAGTTCCATCGCATCATCCAGAGGATCGGTCAGCAGCGCATGCCGGCCATGTCGGCGCAGCATGTCGACCAGCTTGTATTTCGCAATGGCATGCACCCAGGAGGTGAACGGCTGATCGGGATCATAGGTGTGCCGCTGGTTGTGGATGGCGATCAGGGTCTCCTGGATCAGATCCTCGACCTCGTCGGGAAGCCGCGTCAAGCGCCGGCGAAAGAAGCCTCGCAGATGTGTCGACAAGGCGCCCAGCAGGGCGTGATAAGCGGCGGCATCGCCCTGCGCAGCGCCGACCATCAGTGCCCTGAGCCGCTCCTCGACCGACGTGCCGCTCAACGCTTCGTCCCTGTCATTCGCACGATGTCCTGTTTCGGTTACAGCCGTTCGTCGGTACAGCCGTCAGGCGGCAGCGAGCATCGCCTGAAATATTTTTATCGGGCTGTAACCACCAGTCCGGTGCGCCCGAACTAGCCTGCACGCCGCTGATTGCTTCCGGCCATTCGGGGCTCCTCCATCCGCACCACACGGGTGGGGCCTGTGTCAGGAGCGGCGTGTGGAACTTTCAACCAAGGAGCTTACGTCATGTCCCGTCACACCCTTACCGTCGCCGCCCTCGCCCTGTCCTCGCTCGCCTGTGGCGTCGCCCTTGCCGCCGGCGAAAAGACCGGCATGGATGACAAGGCCGCCAAGGAGAAGTGCTATGGCGTCTCGATGGCCGGCAAGAACGACTGCGCGGCCGGAGCGGGCACCTCGTGTGCCGGTACCTCGAAGGTCGACTACCAGGGCAACGCCTGGAAGTACGTTGCCAAGGGCAGCTGCGTCACGATGAAGACGCCGACGGGCATGGGTTCATTGGCGCCCAAGGCCTGAGCCGGTGCTCGCCACGGGCCTCAGCCTTAAGCCTCAGCATTTCGGCGATGCGCTGGCCTGCACCCGGGAGGCGCTGTGGTTCGAGGTGCATGCCGAGAATTACTTCGTGGCGGGCGGTCCCCGGCTGGCCGGGCTGATGCGCGTGCGCGAGCGCCATCCGGTCTCGCTGCACGGCGTCGGCATGTCGCTGGCGGGCGATCAGCCACCTGCCGCCGGGCATCTGGCGCATTGGCGTGAGCTGATCCGCCGGATCGAACCGGTGCTGGTGTCCGAGCATCTCGCCTGGTCGTCGTGGCAGGGCGTCTGCCTGCCGGATCTGCTGCCTGTGGTGCGCACGAAGCAGGCGCTGCAGCGCATTGCGGACCACGTCGGGCAGGCGCAGGACGCGCTGGGCCGGGCATTGGCCATCGAGAACCCGACCCACTATCTGCGAATCGACGGCCATGAATACAGCGAGGTCGATTTCCTGACCGAACTGGCGAGTCGCAGCGGATGCGGATTGCTTGTCGATGTCAACAATGTGTATGTGAGCGCCGTCAATCTCGGGCTGGATGCCGGCTCGCTGATCGATGCGTTCCCCGCCGCGCTGGTGCGTGAGGTGCATCTGGCCGGACACAGTCCCGACCCCCTTCTGGGCGATGCCCTGCTGATCGATTCGCACGACTCGCCCGTGTGCGAGGCGGTGCTCGCGCTGCATCGACGGCTGATCCGGCGCATCGGATCCCGACCCACGCTGATCGAACGCGATGCGGGCATTCCGCCCTTCGCGGATCTGCTCGCGGAGTGCGAGCGCATTGCGGCGACCCGCGAGGTGCCGGCATGAACGAATTCCAGCGGCTTTTCGTGCAGGCCCTGTTCGACCCCGATGCCGGCGGCCCGCTGGCCGGGCAGCCGGGCTTGCGCGTGTATCGCAACACCGTCATGGCCGGCTGCCTGGATGCGCTCGAAGCGAACTTCCCCACCGTCTGCCAGTTCGTCGGGTCCGAATGGTTCCGCGCCGCTGCGCGCATCCACGTCGATCAGCATCCGCCGCTCGAGCCGGCCCTGATGCGTTATGGCCGCGACTTTCCCGCGTTCATCGACGGCTTCGCCCCGGCTGCCGAGATGCCCTGCCTGGCCGACCTCGCCCGCGCCGACTGGATGCATCTCGAATCGCTGTTCGCGTCGGATGACGAACCGCTGCCGCCGTCCCGGGTGGCGGGTCTGGATCCGCCGCGCCTTGGGGCCTTGCGACTGCGGCCGCGCGCCAGCGCCCGCTGGGGCTGGTTCGGCGCGGCGCCGATCGCCACGCTGTGGCAGCGGCACCGGGCCGCCCGTCAGGCCGGTGCCGAGACCCATCTGGCCGACGTCGTCTGGCGCGCCGAAGGGCTGCTGCTGGTCTGTGATGGCGAGGCCGTGCATGACTGGCTGCTCGAGCGCCCGGCGATCGCCTTTCTCGATGCATGCGCGGCTGGCGGCACGCTGCTCGATTCGACGGCAGCGGCACTGGCCGTCGATGCCGATTGCGACCTCGCGTCGCTGATGCGGCTGCTGATCCACTGCGGCGCCTTCGCCGCTGGAGACGACGGCCATTCAACTTCGACCGGTGCGCTGGCGCCCGAGTCGACTCAGGAGAAGACCGCATGACCCTCCCATCGAACAGCTCCCTGTCTGCCCTCAGCCCCGCTCCGGATCGCCAGCGCTGGCGTCGTCACCTCAATGACATCGCCGATCGGCTCGGCGCGCTGCCGATGGATCGGGTCCTGGCGCCGGCGGCGCGTCTGGCCATGGCCGCGGTCTTCTGGTTGTCCGGGCGCACGAAGGTCGACGGCTGGATCTCCGTGAGCGACAACGCGGTCACCCTGTTTGCCGAGGAATACAAGCTGCCCTTCGTTGCACCCGAACTCGCTGCCCATGCGGCCGCCTATGCCGAGCATCTGCTGCCGGTGCTGCTGGTGCTGGGGCTGTTCACCCGCTTCAGCGCACTGGCGCTTCTGGGCATGACGGCGGTCATCCAGGTGCTCGTGTATCCGCAGGCGTGGCCGACGCACCTGACCTGGGCGGTGCCCCTGATGTATCTGGCCTGGCGCGGGGCGGGACCCGTGTCGCTGGACCGCGCGCTGGGCGTGCATTAGACCGCGCAGCGACACCGGGCTGCGCCCGGGCGGCGTGCATTCGCGCTATCGTCGCGGGCTGTGCCACCACTCACCCCGCCACATCACCGTGACCCAAGACGCGACCGCCACTGCCACCGATTCCATTCCGCCGCGCGCCGACTTCGGCCGGGTCACCGTCTTCTTCGGTGAAAAGAACGGCAAGTACCCAGACGGCAACCAGGTCGTCGTGCGCGGCACCGACACGCGGGTGGTCTTCGATTCGCCGCCCGTGGCCAATCGCATCGGGCCCGAATTCGACAATGCCGATCTGGTGGTGCTCGGTCACGTGCACGAAGACCACATGGCGGGTCTGCACCGCCTGCCCGGTGTGCCGGTGCATGTGCACGTGGCCGATCTGGACGCGGCGCGCAGCTGGGAAGGGCTGGCCCGCCACTACGGCGTGGCGGCCCACCGGCAGGCAGCCATGCGGGCCAAGATCGAGCGCGACTACCACTACCAGGAGCGCCCCGATGCGATCGGCTATGTCGACGGCGCCGTCTGGGATGTGGGCGGCTCGCGCGTGCGGGCCATCCACATGCCGGGCCATACCGCCGGCCATACGGTGCTGCTGGTCGAGCCGGAAGGCGTGGCCTTCATCGGCGACATCGACCTGACCGGCTTCGGCCCCTACTACGGGGACGCGGCATCGAGCCTGGCCGATTTCCGGACCACCCTGGCACGCCTGCCGGACATTCCGGCCCGGGTCTGGGTCACGTCGCATCATCGCGGTGTGTACACCGACCGGGCCGCGATGCTCGCCGCGCTCGCCGCCTTCACCGCCAAGCTGGACGAGCGCGAACAGCGGCTGCTCGAGCTGCTGGCGCAGCAGCCGCGCACGCTCGAGGAGCTCGTCACCTGCCGGATGATGTATCCGCCGGATTACGAGGAGATCTGGGTCGACGATGCCGAGCGGCGCAGCATCAGCCAGCATCTGGATGAGCTGCAGGCCCGCGGTGCGGTGAACCTCGACGAATCGCGGCGGTTTCACCTGCGCTGAGCGGCCGGCCCGCGGTGCCGCGGGAGGTGGCGAGGCACGCCGCCGCGGGCTGGCTGGCGCGCGGCCGGTCGTGCTAGTGTCTTCGTCCATTCCAACAATGACATCGCAGGACAGGACACATGAGACATGTCTTCAAATGGGGCGCGCTGCTCGCCTGCGCTTTATCGCTGGCCGTTTCGGCGCCCGCGCTCGCGCAGGATTTTCCCACCAAGCCGATCAAATGGATCGTGCCCTTCCCGCCCGGTGGCCCGACCGATTCATTCTCGCGACCGGTCGCGCAGAAGCTGTCCGAAATCCTGGGCCAGCCGGTCGTGGTCGAGAACGTGCCCGGCGCCGGCGCATCCATCGGCATGGACCGCGTGGCCAAGTCCGCGCCCGACGGCTACACCATCGGCCTGGCCAGCACGGGCACGCACGCGATCAATCCGCACTTGTACGGCGCGCGCCTGCCCCACGACACCTCGCGCGACTTCACACCGCTCACGCTGGGCAACCGCTACGTCAATGTGCTGGTCGTCAATCCCAAGCTGGGCATCAATACGGTGGCCGAGCTGATCGCCTATGCGAAGGCCAACCCCGGCAAGGTCACCTTCGGGTCGGCGGGCAACGGATCGTCCAATCACCTGTCGGGTGAATCGCTGAAGTTCGTGACCGGTGCGCCGATGCAGCACGTCCCCTACCGGGGCAGCGCGCCCGCCCTGGCCGATGTGATCGCCGGCAACATCACCTTCATGTTCGACATTCCCGTCACCGCGATGCCGATGGTGCGGGCCGGCCGGGTCAAGGCACTGGCCGTGTCGGGCGATCGCCGCTCGCCGTTCGTGCCCGATGTGCCCTCGATGTCCGAGGCCGGCATCAAGGGCTTCAACGATGTTGGCAGCGACCTGTGGATGGGCATTGTCGGGCCGGCCGGCATTCCGAAGCCGATCGTCACCAAGCTCAATGAGGCGCTGATCCGGGCCCTGCGCTCCACCGAGGTTCGCGAGCGCGTCGCCGCCCAGGGCTTCGAGTTGTGGACCAGCACGCCCGAGGAATACGCCCGGGTGATCAAGGCCGATCGCGAGCGCTGGGGCAAGCTCGTCAAGGCCTCGGGCGCCAGGATCGACTGACAGAGGCAAGCCATGGACATGAGCTCTCCCGCGCTGGCGCAAACCGCCGACACGCCGGTTCCGGACGCGCGCGGCGTCAACCTGTACCGGGCCGACCCGATGGCCGCGGCGCTGTTCGCCACCTACCTGCCCGCGCCGCTGATGGCGCATCTGGCGCCGCACTTCGATCGTCTGGGCGCCCTGGCCGGCGGGCATCTCGACGAGCTCGCGTCAGTGGCCGACAAGAATCCGCCCACGCTGTCGGTGCGCAGCCGAACCGGGCTTGACGAGTCGCGCGTCGACAAACACCCGGCCTATGTCGAGATGGAGCGGCTCGGCTTCGCCGAGTTCGGCCTGGCGGCCTTGTCGCACCGCGGCGGCGTGCTCGGCTGGCCCGATCCCATGCCGCCGGCCGCCAAGTACGCGCTGACCTACCTTTTCGTGCAGGCCGAGTTCGGGCTGTGCTGCCCGATCAGCATGACTGATTCGCTGGCGCGCACGCTGCGCAAGTTCGGCGAGCCCGCGCTGGTCGAACGCTTCCTGCCGATGCTGACCAGCCTGGACTTCGACGAGCTGCACCAGGGTGCGATGTTCATGACCGAGCAGGGCGCCGGGTCGGACGTCGGCGCGACCGCCACGCTGGCCACTGCGCAGGCCGATGGCAGCTGGCTGCTCACCGGCGACAAATGGTTCTGCTCGAATGCCGATGCCGGCCTCGCGATGGTGCTGGCTCGCAGCGAAGACGCGCCCGGCCTGGGCGGCATCTCGCTGTTCCTGCTGCCGCGCGATCTGCCCGATAGCACGCACAACCGCTATCGCATCCTGCGCCTGAAGGACAAGCTGGGCACCCGCTCGATGGCCAGCGGCGAGATCCGGCTGGAAGGCGCGCAGGCCTATCTGGTGGGGCAGCGCGGCCGCGGCTTCAAGCACATGGCCGACATGATCAACAACTCGCGGCTGTCCAACGGTGTGCGCGCGGCCGGCCTGATGCGCCGGGCCCTGACCGAGGCGCTGCATGTCAGCACCCATCGCGTCGCCTTCGGCCGCACGCTGGTGCAGCTGCCGCTGATGCGCCGCCAGCTGCTCAAGATGATGATGCGCACCGAGCAGGCCCGCACCATGGTGTTCCAGACCGGTGCCGCGCTCGAGCGCGCCGACCGCGGCACCGATCCGCAGGCGCCGGCGCTGGCCCGCATCCTGACGCCGCTGATCAAGTTCCGCGCCTGCCGTGACGCCCGCAAGGTGACCGGCGATGCGATGGAGGTGCGTGGCGGCTGCGGCTATATCGAGGAATGGAGCGACCCGCGCCTGCTGCGCGATGCCCACCTCGGATCGATCTGGGAGGGCACCAGCAACATCGTCGCGCTCGACGTGCTGCGCGCCATCCAGCGCGAGAAATCCCTGCCGGCGCTGCGCGATCATGTCGCGCGGCTGCTGCGCGAGGGCCTGCCCGCGGAGGCGGACGTGCTGGCGGTCCAGACGCAGGCGATCGAACGGTGCTTCGCCTTTGCCGAACAGGCCGCTGCAAACGACCATCAGCATCTGGCGCGGCAGGCCGCCTCGGCCCTGTACCACGTGGTCACCTTGGCCGGCCTTCGCTGGGAGGCCGCGCGCGAAGGGCTTGCCGGGCGCGCGCTGATCGCCGATCTGGTGCTTGCCCACCGGCTGGCGCCGCGCGATCCGCTGACCGACAACGGGGTCGAGAACGATCCCCGCTACCTTGCATTGCTTGCTCACGCACCGGAAGCCACATGAAATCAGGACCTCTGCCCCCGCCGCTGGCCGGCATCAAAGTGCTCGACCTCTCTGCGGTGTACTCGGGCCCGATGGCGGCCGCGCTGCTCGCCGACCAAGGCGCCGACGTCATCAAGGTCGAGAGTCCCGGGGGCGATATCTGCCGACGCATCGGTCCGGCCAAGGGCGACATCTCGGGCACCTTCGTCGCGATGAACCGCGGCAAGCGCTCGATCGTGCTCGACCTCAAGTCGGCCGAAGGCAAGGCGGTGCTGCGCGACCTGATCGCACGCACCGACGTGCTGATGGAAAACTTCCGGCCGGGCGTGCTCGCCAAGCTCGGCTTCGACCGCGACACGCTGTCCGAGATCAATCCCAAGCTTATTTATCTGTCGATCACCGGCTTCGGCCAGGACGGTCCGTACACCGAGTCGCGGGTCTATGACGCGGTCATCCAGGCTGTCTCGGGCATGTGCGCCTCGCACCTCGAAAAGCCGTACGGCGAACCGGGCCTGGTCGCCACCACGATCTGCGACAAGCTCACCTCGTTGACCGCAGCGCAGGCGGTGACCGCCGCGCTGGTGGCCCGCGGGCGGGATGGTCAGGGCCGCGTGATCGAACTGTCGATGCTCGATGCCGCGCTGGCCTTTCAGTGGCCCGATGCGATGTACAACCACATGTGGCTGGACGATGCCCCGGCGCCCTTCCCCGAGGCAGGAGGCACGTTGCGGCCCTACAAGACCCGCGACGGCTATGTGGCCACCATGACGCCGCAGCAGGACGAGTTCGAGGCGCTGTGCAAGGGGCTGGGCGCGCTCGAACTGGCCAGGGACCCGCGATTCACCTCCGTGCAGGTGCGCGCCCGCCACGCCAAGGAGGCCCGCGAGGCGCTCGAGCCGCTGTTCGCGGGGCACGACACCGATGCGCTGGTCGCGCGCCTGCGTCAGGCCGACGCGCCGGTGGGCAAGGTCAACCGCAAGCCGGAGGTCGTCACTGATCCCCAGGTGGTCCACAACGGTACGCTGGTCGAGATCGATCAGGGCGCGCTGGGCCGGGTTCGCGTCGCGCGGGCCGCCGCCCGCTTCGGCGAATCGGATCCGCCCACCCTGCCGCCCGCGCCGCATCTTGGCGAACACGGCGAAAGTGTCCTGCGCGAACTGGGTTACGACCAGGCGCGGATTGCGGCCCTCGTGGCGGCGTCGGTCCTGCAGTTGCCCAGGAAGGGCTGACGATCGCGGCTTGCCGCATTGGCCCGGCCTGCGGGGAATGCGATGATGGACGGGCAGACCCTTCGCAGTTCCCGCACTTCATCCCGGAGATTCCGATGATCGGTTACGTCACCCTCGGCACCAACGACCTTCCGCGCGCCGCCGCCTTCTACGATGCCCTGTTTGCCGAGATGGGCGCCAAGCGGCTGTGGGACACCGATCGCGGCATCGGCTGGGGCACCGCGATGAACATGCCCAGCCTGGGCCTGCTCAAGCCCTTCAATGGCGAGCCCGCCACCGTGGGCAACGGCACGATGATCGCGCTGATGGTCGACAGCCGCGACAAGGTGGACACACTGTACAAGAAGGCCATGGCGCTCGGCGCAACCGACGAAGGGGCTGCGGGGCCGCGCGGCGAAGGTTTCTACGCCGGCTAGTTCCGCGACCCCGACGGCAACAAGCTGGTGTTCTTCCATTTCGGCTGATCGCCGACCGCCCGTTCAAGCACGGACTGCCATGACGCAAGCCACCACGCCCATCGCCGCCAAGGCGCACGTCGCCCCGTCGGTCTGCCCGCTCGACTGTCCCGACACCTGCAGCCTGTCGGTGACCGTGCGCGACGGACAGATCACCCAGGTGCGCGGGTCGCACGCCAATCCGTACACGGGCGGGGTCATCTGCGACAAGGTGGCCCGTTACTACCCGCAGTTCGTCCATGGGCCCTCCCGCCTGCGCCATCCGATGAAGCGGGTCGGTCCGCGGGGCAGCGGGCAGTTCGAGCCGATCAGCTGGCCCGAGGCGCTCGACCGGGTCCATGCCGGTCTGCAGGCCGCCATCGACGCGCACGGTCCGCAGTCGGTGCTGCCGTTCAATTACGCCGGACCGCACGGACAGATTTCCGGTGGCTCGATGGACCGGCGCTTCTTTCATCGGCTGGGCGCCACGCTGCTCGATCGCGGTCCGCTGTGCGGCGTGGTGCGCGGCAGCGCGTACAGCAGCCTTTTCGGCACGGCGCCCGGCATGCCGCCCGAGCAGATGCGCGACGCCGATGTGGTGGCGGTCTGGGGCAACAACGTCACGGTGTCCAACCTGCACCTCACGCGGGTGATCAAGGCGGCGCGCGAGAATGGCGCCACGCTGATCGTCATCGATCCGAAGCGCACGAAGATTGCCGAGCAGGCCCATCTGTACCTGCAGATCCGCCCCGGCACCGACGTGGTGCTGGCGCTGGCGCTGGCCGCCGAACTCGAGCGCCGCGACGCCTTCGACCGCGCCTTCATCGACACCTGGGTCGAGGGCCTGGACGCCTACATGGCCGAGGCGCGCCGCCATTCGGTGGACGAAGCGCTCGCGGTCTGCGGCATCGCGCGCGAAGGCTTCGACCGGCTGGCCGATCTGTACGCAGGCGCGCAGCGGCTGGCGCTGTCGATCGGCAACGGCATGGAGCGTGCGCGCAACGGCGGCTCGGCGATCCGCGCGATCATCGCGCTCAATGCGCTGACCGGCCAGCTCGGCCGACCGGGTGCGGGCGTCTCCGTTCGACCCGGCCTGGCCTTTCCGACCACCGCGGCCCGGCTGCAGCGGCCCGATCTCGTGCCGGCCGGCACGCGCACCTTCAACATCGTCGATGTCGGCCGCCTGCTGCTCGACGACACGCTGGATCCGCCGATCAAGGCGGTCTTCATCTACAACCACAACCCGGTCTGCACCCATCCCGACCAGAACCGGATGCGCCGCGCGCTGAGCCGCGAAGACCTGTTCGTCGTGGGCTGCGACGTGGTGATGACCGACAGCCTCGCGTATGCCGACGTGATCCTGCCGGCGTCTTCGCACTTCGAATTCGACGACGTCTACACCGCCTACGGCCAGAGCTACCTGCAGCGGGCCGCGCCGGTGATCGCGCCGGTCGGCGAGTCGCTGCCCAACACCGAGATCTTCCGGCGGCTGGCCGCACGCTTCGGCTTCGATGAGCCCGCGTTTCACGACAGCGACGAGGCGCTGATGGATGCGGCGCTGAATCCGGCCGATCCGCGGCTGGGCGGCCTGCGCCCCAGCGAACTGCCGCTGGACCGCGCGCTGATGATGCACACGCCCGCCGGCGAGCCGGTGATGGTCTGCAACACCGTCAAGCCCGGCACGCCGTCGGGCCGGATCACGCTGTACTCGCAGGACCTGCAGGACCGCTTCGGCTACGGGGTGCCGCGCTACGAGCCGGTGCCTGCCGATGCCCCGCTGATGCTGATCTCGCCTTCGTCGTCGCGGCGCACCAACGCCACCTTCGGCAGCGATCCGGCCTCGCAGGGGCCCGAGCGGATCGAGCTGCACCCCACCGATGCGGCCGTGCGCGGCATTGCCGACGGCGATCGGGTGCGCGCCTGGAACCGCTTGGGCGAAGTCACATTGATCGCGCGCGTGACCGACGCGGTCCCAGCCGGGGTCGCCTACAGCAGCAAGGGAACCTGGCTGTCGACCAGCGACACGGGTCAGACGGTCAATGCGCTGATCGATGCCGATCGGCGCAGCGACATCATGTCGGGCGCCTGCTACAACGACACCTTCATCGAAGTGGCGCTGGCGCAGTGACACGCTGGCGCCGCTCACGGTGCCAGTTCAGTGATCACTTCACCGGAATGACCGTGGCGCGATCCACCGGCACGGCAGTCACGCTGTTCTGCGGCGAGCCCTCGATCACGCGGTCAGAATAGGTCAGGTACACCAGCGTGTTGCGCTTGCGGTCGACCATGCGCACCACGCGGATCCGCTTGAAGACCAGCGAGATCCGCTCGGTGAACATCTCTTCCTGCGCCGGCAGCGGTCCGGTGAACGAGATCGGACCCACCTGGCGGCAGGCGATCGAGGCCTCCGACTTGTCTTCGGCCAGTCCCAGTGCACCCTTGATGCCGCCGGTCTTGGCGCGCGACACATAGCAGGTCACCCCGCTGACTTTCGGGTCGTCATGGGCGTCGACCACGATCTTGTGATCGGGACCGATGAACTTGAACACGGTGTCCACTTCACCGACCGAGTCGGCCCGCGCACAGCCGATCGCTGCCATGACGCAGAGCAGCGCGAGCAGCCGTTTCATGATGCCGAGCCGGCGAGTTGCGCGCGCAGTTCTGTCACCGCCTCGGGCACCGGATATAGCCGGTCGCTGGGTCCGGCCTTCGCCACCTGACCGGGCACCTCGTGGCCGACGATGGCAGGCATGCGGCGCGCCGCCTCGAGCAGCCGCGCGAGGTTCATGCCGGTGTCGTAGCCCATGGCGGTCAGCATGTGGACCGCATCCTCGCTGCTGATGTTGCCGCTGGCACCGGGTGCATATGGGCAGCCGCCCAGGCCCCCCAGCGAACCGTCGAAACGCACGATGCCGCCCTGCACGGCGGCCAGCACATTGGCCAGGCCCATGCCGCGCGTGTTGTGGAAGTGCATCGTCAGCTGCAGGCCGCTGAACTCCTTGAGCAGCGCCTCGGTCATCCGGCTGACCTGGGCCGGGTTGGCCATGCCGGTGGTGTCGCAGATCGTCAGCCCGCGCACGCCCAGCTCCGCGAAGCGGCGGGCATATCCGATCACCGTGTCCTGCGGCACTTCGCCCTCCATGGGGCAGCCAAAGGCGGTGGACAGCGACACGTTGATCGGTGTGCGGCCGGCCACATGGCGGATCACATCGGACAGCGCCTTGACGCTGTCCTCGCGGGGCATGCGCAGGTTCGCCAGGTTGTGCGTCTCGGATGTCGACATGACGAGATTCAGCTCGTCGGCGCGCGATTCGAGCGCCCGCTCGGCGCCGCGCAGATTGGGCACCAGCACCGTGTACTCGACGCCCGGCACGCGGCGTATCCGGCCCATCACGATCTCTGCATCGCGCAGCATCGGGATCGCCTTGGGGGAGGTGAACGAGGTGACCTCGATTTTGGCGTAGCCGCACTCGCTCAGTTCATCGATCAGCGCGACCTTGACGTCGGTGGGGATGAATTCGGGCTCGATCTGGAAGCCGTCGCGGGGTGAGACTTCGTTGAAATACAGGCGTGTCATGTCAGGGTCTCTCCAAGGGGGCGGCGATGATGCCCTTGTCCTTCAGGGCCTGGATCTGCGTGGGGCTCAGGCCGATTTCGGTCAGCACGGCGTCGGTGTCGTCCC
>Ga0116169_1002378_pt1 | contig 13933 bp, 6 predicted proteins | sample AD_UKC130_MetaG_FD_89796 | JGI IMG/M metagenome (GOLD analysis project Ga0116169, IMG submission 89796) | Active sludge microbial communities of municipal wastewater-treating anaerobic digesters from Canada - AD_UKC130_MetaG | ecosystem: Engineered > Bioreactor > Anaerobic > Digestate | place...
GCGATGGAGGCATCCTGAGCAGTTACGTGTGGGACACGCTCGGCATCCCGTCGCTCTGCCTGGAGACGCCCTACGCCCAGATCCGCGGGAGGGTGCTCTCTCGCGAGGAGTACCGGCGGCTGGGCGCCGCGCTCCTCGACGCGCTGGTCGCCTTCACGCAAGCCTGATTCCAGGCGGCGGGCCTGGCTACCGCGTCCGGAAGCGATACTCCATCGCCGACCGGTAGACCTGGCCAGGCCGCAGGACTACCGTCGGGAAGCGCGGCTGGTTTGGAGAATTGGGGAAGTGCTGCGGTTCGAGGCAGAAGCCGTAGCGCCGCCTATATACCTGGCCGCCCTTCCCGACGATTGTGCCGTCGAGGAAGTTGCCCGCGTAGAACTGAATCCCTGGCTCGGTGGTCCAGCACTCCAGGACGCGGCCGCTCGCGGGCTCGCAGACGCGCGCCGCCAGGCCAAGCGCGCCCGCCGGCTTGTCGAGCACCCAGTTGTGGTCATACCCGCCGGCGAACGCGAGTTGCTCCTCCTCCTGATCGATCCGCTCGCCGATGGGGCGCGGGCGCGTGAAATCGAAGGGCGTGCCAGCCACCGGAAGCAGCTCTCCCGTCGGGATCAGCGTGGAGTCCACGGGGGTGATGTGGCTCCCCGCGATCATCATCTCGTGACCGAGGATATCGCCCTTCCCCTGCCCCGCCAGATTGAAGTAGGAGTGGTGAGTCAGATTGCACACCGTCGGCTTATCCGTCTTCGCCTCGAACGAGAGGCGCAAGGCGTTGTCGTCTCCCAGGGAGTAGACCGCACGGACCGCGAGCGTGCCGGGGAAACCCTCTTCGCCATCCGGGCTGGTGTAGCGGAGTTCGAGCGCCGGGCCATCCTCGCCGGGGATCACCTTCGCGGCCCACACCACTTTATCGAAGCCACGGACGCCGCCGTGGAGGCTGTTTGGGCCATCATTCGCGGCGAGCGTATACGTCTTGCCGTCCAAGGTAAACCGGGCGCCGCCGATGCGATTCCCATAGCGGCCCACGATGCACCCGAAATAGGGCGATGACTTCAGGTAGCCTTCCAGCGTCTCGTAGCCAAGGACGACATCCGCGAGTTCCCCGGAACGGTCCGGCACATGCAGCGAGACGACGATGCCGCCATAGTTGGTAATCCGCGCCTCGCAGCCGTTCCTGCTGCGAAGCGTGAACAGCTCCACCTGGGTGCCCTCCGGCGTCTTCCCGAAAGGCTCGGATGTTACCCGCGCGGGCTCCGCGTGGCCCGCGCCCGACGTCGCGTTCTCTTGCATCTCGCTCCTCCTATCCCGCCCGGCGCTTCCCCGGGTCGCCCGATAGAATCCCCACCTGGGATATACCTTATCTGCTGGGATTCCGAGATAAGAGAGTGTCGCGCGCACGCGCGGAGCTCGAAGCTCCGCGCTACTTTCCGGCAAAGCCCCTTCGGGGCTCCGCCCCCCAGCCCGCACCATTGCGCTTGCGCCGCGAATGTAGCCCGGCCCAGCCCGGCAGGGCTTCGCTTGCAAGCAGCGCGGTGCTTGCAGCACCGCGCGCCGGGTTGCGCAACACCCACGCGCGCGGAGCTCGAAGCTCCGCGCTACTTTCCGGCAAAGCCCCTTCGGGGCTCCGTCTCCCAGCCACCGCCGTTTTGAGACATCTGGGAGTATCCTCAACCCAGCCCGGCAGGGCTTCGCTTGCAAGCAGCGCGGGGATTGATCCCCGCGCGCCGGGATACGCGCTGACTCCGTGGCTTCAGATTCCTTACCTCGGAAGCCCAGGCTTTTCTGTTTGACGCCCCTCCCTCCAATCTCCTCCCAGACTCCGCCGGGCGTCGCGAGCCGATCATCTCTCCCCCAGGCCCCTGGAGAGAGCGCGGCTTCTGCTTGATCGCAAGTCACCGGCAGGGTATACTGTTGGCATGGAGATCATAGCGGAGGCAGGCATTCAGACGGGGGATAACAACGCGGGGCGGCCGTCTTTTCCGGGGCCGGCGAGCGCGGCGATGATCGCGGAGCTGGACCGCTATGTCTTGGCCGATGTGCGCCCCTTCGTCATCGACCTGGCGCGGTGCCACGGGATGTGGCTCGCCACCATCGATGGGCAGGAGATCTTCGACTGGGCGGGCTACTACGCATCGAAGCTGATCGGGCACAACCACCCGGGCCTGTACGAGCCGGAGTACGTGGAGCGCCTAGTGCGCGCCGCCAACAACAAAGTAGCCAACCCCGACTTTCTCACGCCCGAGTGCCTGGAGTATTACCGCACGCTCCATCGTCTGGCCCCTGAATGCATGCGCAATCCGCACCTCGAGGTGTATGCCGTCAATTCTGGCGCCGAGGCGGTTGAGAATATGATGAAGTACTTCATCAACCTCTACCACCAGCGCCACGGCGGGCAGCGGCCACCGGATCGGACCCACCGCTTCCTCTATTTCGAGCAGGCATTCCACGGGCGCACTATCTTCGCGCTCAGTGTGACGCAGACGGTTGATCCGGTAGCGACGAAGGATTTCCACGGCTTCATCCCGGGGAATGTGCAGGTGCCGTTCCCTGCTATCGACACGTCGCTGCCGAAGTCGGAGAACCGGAGGCGCACCGAGGAGGCGCTTCAGACCGTCGCCGCGCTGCTCGAGCGCTTCCAGGGCGAAGTGATCGGCATCGTCACCGAGCCGATCCAGGGCGCGGGCGGGCATCGTTGCGCCGAGCCTGAGTTCTTCCAGGGCCTCAGTCGCCTGGCGCACGAGCACTCGGTCTTCCTCGGGTTTGACGAGGTGCAGACCGCGGGCGGCCCGACCGGCGCGCTCTTCATGGCGGACCAGCTCGATCTCCCCTATCCGCCCCAGGCGATCGCCACGGCGAAGAAGTTCGGCGCCGGTGTGGTCTACATGCTCCACCCGATGGAGGATCGCGGCGTCCTCGACTCCACCTGGGGAGGGAGCCTGGCCGATATGGTCCGCTTCGTCCAGGAGATGAAGATCGTGGAGCGCGAGGGGCTGATCCCGGCGGCGGCCCGCAAGGGCGAGCTCCTGGCGGACGGCCTGCGCGCGCTCTCGTGCCGGTTCCCGGAGCTGGTGCGCAACGTGCGCGGGATGGGGCTCTACCAGGGCTTCTCGCTCCCCACGCCCGAAGTGCGCGCCAGGCTGATCCAAACTGCTCTTCAACAGGAGAACCTGCTCCTGCTTGGCGCAGGATGCCGCTCCATCCGCACCCGTCCGAACCTCAGCGTGACCGAGGAGGAGATCGGCCTCTTCCTGGAGAAGCTGGAGCGCTGCCTTACTGCCCTCGCCGGCTGACCCCATGCCGGATAGCCCGGGCACCGGCCCTCTCCAGCCTCTTCCGTCGTCACGCGGGAGACCATGCCACGCTCCCGAAGGGAGCGTACAACTCCGCCCAGGGTGTCCGCACCCTCGATCATGCGCTACGCCCACGAAGAGATCGGACAAACCGCTACCATGTATTGTCGCACCCCGTTGGGATGCCAGGTATCTTCCGAACGCGAGATCCAGGGTCAGGAGACCCTGGGCTATGCTGTGGGACCGCTTCGCGGTCCGCTGAGAGCGCCACCCAGTCGGCCTGGAACTCGTCAACCGCATTGCCCTGAGATTCCGACATAGGGAGAGGGCCGCCCGCACGCGCGGAGCTCGAAGCTCCGCGCTGCTTTCCGGCAAAGCCCTTCGGGCTTCCCCTCCCAGCCCTTGCCATTCTAAGGCACCCGCGAGTGCAGTCCAACCCAGCCCGGCAGGGCTTCGCTCGCAAGCAGCGCGGTGATTTATCGCCGTGCGCCGGGTTGCGCGCTGCCTCCGAGGCTTTGGATTCCTTATGTCGGAATCCCGGCACATTGCCCCACGCTCTTTACCTGTTGGCACTCATGGGGTATACTGGCGGTAGTGTGAGCACCTGAGGTGGAAAATCAGGCACCATTACCCCGCGAGGGGATTGATGCCGGGGAGCCTGTCCGGCCAGGTGTTCACTCCTCATTGCCTCAAGAGAACCCCGTTCTCGATGCCGGTTTCACGCGTTCGGATCACCTTGCTGCTCTCCAGGCCGGTCCTGCCCCGTTCCCCTGCCCGCCCGGGACCAGAATGTTAGCGTTCTGTTAACACTGACCCGCAGGCAAGGATCCGGCGTCAAAGATAGCAAACAGGAAGTAATGGTCGAGCCTGAACCTGAGGCGGAGGTCGAGGTAATCTCCCCTTGGCGTCCGCCGCCCTCGGTGTGCAAGGCGTCGGAATCCTACACACCCGGCGCGAGGGGCAATGCGCCAGGCCATCTATTCCCCGGCGCTCGTTCCGCTAGTCTCCCTGGAAGCACCCAGGCGCGCTCTTGGCCGGCCTCGAGGGATCGCACGAATATGAAGCGTTGGATCATTGCACTCATCCCACTCCTTGTGCTGGGGTGGCTGATCAACGGGCGACTGCAGGAGAAGCGGGCCGAGGCCCGCATGGCCAGCGAGCAGCGGCAGGCCCGCCGGCAGATGATGCCTGTCGTCTCGCTAGCCCCCGCGCAGGTGCGCGATATTGTCCGGTCGTTTGAGGGGGTAGGCAGCGTCGAAGCCCCTTTGAGCGTCAAGGTTTCTTCACAAATCACGGGGCGGATCACGTTCATCCAGGTACGGGAGGGCGATCCGGTCCGCCAGGGCCAGGTGTTGGTGCGCATCGATCCCTCGGAGCTGCGCGCCCAGGTGGCGCAGCGGCGGGCGGCGGTCGCCGAGGCCAAGCACCGCCTGGCGCAGGCCGCCGAGAATGAGGCGCCGACGGAGGTCTCGGTCACCGCGGATATCCGCCAGCAAGAGGCGGCTCTCGCCAGCGCCCAGGCGCGCGCCGCTCAGGCAGAGCAGCACCTGGATGCCGAGGTCGCCGCAGCGAAGGCAGCCGTCACCGAGGCCGAGGGCCGGGTAGAGTCCGCAATGGCCTCGATGGCGAATGCTGAGGCCGCGATCCGGAGCGCTCAGGCCAATCTAGACAACGCGCGTGCTGCCTTCAAGCGCGTCAATGACCTCTACCAGCAGGGCTACGTCGCCGCGCAGGATGTCGACAACGCGCGCACGCAGGTGAGCGTCCAGGAGGCGGCGCTCGATGCCGCGCGCGGCCAGCTCAAGGCCGCCATCGCGGCGCGCGATTCGGCCATCGCCCAGAAGCAGGCTGCGGAGAAGCGCGTGGAGATCACGCGTACCCGGTGCACCGCCGACGTTCAAGCCGCGCGCGCTCAGGTCTCCCAGGCACGCGCCGCACTGGAGTTCGCCCGCGCCAACACAGCCCGCAAGCCGGCCTACCAGCGAAACCTTTCTGCTTTGCAGGCCGCCGTCGATGCCGCGCAGGCTTCCCTAGAGAACGCCGAGGCAATGCTCGCGCACACGGTGATCACCTCCCCCATCGATGGCTTTGTCACCGCGCGCAACCTGGACCCGGGCGCGGTCGCCACTCCTGGCCAGCAGATTCTGGCGGTGCAGGCGATGAACCAGGTATGGGTCACCATCTCGGTCCCCGAGGAGGTGCACCGGCAGGTGCGTAAGGGCGATACGGCCACAGTGAGCTTTGATGCGCTTCCGGGGAAGAGCTTCACCGGCAAGGTGACGCAGATCAATGCCGCTGCCGACCCTGTCTCGCGCCAGTTCGCGATCCGCATCACCCTGGATAACCGCGATAACTTGCTGAAGCCGGGCATGTTCGCGCGGGTCACGCTCGTCACGGAACGGGTTCCCAACGCGGTCGTCGTGCCGCCGGAGGCCGTGCAGACCGGAAAGAACGGCCCATTCGTGGTGGTCGTCGACGCTGAGAACATCGCCCGCCATCGACCGGTGGTGACCGGCGCGAGTGACAATCAAGGCCTCGAGATCCGCGAAGGATTGCAGCCCGGCGAGAGGATCGTCGTGATGACGGCCCGCCCGCTCAAAGACGGCCAGGCCGTGCGCCCCGCGGGTGAAGGGAGCAAACAAGGCGCAGGCAAGCGCCCCGACGAAGAACGGGGCGCCCCACGCCAGTCTGGCAGTGGTCAAGGCCCGGCGTCTGCCGCGGGCCCTGGCTCCGGAGGGCAGCGGCCGGAATGAACATCGCGAAATTCTCCGTCTCTCGCCCGGTGACCGTCACCATGCGGATCGCGGCGATGGTCCTCCTGGGCGCCATCTGCCTCACGCGCCTGCCGGTGGATCTTCTGCCGGAGGTATCGCTTCCCAGCATCTCGGTCGTTACCTCCTGGCCCAACGTGGCGCCGGAGGAGATCGAGGCGCAGATCACCCGCCCGATCGAGCGCGCGGTCTCCACGCTCAGCAACGTCTATGAAGTGAGCTCCACATCCTCGGAGGGCAACTCGTCCGTGCGCATCCAGTTCAACTGGGGCACCGATATCGGGCAGGCCGCCGTGGACGTGCTCCAGCAGGTGCAGCGCGCCCAACGCTCCTTCCCCAACGACCCGACGCTGCAAAACCCGACGGTCTACAAGTTCGACCCGTCGCAGATGCCAATTCTGACGATTGCAGTGACCGGGATCGCCGACCAGGTGAAGCTGCGCACCCTCCTGGATAACGAGATCTCGCCGATCATCGAGGCCGCCGATGGCGTCGCCTCGGTGGCGGTGACGGGCGGCCAGGAGCGAGTGATCCTGGTGGAGGTGGATCCGGCGCGCCTGCGCGCGCACAACCTCACTCTCTCGCAGATCACGAGCCGCCTCGTCCAGGAAAACGCCAACCTCCCTGCCGGCATTGCCCGGCAAAGCGATACTGAGTACCTCATCCGTAGCCTGGGGTGGTTCACCGATCCGAAAGAGATCGAGCGCCTTCCGGTGGGCTCCTTCAATGGGCGCCTGGTCACTCTCCGCGACGTGGCGACCGTCTCCGACACCCACGCGGAGACACGCATGTACTCGCGCCTCAATGGGGAGCCGGCCGCCGGCCTGATCGTCTCCAAGCAGAGCGGCGCCAACACCGTGAACACGGCCAAAGCGGTGTTCAAGCGTGTGGAGAGAGCACGCGAGCTCTATCCGGAGCTCAGCTTTCATGTCGCGTCCGACCAATCGCACTTCATCGAGCACGCCGTCGCCGACGTGAAGACGCACGCGATCATCGGCGGCATCCTCGCCGTCCTAATCCTCCTCTTCTTCCTGCGCAACGTGCGCAGCACGCTGGTGGTGGCGCTCTCCATCCCGGTTTCGGTTATCTCCACGTTCGCGCTCCTCTACCTGTGCGGCTATACGCTGAATACGATGTCGCTGGGCGGCCTGGCGCTCGCAGTCGGCCTGATTGTGGATGATGCCGTCGTCGTCCTCGAGAATATCTTCCGGCATATCGAAAGAGATGGCAAAAGCGCCGAGGAGGCCGCTGTCACCGGCACGCAGGAGATCCTATCGGCCGTCGTTGCCTCGACACTGACCGTCATCATCGTCTTTCTGCCGCTGCTCCTGATCAAGGGGCAGGCCGGCCAGATGTTCGCGCAGTTCGCGCTGGTGGTTGTCTTCGCGATCTCGCTCTCGCTCGTGGATGCCACCATGTCCGTCCCAATGTTCGCATCCCGCCTCATTCGTGGCGAGGCGCATCGCGAGAACCTCTCCAACGGCCACCGGCCGGGGCTCCTGGAGCGCGCGTTCGCGGCCGCGGGCCGCTTCTTCGATTCGCTGGATACGACCTACCGGGGCGCGCTCTACTGGGCTCTTCGCCATCGTTTCTGGGTGATCGCGATTGCTGGCGCGGTGACAGCGGCCACGTGGCTGCTCACGCCGTTCATCGGCACAGAGATGATGCCCGAGACTGATACGGGCGACCTGACCGTCAGAATCAACATGCCCGTCGGAACCGCGCTGGACAAGACAGATGCCGTCGTGCGCAAGGCCGAGGAGATCATCATGCGGCACCCGGATGTCGAGATGATCCTCGCCTCGGCGGGCACGGGCATGGCGTTGCGCGGCACATCCCCCAGGCTTCAAGGCAACGAGGGCTCGGTGACCGTAAAGCTGCGCGCGGATCGCAAGCGCTCCTCGGCAGAGGTGATCGGCGAGCTGCGGAAAGAGCTCTCCCAGATCTCGGGCGCGCGCATCCAGATCCGCTCCACCGACCTGGTGTCGCGCATCATCACCGGAGGCGCGCAAAACATCCAGATCAACATCTTCGGGAACGATCTGGCCACCCTCTCCAGCCTGGCCCGGACCATGATGGACCGCATGCGCGAGATCCCGGGACTGGAGAACCTGGACGTAAACTGGCAGGAAGCCACCCCGGAGGTCCAGTGGCGCGTGGATCGCGATAAGGCGCTCCAGCTGGGCGTCTCCTTCACGGACGTTGCCAACACTCTGAAGACGGCGACTAGCGGCACCATCGCGAGCTACTTCCAGGAGGATGGCTTCCAGTATCCCATCCTCGTCCAGCTGCCCGAGTCGAAGCGCAAGAACGTGGATGACCTGATGAACATCCCCCTTGCGCTCGCGGGATCGGGAGGGGCATCCGGCGAAGGAGCCCAGCATGTCCTCCTGGGGCAGGTGGCGCAACCGGAGTTTGCGGTCGGCCCCAGCGACATTACACGGCTCAACCGTCGGCGCTACATCTCCGTCTCCGGCTCCCCCCAGGGCCGGCCACTCAGCGAGATCCGCGCGGATGTAGAGAAAGCACTCGCGGATGTACAGATGCCCGCCGGCTACTATCGGGACTGGGGAACGAGCATGAAGCGCCAGCAAGAGGAGTTCGCGGGGATGGGCCTGGCCGTGATACTCGCGGTGTTGCTCATCTACATGCTCCTCGCCGCGCAGTTCGAGTCGTTCGTGCATCCCCTGACGATCCTCGCCTCCGTTCCGCTCTCGGCAATCGGCGTCGCACTCGCGCTCTTCCTGACGGGTCGGTCATTCGGGCTGACCGCGTTCATCGGCCTGCTGATGCTGGTGGGAATCGTGGTCAAGAACGGCATTCTGCTGATCGACTACACGAACATCCTGCGGCATCGCGGCATGGATCGCGACACCGCCGTGCTCACAGCCGGACCGACGCGCTTGCGACCGATCCTGATGACGAGCTCCGCGTCGATCCTCGGCATGCTGCCAATCGCCACCGGACTGGGCCAGGGCATGGAGATGCAGGCGCCCATGGCGACCGCCGTGATCGGGGGTCTCACGACCTCCACCTTCCTCACGCTCCTCGTGGTGCCCGTGGTCTACACCCTCTTTGATGACCTGGCCAACCTGGGAGGCCGGGGTAAGCGCCGGCGAGCCAAAGCCGCGAGCCACGCGGAGGGCAATGGCCACGCCCAAGCGGAGGCGACCGTGGTCACAGCACGCCCTGACGCCGCATCCTGACACGAACCGCTGCTGGAGAGATGCCTGACGATACCATGTCCAATCGAACAGTGACCAACACCCTGACACGGAGCCTGCTGACGCTGGCCCTCGCCGGCGCCGCGTCGGGCACGGCCTGGGCGCAGCTCACGCCCCCCATCTCGCCAAAGACGCGCGAGACGCCGCTGCCCCCCGCGGTCACGCTCCCCGCGCCAGCCGAGATCCCGGAGGAGCTGCGCGAGCGCTCGCTGACCGCGGCCGATGCCGCACGGATCGCCCTGCGCCAGCACAACACCGTTGCAGCCGCTCGCGCCAGCATCACACAGCTGGAGGGGAGAACCCGCCAGGCGCGCGCCTCTCTCAAGCCAACGCTCTCGGTGGGCGCGGGCTATACCCGGTCCGACCAGTTCCTCTCCGGCTCATCCCGGAGCAGCGGCCCATCCGGATCGGTCTCCACCTCCACCGGGATGCAGGCCTCCGTCAGTCTGCGCCAGCTCCTTTTCGACCGCAACCACTCGCGCGACCTGGTGCGCCAGGCGGAGGCTCAGGAAGACGCGGCCGAGCGAACTTTGGCGCGCACCGAGGCCGATCTCGTGCTTCAGGTGAAGCAGGCGTTCTACACCTATGTTCAAAACATGCGCCTGGTTCAGATTCACGAGACGAACCTGCGTAACCAGCAGCAGCACCTGGCACAGGCGCAGGCCCGGCTGCAAGCGGGCGTTGGCCTGCCCCTGGATGTCGTCCGCGCCGAGGCGGCTGTCTCCGAGGCGACGCTGAACCTCCAGGTCGCCCGCAACAACGCCTCAACGGCGCGCGTGTCCCTGGCGCTGCTGATGGGCATCGACCCGCGAACGCCGATTGAAGTGGCAGAGAGCGAGGAGCCGGCTCCGCCGGCGGAAGATCTGGAGAGTCTGGTGCAACTGGCAATAGCCCAACGGCCGGAGCTCGGCCAGGCCGAAGCCACGCGCGCAGCCGCCATCCACGCCCTGGATGCAGCCAGGAGCACCGACGCGCCCACGGTGGCCGCCACTGCTGGCGTCGCGGCGCGCGGGGTCAGCACTCCACCGCTGAACCACTTCCTGAGCGTGGGGATCCAGGTGCAGTGGAGCCCCTTCGATGGCGGGGTGAAGGATGGCCGCGTCCAAGAGGCCCAGGCCAGCATTCAGGCAGCCGAGGCGCAGCTTGAGGGCACGCGGCGCACCATCATCGCGGATGTTTCGCAGGCCTACCTCAACCTGCGCACCGCGGAGCAGCGCGTGGTGACTGCCGACGCGGGGATCGCCAACGCGGAAGAGGCTCTGCGCCTGGCAACCGGGCGCTACAACGCCGGTCTGGGTACCTTCCTCGATGTTCTCGATGCCCAGGCGGCCCTGCTGACGGCGCGCACCCAGCGCGTCAACGCCGAGGTGGCAGTCGCGCAGGCGCGTGCCGCCCTTGCCCGCGCCATTGGCACCCCTCTGGACGAGGAGTAGCCCGCCCTGGCCGGGCGCGGGCAGCACGCGCAAGATAACACCTACGCCTGCCTGGCATCCAGCCGGGCCAGCAGGTCGGCGCGCCGGCGACTGATCCAGGCGGTTTCGCGTGGGAAGTTGGCGTAATCCTTCAGGTCAAAGAGAAGCGGGTGGTCCGGATCCAGCCCCGCTGCCTGCAGAAGCGCGTAGTCTTGAAGGCTTTCGGCGAAGACCTCCCACCGCAGGGAGTCGACCGGACCCTCCTTCCCGGGGTAGACCATAAAGGGGTCTCCATGCGCCCAACCGGGCCAGGCCAGGCCATCGGTCACGGTGTAGGGGTCGATCAGCTCCTGCGTCTGGCTCTTGTACCAGTAGTTGTAGCCCCAGTGCAGGAAGCCACGCGCGCGCAGGCGGTAGAGGAGCCAGCCGGTCATGCGCACCTTCACCAGGGGGGTATCAAGCAAGCGGTTCAGGAAGCGGCCGCGCGGGCCACAGCAGAAGTAGGCCCACGCCGGGAAGCCCTCGGCGACAAACTCGGGCGCCCGCGAGATGGAGGGGATCGGCGTGTCGGTGAGGCCAACTCGCGCGAAGCTGATCTCGCTCAACGCGTCCATCACGCGCATCCAGGGAGCCAACTCGCGTATGAGCTCGCGTGCCGCGCGGTAGTTCGCCAGGTGCTCCTCGCCGTGCGGCTCGTCGGAGAGGTGGAAGAAGCTGCTCTCCATCAGCCCCTCCACCGTCAGAAAACGCTCGAACTCGGGGAGGAATTGCGCCAGGAAGTCGCGGTACGTCTGCGAAGTGGCCCCTGTCTCCGGATCCCACAGAAGCTTCCGCTCGCGCCCCTGGCCCTCATAGATGCGGATCGCATGTTGCACGCCCCACTGCGTGAAGAGGTGGGTCCATTCGAAGCGCTTCAGGCCGTGTGACTTCGCGGCGGCGATCCAACGGCGCACATCGCGCCAGTCGAAGAGGTAGCGCTCTCCCTCCTGGCGCACATCGAGGAGCTGCGTCGGGCGCTTCACCCCATCGAGCGGGGGCGTGAAGACCGGCACGTAGATCGTATCCTGGCCATGCGCCACCACGTCGGCGAGGTACGCGTCGAGGATCCGCCAGAGGCCTTCCTCCCACGGCTCCACCTTGTAGTAATCCATCAGCGCGTCGGCATAGAACCAGTGCGTCACCGGAAAATCGCGTCGCGCCGGAAGCAACGCCGGGTGGATCGTGAGCGTCGCCGTGAGCGTGGTGGGCGTCTCACCCTCCGGCGTGAGGGTCACGCGCACCTCATGCGTTCCTGGATGGGCGTCCGCACCCACCAGGAGGGTGATCCAGAAGGCGTTCGACTCATAGGGGCCGGCGTGGATCGTGGTTTCCGGGAAGAGCGGGTCGGGTACGTAGCCGGGAAGGTGCCCGACGCCGTCCGCGTCGTCCGGCGGCACCTGTGTCGAAAAGTGCGGCATCGGCACGAAGCCGACGCGGCGCACCAGCGGCTGCACGCCATCGGGTGCCTCGACCGTCGCCGTCACCCTGCGCTCCTGGGCTTCGCGCCGGAACGCCACCTGGAACGAGACGCGCTCGCCACGCGCCGCCTCCAACGCCAGGGAAGAGCAGGCCTCCGCCTCGGAACGGGGATAGATGCGCTTCAGGGAAGAAGAGAGCCAGGATTGCATCGTCTGAGTGTCTCCAAATGCCAGTCGTGGGAAATGGGGCGAGCGACAGGGGCAGCGCGCGGGCGCTCCAGCCACCCACCTCTCCAGTGCCCGCCGCGCAAGGGCAGCAAGCAACCATAAAGATGCTTCGCGCCAGCGCCGGGCGTTCCCTGCCACCGGCGTGGCGCGCGCATAGGCACTGCCGGAAAGGCCGGAGGGGAGTTAGTCTAGACGCGCGATGGCACCGGGTAGCGCGGCGCGTCTCCGCGCTACCCGGCAGTCAGGAGCGCCCTCGATAGAGAGAGACAGAACGGGCCGAGGTCACCTAGCGTCGCGCGCGTATCGCGGCGTGAGAGCGTCACGCTTCGCCGAGGGCTTCGTGAATCGCGGCATGGACCTGATCCTCGGTTTCGGGAACAAACGGCCCGGTGCGCCGGTGGTATTGCTGAGCGAACCACACCTCGTAGCCGCCTTCCGGGATCTGCCGGCGCACGGGCACGTAGCCAACAACGCCGTTCGTATAGCCGGCCACGAGCACGTTCTCGAAGCGCGGGCGCAGCTCGCGCTTCAGGCGCAGGCCGTGCTCCACCGTGATCTCGCCCGCGAGCGCGACCATCGCCAGTGACCGCCCGAAGCGGACCGTCTCGATCTCGAACGGCACCAGCGGCACCACCGGATCGCCTGCATCCATGCGGTCGAGGAGGTAGCGCGCCCACTCGCGGACGAACTCGCGCCCATCCGAGAGGCTCCGCTGCACCAGTTCGAGATCCATCAGCTCGGTGCGCAGCTCCAGGATGCGCTGGGCGAGGGCAATCGGCCCTTCCACGGGGCGCATCTCGCCCTGCTCGCGAACCCGGGCGACGGCGGCACCCAGCTGGTCGCCGAGGGCGCGGACCTCGTCCACCTCCAGCGAGCGGAAGCCACCTGACTGGGGATCGATGGCATACGGCTTCTGGTCCGCGCCACACCCCTGGATGAAGGCGGTGGTGACCCCTGGGAAGCGCCGGGCCAAGTAGTCGCGCGCGAAACCGGGGTAGTCGGGGCCGATGAGGAGCCCGCCGCGGCTGGTGGGATGGCAGGCGTAGCTGAAGATCAGGCCGCGCAGCTCGCCCGCGGGCGTCTCGATGGCGAGGACGGGCACCTCGTGGTCATGCGGCGCGTCGAGGGAGGGCTTCCACTCCACGCCCCCCTTCCCGTCCGGCTTCCGGCGCGAGGCGGCGAAGGTACAGGCGCCGGAGCCAAAGCGAAGCCGCGCCTCGGAACGGCTCTCCCACGCCCGCGTGGCACACTCCGCCATGGCGCTGACGGCGCGCTCCAGGTAGTCGTAGTCGAGAGGGCCAAACCGTCGCTCGTCCTGCTCCCGGATGCATGGGCCGCAGTGGGTGTGGCTGCCGCAAAGGATGTACCGCTCCTCCGGCAGGCCAATCGCCTCGCGCAACCGGGCGCGCATCATCGGCGCCCGGTCGTAGAACCCGAGCCAGTCCGCGCAGAGGAGGACAAAAGGCGTCGCACCGTCGTCGATCGCGATGGCAGTTGCTTCCAGCGAGCGGTAGATCCCCGTCGAGGGCTCGGTGCGGGCCGCGAACCCCGAGA
>Ga0116169_1002380_pt1 | contig 13921 bp, 11 predicted proteins | sample AD_UKC130_MetaG_FD_89796 | JGI IMG/M metagenome (GOLD analysis project Ga0116169, IMG submission 89796) | Active sludge microbial communities of municipal wastewater-treating anaerobic digesters from Canada - AD_UKC130_MetaG | ecosystem: Engineered > Bioreactor > Anaerobic > Digestate | place...
ATGCACGGTGCATCTTGCGCTCTTTAAATGTCTTTGCTACATATATCTTTTCGCCTGTGAAAGGATCTATTTCTGTATAGTACATACAACCAGAGGTCGTCATGGGAAGGGGCATGAAATCCTGTATCTGTTCGGGATAAATGTTTTTCTTTTTCAAATATCGGGACATGGCATATGCATCCTCAAGGGTTGAACCAGGATGGGCAGTTATAAAATAATGGACAAGATACTGGTCTTTTTTTAATTTAGCATTCACCTCTTTAAATCTTTCTACGAATCTTTCATAACACTCAATGGGAGGTTTATTCATCAATTTTAAAACACGGTCTACACAATGTTCAGGGGCAACCTTCATCTGTCCGCTTATATGGTTTTTACAAATCGCCACCAGATATTCTTCGCCATCTTTGCCGGATATGAGGTCGTATCTTATACCGCTTTCTATAAATACATGTTTAACCTTAGAAATATTTAATATCTCTTTATACAGATCAATGCAATCACGAAGACCCAGTTTTAGATTATTGCACTTTTTAGGTATGAGACACTTTCTATTGATACACGCACCCTTTTTATCCCATAGAGGACATTTTGCCTTATATAGATTTGCCGTGGGTCCACCAACATCTGTTATTGTTCCTCTAAAATCCTTTCTTTCTGATATAAGCTTTGCCTCTTTTAAAATAGAGTGCTTGCTTCTTGACTGGACAATCCTTCCTTGATGCATATAAAGCCCGCAAAAACTACATTCACCACAGCAACCCCTGTGGGAGATAATGGAAAACCTAACAGTTTCAAATCCAGGTATGCCACCGGATGCATCATAAGATGGATGGGGATTCCGTGTATAAGGTAGCTCATATATTTCATCCATTTCCCTCTCACTTAAAGGTGGTTGTGGCGGATACTGGACAAGATAACGGTTACCGTGCTTCTGGATAATGGTCTTTCCCCTAAAAGGGTCTTGATTTGTATATATTAGCCTGAATGCCTCGTTGAATTTTTCCTTATCATTTTTTACTTCTTCATAAGACGGGATTTCTATAAAATCTGTGCCTTCTTCTATGGAATCTTCAACATCTTTTGCAATAGTTGCTGTTCCCAAAATGTGTTTAAGGCCTTTACCTTGTTTAATTCTATCTGCTATTTCAATGATTTGCCTTTCACCCATGCCGTATACAAGAATATCTGCACGGGCATCAAAGATAATAGACCGTCTTACTGTATTGTCCCACCAGTCATAATGGGCAAATCTACGAAGGCTCGCCTCAATACCCCCAATAACTATAATGACATCACCAAAAGCCTCTCTAATTCTGTTTGCATATACAATAACGGCCCTGTCTGGTCTCAGTCCTGCCTGTCCCCCTGGAGAATAATCGTCTTTTTTTCTTGGTTTCTTGTTTGCTGTATAATTGGCCACCATTGAATCCATATTCCCGGCAGTTATGCCAAAAAAGAGTTTTGGTTTGCCGAGTTTTTGAAAATCCTTAGTGTCCCTCCAGTCAGGCTGTGATATGATACCTACCCTATAGCCTCTTTTTTCTAAAACCCTCCCTATTACTGCCGTTCCGTAAGAAGAATGGTCTACATAGGCATCGCCTGTAATCAGGATTATATCCAGTTCTTCCCAGCCTCTTCTCTTTACTTCTTTTATTGACATGGGGAGAAAATTCATTTCCATAATACTTTTACAGGTTGGATGAAACTATTGAAAAAAAGTAGCTTTTTACCAAAGGCTACAATCTCATCTCAATGAGATAGGGTCCTTTATTTTCCAAGGCCTTTTTTAATTCAAAGGTAAGGCTTTCTGCATCTTCCACAGATACTGCATTTACGCCCAAGCCCCGTGCAAGACTTACCCAGTCTATAATTGGATTATCAATTCCAATGGATGCAATGGAATTTTTGCCAGGTATTTTATTCGCCCTTTCTAACTCAATCTTTAATATATTGTAAGACCTGTTTGAACATATAAGGGTTTTGATGTTTAAGGATTCATGTGCCTGGGTCCACAGTGCCTGAATAGTATACATTGCACTTCCGTCTGCCTCTATATTCATAACAACCCTATCTGGACATGCAATGGCTGCACCAATTGCACAAGGCATACCGTATCCTATTGATCCACCGGTAATAGTTAAAAGTGAATGGTGCGGTGCATAAGCACTCATTGGATAATATGAAAAGAAAGATGTTATTCCTTCGTCCACAATGATAGCACTTTCAGGTTGAAGTGCTGCTATTATATAAGATACTTTATCAGGCGTTAGCTTGCCTTTGGGCATATTTGATTTTAAATTTTTTGTTTTTTTCTGTTTTTTTATACTATTTTTTTTGGAAACCCCGAGTATTTGATCAAGACATTCAAGGGCATAACAAGGGTCCTGGTTTTCATTACATAGATACAATTTCTTTTGATTTCTCGTTAATAAATAACTATCTATGTCTTCATAGCCAAAGAACGTTACAGGTTCCTTTGTCCCTGCAATTACAAAAAGTTCATAATTTTCTAAGAGTCTTTTTGCCTCTTCTGGAAAATAGGGTATCTTTTCCACATAAGGAAGTCCTCCTCCCCTTTCTATGTATCCTGGAAAAGTTTCTGTAAATATGGCACATCCAGTCTTTTTCTGGATTTTGGAGGCAATTTCAAGACCCTTTTTTCTGAGGGTTTTTCCACCTAAAAAAAGGGCCACCTTATCTGATTTCTTCATTTTTTCTGCAATGGATTCAATATGATGTATATCAACGGATTCATAGGTTATTTCACCTTTAATCTTTAAGTCACGATGATCTATTTCTGCTATCTGGTGATTATAAGGTATTATGAGGCTTGCAATCTGACTTTTCAGGGATGCCTTTACTGCATCTTTTACATCTTTTACAAGCCTTGCAGGCTCTTTGTTTGTCCTATACCAGTGGGATACTGTCTTAACCAGGGTCTCTATCTCCATGTTCAGTGGAGGGTCTGCGGGGATATGCCAGGTTGCATGCTCGCCTATAATATTTAAAACAGATGCCTTTGCCCTTTTTGCATTATGGAGATTGGCAATTCCATTTGCAAAACCAGGCCCCAGATGAAGTAGTGTCATAGCAGGTTTTTCGAGCATCCTTCCATAACCATCTGCTGCACCGGTGCATACACTTTCAAAAAGACAGAGAATTGCCCTCATTTCCGGGTAGTATTTATCCATGGCAAGGAGTAAGGGTATTTCAGTAGTTCCTGCATTGGCAAAACAGATTCTAATCCCTGCTTCAAATAAGATTTTTATGACTGCCTCTGCACCGTTTTTTGTTTTTTTACCCCTCATAATCAAAATCTCCTTTGAAAGTGTCTTCTTTATCATATACTTGAGGGCTGAATTCTATTACTCTTGCATATTCAATCCCATAAAAAATATGGGCGCATCTCGGTTTTATATTAATTATCTGGCCTTTTTCGAGGATTTGCTGGTCCTTTTCACCTGTGTCTATGTCATAAAATTTTGCCCTTATTTTTCCAGAAATTATATAAAAAGATTCTTCTTTTTTTTCGTGATAGTGACTTCCCCTGAAAAAACCTTCTTTTAATTCAAAATAGGCAAGATGCCGTATCTCTCGGTTATACGAAACCTGAACAAATTCCCCTTTTTCTTCATCCCACCTTTTAGCCCCTTCTATTTCATTTGTATAAGGCAGATATTCAATGCTTATCTTTTCCATGGGATGCAACTAATATAATTTTTTATTTCAATTCAATCAAGAAAAACATGGGTTTTTGGATTATAAAATGAAAAAAGACGCAGACTAAGACCGCCTGCGTCTTAAAATTTATTCTAAATTGAATTTATATGGCCTTTAACGGACATCCGCCTTCTGTCTATAAACCTTATAGTCTGTATTTAATATTGCCCTTGCCTCATCATCGAGCACATCCGTTATAAAAGGCACCTTTGTCTCCCTCTCTGTTTCACGGTTTGCCGAGAATATATCGTTTCTTGATATCTCAGTGAGTTTAAATTTACGGGCGCCTGCCATAAGCTGCTGTAGTCCTGCTGCAAGCTTATCAGCCAGAGTCCACATGGCTATTGCGCCAAAGGGGATATTTTTCATCTCCTCTTCCCCAACCTTCTTCTGGACATCGAAGTAGCCTGCAAATATCTCTTCAGGGGTGGTGCCGAGCTCTTTTACTGCAGGGGCAAGTTCATTCCAGTTGCCGTTTACTGCCTTTTTCCTCTCCGGTCTTAAGACACCTTCTATATTTGAACCAACAAATCCTGGTATCATAACTGCCCTACCCATACATACAAGTTTTGTAAAAGGTGCACCAAGGGCTAATGCCTTAAATATGTGGTCTTCCCTTGCAAGACCACCGGCAAAGGCTATATCTACTACTTTTTTACCCCTTGCAGCAAGAATGGATGCATATTCATAGGTCTTTGAGTGAAGGAGTATGGATGGTACACCCCATGTCTCCATCATATTCCATGGGCTCATACCTGTGCCACCTCCAGAACCGTCAACTGTAAGAAGGTCTAAACCTGCATCAGATGCAAATTTAATGGCCATTGCAAGGGCCTCCATACCGTATGAACCTGTCTTTAAGGATATTCTTTTAAAACCAATTTTCCTTAAATATTCCACAGATTCCATAAATGATTCATAAACCTGTTCAGGTGTCGATAGATCTGTGTACCCCAATCTGCTGTATCTTGCAAATGCCTTGATGGCGCCCTTTTCAAAGGCCTTTTGAACCTCTGGTTTAGTCGGATCAGGATCTACAATATATCCCCTATCCTTTAAAAATAAGGCGTATCCGAGGCTATCTACCTGGATCTCTCCGCCTATGTCCTTTGCACCCTGGCCCCATTTTAGTTCTATTATAACCTTTTCACCGTATTTGTTGATAACATATTCGGCAACACCATTTCTTGTATCCTCCACATTCATCTGAACGATTATTGCACCGTAACCATCGAAATAACGGAGATATGTCTCAATTCTTCTGTCAAGCTCAGGTGCTTTAACAATCTTACCATCCTTTATAACTGCTTCCCTGTCTACACCTACTACGTTTTCACCAACAACAATGGGAATACCAATTAATGCCGCACCGATTGCAAAGGAATCCCAGTATTTTGCCGCAATAAAAGTTGAACCAAGGGCACCTGTCATTATTGGTATTTTGCATTTTGTTTTAATCTCATTTCCGAACTCTGTCTCGATACTTACATTTGGAAATATACAATCATCTGATGAACTTGAAAGTCCATTTGGCAATCCATATGCACCGTAATTATAACCCTGTATTCTTAATGAATTATAAGACACACCAATATGGCATGTATTGGCGCTACCTGCGGTTACTATTCCAAAGTCCCTTGGATATAGTATCTTTCTACCCTTTAAACTTGATAGCCATGTCTCGCATCTGCCTTTACAATCTGCACGGCATAGTGTACATAGTCCTGATTCAGCAGGATTGCCACGGTTTACAGTCCCTATTGCATCGTTTGATTTTGGCCATTCAATCATACAAACCTCCTTTTTATATGGTAAGTAGTTGCCATTATTTTGGCAATATATTACCAAAAAAAAATATATATTGGTTGAGCAATATTATCAGCTGAAATAATAAATGTCAAGTAAAAATTAGATATTTAAAAAATTAAAAAAATATTGCATTTTTTAAAACGAACCGTTATAATCTAAAAAAATGGCAATATTGCCATTAAATAATTAATTAATTGCCGATTTGAGGTCATTAAGAGGTCATTAATATGGATAAAAACAAAAAGAAGGAACTTTTAATACTTAATGTTTTAAGGGATTCTGACAGACCTTTAACGAGTGGAAAAATAGCAGAGAGGCTCGAATTAAATGGTTACGACATAAGTGAAAGGACAGTTCGATTATATCTAAAAAAGATGGAAGAGGAAGGTTATGTGTCAAGTAATGGCAAAAAGGGCAGTTCAATAACAGAAAAGGGTATCGGCGAATTAGACTCATCATGGGTAATAGAAAAAGTGGGTTTTCTATCTGCAAAGATTGACCAGATGAGCTATATGATGAGTTTTGATATAAACACTAGTTCCGGCACCGTTGTGATAAATGTGACCATCGTTGACCCCCACCAGTTTGCGAAAAATATAGAATACATTGAAAAGGTATATGCCGATGGATTTGCCATGGGAAACCTTTTGACCTTTCTGTCTCCTGGAGAGAATTTGGGACACATAAATATCCCGGAGGGGATGATCGGTATAGGGACTGTCTGCTCAATAACCATAAATGGGGTGCTTTTAAAGCATGGCATACCTACCACATCAAGGTTTGGGGGCCTGCTTGAAATAAAGGATAAAAAACCTGTTAGATTTGTTGAGATTATCATGTACGATGGGACAAGCATAGACCCTCTTGAGATCTTTATCAGAAGCGGTATGACAAACTATATGGGTGCCATAAAGACAGGTAATGGAAGAATAGGTGCAAGCTTCAGGGAGTTCCCTGCTGATAGCCGCGATAAGGTAATTCAACTTGCCGATAGGCTAAAAAGGATAGGGCTTGGCGGGCTTGTAGGCGTTGGTATGCCTGGTCAGAGCTTCCTTGATATACCAGTGAGCGAGGGCAGAGTAGGAGCAATTGTAATAGGAGGATTAAACCCTGTATCCATCCTTGAAGAAACAGGGGTCAGGGCCTATTCAAGGGCCCTTGCAGGCCTTATAGACTTTAGCAGGCTTTTCCCATATGAAGAGATGAGAGAAAGGATTAAGGCCTTTTTATGATTAAGTCTTTTCTTCAACTATTGCACGCCCATCATTTCAGCCTTTCATAATATCAAATTTCAACCACCTCTTTTAACCACGGGAATCGTTCCTTTAACAATTTTTCCACCCACAGACTGAGGGCGAAATCACCGCATCACATGAGCTTTCCGCCTATTAGTTTTACCTTAACCATCCCCTTTTTTATATCAATGTCTTCGAATTCTGCATAGCCTTCTGCAAGTTCTTCGAGCTTGGGTTTGAGTTCCCTAAGGGCATTCTTTACCTCTTCTTTAGGATCCATTTTTACTCCTCTTCGATTAATTATTAACATAATTATAATACCTGTATTAAAAAAAATAAATCGCCACAGGATAAAGATAAATTTCTTATAAAAAGGCAAAAAAATATGTTAATAATGTAACATATTAAAAAATTTTGAGGTTCTGTCTATGGATTTAAAGATAATCAACGAAATAGCAAAGATTGTGGGTGAAAAGAATTGTCTCACCTCCCTTGAAGAAAGAAGGTGTTATGCATATGATGCCAGAACAGATGGGGCAATACCTGATTTAGTGGTATTTCCATCTTCAGCAAAGGAAGTTTCCGAAATTTTGATTCTTGCCAATAAATATATATTTCCTGTAATACCAAGAGGCCAAGGCTCAGGATTAACCGGAGGTTCTATTCCTTTAAATGGTGGTGTTGTTTTGTCCTTTACTCGAATGAATAGAATCCTTGAGATAGATCCGGAGAATTTAATAGCCATTGTTGAACCCGGTGTTATTACCTTTGAACTACAACAAGAAGTGGCAAAATATGGCCTTTTTTATCCACCTGACCCTGCTTCTTATAAATATTCGAGTATCGGGGGAAATGTCGGTGAATGCGCAGGTGGCCCTAACTCTTTGAAATACGGTGTTACTAGGGACTATGTATTGGGGCTTGAGGTGGTAAAGCCAACAGGAGAAATATTAAATGTAGGCGTAAAAACCATGAAAGGTGTTGTTGGTTATGACTTAACAAGGTTGTTTGTAGGCAGCGAAGGGACACTCGGAGTGATAACTAAAATCATATTGAAACTTATTCCCTTGCCTGAAGCAAAGGCAACTATCCTTGCCCTTTTTAATGAAGTGGAAGAGGCGGCAGAGGCAGTTTCGGCAATCATTGCCGCAAAGATTGTTCCTTCCACCATTGAGTTTATGGATAAGGCATCCATTAAATGCAGTGAACAGGCAAACCCTATGGGACTTCCAGAAGGGATTGGAGGATTACTTCTTATTGAGGTTGACGGTGATAAGGAATCCATTAGGATCCAAGCTGAAAAAATAAAGAGGATAGTGCTTGAGAAAAAAGCGATAAAATGTGAATTAACAGAAGACCCAAAAGAGGCGGATAGATTATGGCAGGCAAGGCGCACCCTTTCTCAGGCAACGTATAATCTAAATCCAGTTAAAATTGCAGAAGATGTGGTTGTCCCACGCTCAAACATCCCCCGTCTTATAAGGGCCCTTGAGGAGATGGAAAAGAAATTCAATATACCTATTTTGAGTTTTGGCCATGCAGGGGATGGTAATTTCCATGTAAGCATTATGATCAAAGACAACCCAGAAGATAGGGCAAAGGCAGAAGAGGCAGTAAAGGCCATATTTGAAGAGACATTAAAGCTCGGAGGAACCCTTTCAGGTGAGCATGGTATAGGCACTGCAAAGGCACCTTACATTGGGATGGAATTGTCCCCTGAAGTAATAGCCACAATGAAAGGCATAAAAAAATTATTTGACCCAAAGAACATTTTAAATCCTGGAAAAATCTTTCCAGATTAAAAATAAACGGTAATATGGTTATGCCCTACCCTATTGGTTTGAACATTTTTTCCAATGATACATCTAATTTTTTTGTTAAAATTATCCTTAAGATATTATGAAAAATAGAAGATCAGACCATATGGATTTTTATGTATCCCATGAAACACAGAGTTACATATTAAGAAATGCCTATATCCCGGAACATATAATTGGGCTGATGAAGGCTATCTCAGGTGGTGATTTGGGGATGATAGGTGATTTTATATTTTATGTAAAAGACAATTGGCTTATATTTATAGGTTATCCAATCTGTGGCATAACAAATAAAAAAGACCTTTCTTTAACAACCGATTACATTGATAAGCTTATAAATGCATATGACCCTGATTATTTATGGGCGATTGCACCTGAGATACCAGGGGAACTAAAAAAAACAGCCGATGAGTTTCAAAGCGATTATTATTATACACTGGCTACTAGTGAATTTAACCCGGCCAGAAGACTTTTAAGAGAGGTTGAAAAGGCAAATAAAACCTTAATGGTAACTGCTAATAGAGAATTTACAACAAAACATAAAGCCTTAAGGGATGAATTTATAAAGTCAAGAAGCCTCCATCCTTTAGTAGAATCCCTTTATAAATCAATGGAAAAGCATCTTGAAAAATCAGATACTGCATTTGTTCTAAATGCTACAACCTCTGATGGTAAACTCTGTGCCTTTTATTGTTTAGATTCAGGTGCAGATAATTTTCTTGCATATATAATGGGTTGCCATTCAAAGGTATGCTATGTCCCCCATGCCTCAGACCTATTATTTGTAGAGATGGTTAGGATTGCAAAGGAAATGGGGAAATCTATAATAAATTTAGGCCTTGGTGTCAATGAAGGTTTGAAGAGATTTAAAATGAAGTGGGGCGGAAGACCAACTATACCTTACGAGTTTATTGAATTAAAAAGAAGGGTTTTATACCACAACTTGTTAAAAAAACTTGAATCTATACTATAAGATGTTCATGATTTGGAATCCATTCAAAAAAAGATTTAAAATGCTGTGGAAGATAGAAAAAGATAAGACAACGAGTTATCTTGCTGGATGTGCCCATTTTTTTCCAGTAAGCTATCGGTTATCCTTGAAGGAGATTATAAAGGAACTGGATGCAGTTGTTTTTGAAGGTCCTCTCGACGAGGGCAACATGGATGCAATAAGGGGCTACAGCATAGTGCCAGAGGGTAGCAAAAACATAAAAGAAATGATAGACAAAGACATAGTAAGGGCAATGGAGAATGAAATTAAAGCCTTTTATTATAAAAACACTGTTCAGGACTATATTAATATCTTAAAACCTGAAAGGTCTTCTATGTTACAAAGGGAGATTGAAGGCCTGTCACCGTGGATGGCATTTTTTAGAATATGGTGCATATTCCTTAAAAATCGTGGATGGCATTATTCTGTAGACATTGAGGCACATTCAATAGCAAAAAGACTCAAAAAGGATATTTACTATCTTGAGACCATAGAAGAACAAATATCTGCCCTTGAGGCAATACCAATAGAAAAAATTGTCCATTTCATATCACTTTTTTATAAATGGGAGGACTTTGCAAAAAATCATGCAAGGTATTATAAAACAGGTCAGATTGAAAAACTTTTGAATTCTACTTTAGACTTTCCCACAAGATATCCATCTATTATTGAAGAAAGAGACCCAATACTTTATAGCAGGATGAGACCTTTTATAGAGAAAGGCAAAACAATAGTCTTTGTGGGGATAACACATATAAAAGGCCTAAGCCTGTTTTTTCAGAGGGATGGATTTGTAGTCTCAAAATTATCATGATTACAAAAGCTACACACAGTAATTTTATATATGACAACGCCTATATACCAGAACACATTTATACCTATGTTCAGGGCATATCCGATGTAGATGTGTTTTTTTTTATGCCGTATGTGTGCTATTTTAAAGAAGGGCTACTTATATTTATAGGCTATCCCTTAAAAGATATATCTAATCTGTCAAGTCTAAAGGCAATCTTAGATAAGGCAATATCAAAGACAAGGTGTGATAAGGTAAGAATTATTTTACCCTCATGGCCCATAAACGGCTTATCTGATTATAAATTAATCTCCAGAGATGAATATTTTAGGTTAGACTTAACCTCATTCACTATTAAAAGTAAAATAAGGAATATGATAAACAGGGCGTCAAGGGATATCACTGTAGAGAGGACAAGAACAATAAGCAGTGAGCATAGTTATCTTATAGAAAGATTTTTAGATGAAAAGAAAATAGATGGCGATACTAAATGGATCATGGAACATATTGTTTCATATGTTGTAAAGTCAAATACTGCCTGGATATTAAATGGAAGGGATGCAAAAGGGAGGCTGATTGTTTTTGATGTAGTTGATGTCTTCTCAAGGGACTATATTTTCTATATGTTTAACATTAGATCAATAGATAAATATATACCAGGTGCATCTGACCTTCTGTTTTACGAATTGATTAAGATGGGTATTGAGAATAAAAAAAGATATATAAACCTTGGACTCGGGATTAATAAAGGGGTTAGTTTTTTTAAAGAAAAATGGGGTGGACAACCTTTTATCCCTTATTATCTATTAGAAAAAGAGATAAAAACAAAGATAAATGTTTTTTCCATAATTGATAAGTTTATATAGAACGCCTATTGTATTTATTTTTTATTTCTGCCCAAGTGGGCTTTTGACATTGAAAGATCTCAATTTCTTCAATCATCCCATGCTAATCTATTTATTTTTTTAAAAGCACTAAATTCGATCATAACTATATTTGCTTTTTCCCATCCATGATTTAAAAAGCACCCTTGATATGTTAGGCAATATTGGGATAATATCTAATTGATGAATCCTGTTACTATAATTAGCGATTATGGCCATTATTTTAGCCAGACAAAACAATTGATGCCCATGAACCTATCCCGGTTAGTTTCTAATATCATCCTCGTCTCACCTGAAAGGCTCAATACTACCTTGCCAAAGGTTAGATTATTGGAAGGCACATCTTTTCTTGAAGGCAGGGTATTGAATTATATCTGCGAAATTGTTGACACAGATTACATTCTATTTCTTACAAGGACAAATGAATTGGTAATCGACCAAAAAGCTTTAGAGGTCATGATAGATATGGCTGAAAAAGTGAGGGCAGGGATAGTCTACTGCGATTTCTACGAAGAAAACAAAAATGAAAAGAAACTACACCCCCTCAATGACTATCAACCAGGCAGTATCCGGGATGATTTTGATTTCGGTGCCATGATGCTTTTCTCCACAAAGGTAGTAAAAACTGCAATAAAAAAATATGGTGCTATACCACCTGTGAGATATGGAGGATTATATGATATTAGACTCAAGGTCTCTATTGACAATCCTATATATCACATAAAAGAACCGCTCTATTCTGTGATACAAGACAATAAGTCTTCAGAAGGAAAAAGTCATTTTGCATATGTGGATCCAAAAAATACCCATATTCAGAAAGAGATGGAGTCTGTTTTTACTGATTATTTAAGGAAAATAGGTGCCTTCATTCCATATGAACGTTTGAAAAGGGCAGATAAAATAAAAAACCCATTTCCTGTTGTGGCATCTGTTATCATACCTGTGAAAAACAGAAAAAACACGATTATTGATGCCATCAAAAGTGCACTATCACAAAAGACAGATTTCCCTTTCAACATCATTGTAGTGGATAACCACTCCCAAGACGGAACTACATTTGTCATCTCCAGCTTAGTAGACAAGCATCCTGATGTTAAACACATAATACCTATAAGGACAGACCTTGGCATAGGTGGATGCTGGAATGAGGCAGTCTATTCGCCATATTGCGGCAGATATGCAGTGCAACTCGATTCAGATGACCTATATAGCAGTCCTTACACTCTACAAAAAATCGTGGACATGCTAATGCAGGGTAGCTATGCCATGGTTATTGGATCTTATTGCATAGTCAATTACAACTTAGAGGAAATCCCTCCAGGTTTAATTGACCACCGGGAATGGACAGATGAGAACGGTCATAATAATGCCCTGCGCATAAATGGTCTTGGCGCACCCCGTGCATTTGACACAGATATTGTCCGTAAAATCGGTTTTTTGAATGTGAGCTATGGTAAGGACTATGCATTAGCACTTCGCATATGCAGGGAATATAAAATAGGAAGGATTTTTGAAAATCTATATCTCTGCAGACGATGGTATGGAAATACAGATGCCTCACTTTCAATAGAGGATGCCAACCGAAATGATGCATTCAAGGATAAGGTCCGGACAGATGAAATACTTGCAAGACAGGCTTTAAATAAAAGATTAGAGGGTTAAAGGTGCAAGCTCAAAGGATGAATCGTAAAAAAATCTATGCCTCATTTGACGGTAGTCAAAGCATAAAAAACATTTCAACCCTCTGTATTGAACTTTTAGAAGAGCAAAAAAAGACATGGCCTGAACTAAAGGATGCCCACGAATATCTAAAACATATCAAGGTAAGGGATATCCAATGCAATGGCTATTCAGTTAAGATTCAACACAATCTAAAAAGGGCAAAAAATAGCACTGCCAGTTGCGACATTGCCCAAATAAATAGCCGTCAATGTTTTCTCTGTATTGAAAATCTTCCAAAAGCACAAAGGGGTATCCTCTATAGAGACGAATATCTGATACTTTGTAATCCTGCACCTGTTTTCCCAAATCACCTTACTATAAGCAATCTAAAGCACATTCCTCAAGGGATTGCTAAAAATATTAATATCCTTATTCAGCTTTCACAAGACTTAGGGCCAGATTGGTTAATCCTTTACAATGGCCCCAAATGCGGTGCATCAGCCCCAGACCATTTGCATTTTCAAGCAATTCCAAGGGGTCATACCCCTGTGGAAAAGGATTTACAGGATAAAGATAAGTTTGTCCTGTCAGCACAGTCAGAGGGAGTCTCTATCTATAAGTCAAAAGACATTGGTAGAGAAATCATAATCTTTGAAGGCGTAGATAAGGATGCCATTGCCGGTGTATTTAAAAGTTTTCTTGAGGCACTTAGGTCAGTGGTAAAAACAGAAGATGAGCCTATGATTAACATATTATGTTTTGTCGAGGGCGGAAAATGGTATATCCTTGTATTTCCAAGGGCAAAACACCGACCCGAGGCATTCTTCAGAGATGATGATGAAAAAATTACTGTAAGTCCTGCGGTTATTGAGATGGCAGGTGTTATTATTACCCCTTTTGAAAGGGACTTTTTAAGGCTTGATGCATCTAAAGTTGAGGCTATCTACCGTGAGGTGTCCCTTGATGGAAATAAACTGAAATGCACTTTAAAATACCTCCCTGTGTAG
>Ga0116169_1002387_pt1 | contig 13890 bp, 11 predicted proteins | sample AD_UKC130_MetaG_FD_89796 | JGI IMG/M metagenome (GOLD analysis project Ga0116169, IMG submission 89796) | Active sludge microbial communities of municipal wastewater-treating anaerobic digesters from Canada - AD_UKC130_MetaG | ecosystem: Engineered > Bioreactor > Anaerobic > Digestate | place...
GCTAAGGGTGGATGGGGCGGGATGGGGAACTCAGTGGACTTCGGTATTTGCGTCGAGCTTGAGCAGTTCCATCAGCTGCCCGACCAGCGGTCCGACGCGGTCATGCTTGCGCCGCTGCATCGGGTTGTCGCGTCCGGGAATGTCGACGGTGATCTGCTCGATGATGGTGCCCGGACGCTCGCTCATGACCAGGATGCGGTCCGACAAGGCCACGGCTTCGGCGAGGTCGTGCGTGATGAACAGCACGGTCTTGCCTTCGTCGGACACGGTGCGGGCCAGGTCCTGCTGCAGGATCATCTTGGTCTGTGCGTCCAGTGCGGAGAAGGGCTCGTCCATCAGCAGCACCAGCGGGTCGACGGCCAGCGTACGGGCCAGCGCTGCGCGCTGGCGCATGCCGCCGGAGAGCTGGTTCGGATAGTGGGCACCGAAACCCTTCAGGTGGCACTGCTCCAGCAGCCGGTCGGAGATGGCCTTGCGGGCATCCGCCTTGACACCGCGCAGCTCGAGGCCGAACTCGATGTTCTGGGCAATCGAGCGCCAGGGCATCAGCAGGTCTTTCTGCAACATGAACGACACATGCTCGTTCGGCCCCTCGACCACCTGGCCGGCGACCTTGACCGTGCCGGCACTGGTCCTGGCCAGGCCGGACCCCATGTTGAGCAAGGTGCTCTTGCCGCAACCCGACGGACCGATGATGGAGACCACCTCCCCCGGTGCGATCGAGAAGCTCACATCCCGCGCGGCCAGTACCTCGTGCGACTTGCCGCGGGCCGCGAAGCGCTTCTCGACGCCGATGAACTCGATTGCCGGGACACCCTGGGGCGGCTGGAAGCGGGTCATTTCGGCGCCTCTTCCACCTTGATCGGAATGCGGATCGAGACACGACCCCCTTCGACCTTGACCGGAAAGCAGCGGATATCGTGCTGTCCGATCTCGTTCAGGCATTTGCCGGTGGCGATATCGAAACGCGCGGCATGCAGCGGACACTCGATCTGGCCGTTTTCCTGGAAGCCTTGCGACAGCAGGGCATAGGCGTGGGGGCAGATGTCTTCCAGCGCACGGACCTCGTCGTCCTGCAGGTAAAGGCCGACGTTCTGGCCATTGACTTCCACGCCGAGCGGGAAATCCGGGTCGAGCTGGTCGCGCGATGCGACGTCATGCCATTCGGGGCTCAAATCGTCTGGGTCCATGTCGATGCCACTTTCTGATGAGGGGAAGAACGTGGTGCTTTCGTTCAACCAGTGAAACATTGATTCGCTAAGGAATCATTATTGGCCACCCTGCCACCCCGGTCAACGAATAGTTGAGCAGACCGCAGGGAATTGACAGCCCGCCGCAGAAGGCCCGGGGGTGCGCAGCGCCGGGCGCCGCTTTGTGCCGGCCTTGCAAGCGGTCACGACGGTTGTTTACAGTCCGGACCCGACCCCGCTGGTAGACTGAACCGGCTTTCCCAGCGCGCCGGCCTGCCCCTTTTCGGGCGACCCTGCCGGCCACCATCACACCCAGGAGTACCCATGGCATTTTTCGACTTCATCAAGACCGCCGGCGAGAAGCTGTTCGCATCCAAGGACACCGAAACCGCGGCCGCCACGCTGGCGCAAAAGCCGGATGACGGCGCGGCCAAGGCCAAGGTCGATGCACTGAACCGCAGCGCTGGTGACGCCATCGAGGCCTACGTCAAGACGCAGGACCTGAAAGTCACCGGCCTGACCGTCACCTACGATGGTGCCAGCGGTACCGCCACGGTGTTCGGCATCGCCGCCGACCAGGCCACGAAGGAGAAGACGCTGCTGTGCTGCGGCAACGTGGGCGGCGTCTCCAAGGTCGATGACAAGATGTCGGTCGAGATCGCCGCGCCCGAGGCCAAGTTCCACACGGTGGTATCCGGCGACAACCTGTCCAAGATCGCCAAGCAGTTTTACGGCGACGCCAACAAGTACCCGGTGATCTTCGAGGCCAACAAGCCGATGCTCAAGCATCCGGACAAGATCTACCCGGGCCAGGTGCTGCGTATTCCCGCGCTCTGACCCGGCGCCCCGGCGCCCACGCAGGCCACAGGCACGGGCGCTGCGCGAGGGCGCGTCAGACGTCCAGCGGCGGCCGGTGCTGCGCCTGCGGCACCAGCTTCCATTGACCGACGAAGGCCGCCGCCAGCAAGGCCATCGCGCCCACGGCGGCCACCACGCCCCAGGCCTGCCACCAGCCGTTGTCGAAGGCCCCGAACAGACTGGCGCGCAAGGCCCGCACGGCCCAGGTGAACGGCAGCCAGGCGTGCAGCGACTGGAACAGGCCACCACTGAGCTCGATCGGCAGCACCCCGCCACCGGCCGCCAGTTGCAGGGTCAGCAGCAATACCGCCAGCAACTTCCCGGCTTCGCCGAAGGCACGCACCAGCAGGTGCACGATGGCCAGAAACGCCCAGGCCGACACCAGCATGGTCACCGCAAAACTCGGCAGGTCGGTGGTCACGACGCCCAGTCCGAGCACCAGCGTCAGCAGGATCAGCAGCACCTGCACCGCGGCCGTCGCCGCCGGCAGCAGGAACTTGCCCAGCGCACGCGCCAGGCGCGGTGCGCCGGCCTGCTCCTGCACCAGGGTCTGCATCGCGAACACGTAGACGATCATCACTGCACCCAGCCACAAAGCCATCGCCACCATATTGGGAACGAAGGCGCTGCCGTTGTTGGCCACCGGCGCCAGCACCTCGATCGCAGGTTCGACCGAGTCGGCCAGCCCGCGCGCACTGCCATCGGGTTTGCCGGCCTCGGGCGGCAGCACCGCCTTGGCCATCTCGACCCCGAAGCGCAGCCGGTTCGTCGCGTCGACCAGGGCCTTGCCACTGGCCGGCATGGCGTCGAGCGCCGCTGGCTGCGGCAGTCGCCCGGCCACCGCATGCACAGCGTCGCCGGCGACGGCGACGCCGTCGACCAGTTTGCCCAGACGCGCATCGAAGCGCCCCAGACCCAGGCCCAGACGGGTGTTGGACTCGCTCGCAGCGGCCAGACCCTCCTGCAGCTGCGTCTTGCCGCCGGCCAGTTCGACCGCACCCGGCGCCAGCGAAGTCAGCGGCGCGGACGCGGCCACCGTGTCGTTCGCCAAGCCGTCGCTTGACAGCGCGTGGGCCTGCAAGACCGTGGCGCCATCGCCCATCCTGGCGGCCGCGCCGCGCATCTGCTCGATGCCCTGGGTCACTTCACGCTGGCGCGTCACCAGACGCTGGGCGCCACTGCGCAACTGCTTCAGGTCCGCCTCGGACGGCCAGGCCTCCTCGATGCGCCGCAGCTCCGCGCCCGCCTGGCGCACGCCAGCCCCGAGTTGCGCAACTTCGCCATTGCGCCGGACCAGGTCGGATTCCAGCGCCTGCAGCCCGGCACGCAGCTGCTCGATGCCATGGCGCAGGTTCTGCAGGCTGCGCCCCGAGCCGTCGGCCACCTCCAGCACCTGGGCCCAGCGCTGCTCGTTCAGGATTTCGTTGGCCTGGTGACCCAGATCCTCGGCGAAGCGCCGGGCGAATCCGGCCGACGCATAGTTGTTGCCCTCGGACAGGATCACCGTGACCTTGCCGGCACCGGGCTGCACACCGGGCACCGCATTGGCGCTGAAGTCTTTCGGAATGACGATGGCAAACGCCAGGTCGCCCCGGCGCACCGCCCGGCGCGCGCTATCCGCATCGGCCAGCGTGCGAAAGCCGAAGCGGCTGCTGGCCACCAGTCCCCGCGTCAGCTCCGCACCGACATTGACCGCATGGCCTCGGTACTGCACACCGCCGTCGAGATTGACGATGGCCACCGGCAAGGCATGCGTGTTGGCATTCGGGTCCCAGACGCTGGTCAGGTAGATCAGCGCATACAGCGCCGGCACGATCGCAATCACCAGCACGGCCAGCGCATAACGCCGATAGCGGCGCAGCAAACCGGCATCCGAAGCGGCGATGCGCCAGACCGAAGAGAGGAATTGCTGCATGGCAGGCACCGGGTGGAGATCGCCGATTCTCGTACCTTTGTCACCGCTGCGCTGCCTGACGGGCTTGCGCCGGTCGCCCCTCCCGACGACCCGGGCCGCGGCATTCCCGCGTCATCGACAGCACCGGCCGGGAAAGGCCCATGCAACTCAACGCACGGCTGTCAGTGCGCTTGCGGCACAGCCGGGTCTGCAGCCTGCCGACGGGACCGGCGCCAGGCCTTCTCGACCTCCACCACCACCCACACCACCGCCGACAGCGCCAGGCACAGCAGCAGTTCCGGCGCCGACAGCGGCTGCGTCTTGAAGATCGGATTGAGCACGGGTACGTAGATGGTGGCCATCTGCAGCGCGAAGGTCAGCAACACCGCGCCCAGCAGTGGCCGGTTGCTCAGCAGGCCCAGCCGCCACAAGGGCTCGGACTCGGAGCGTATGGCCAGCACATGGGCCATCTGCGACAGCGTCAGCACCGTGAACACCATGGTCTGCCAGTGCGCATGGCCGGTCGACAGGGCCCAGGCCTGCACACCCAGGCACAGGCCGCCGATCAGCAGGCCGACACCCAGAATATGCTGCCACATGCCGTTGGCAAACAGGCTCTCGGTCGGTGGCCGCGGCGCACGCTGCATGATGCCGCGCTCGGCCGGTTCGGCCGCCAGCGCCAGACCGGGCAGGCCGTCGGTCACGAGGTTCACCCACAGGATATGGATCGGCAGGATGGGGATCGGCAGCAGCAGCATCGGCGCCAGGAAGATGGTCCAGATCTCGCCCGAGTTGCCGGTCATCGCGTAGCGCACGAACTTGCGGATGTTGTCGTAGATACGCCGGCCTTCGCGCACGGCGCCTACGATGGTGGCGAAGTTGTCATCCATCAGCACCAGGCTGGAGGCCTCGCGCGCGACGTCGGTGCCGCCCAGCCCCATCGCCACACCGATGTCGGCGCGCTTGAGCGCCGGCGCGTCGTTGACACCATCCCCCGTCATCGCGACAAACTCGCCGCGTTGCTGCAAGGCCTCCACGATGCGGATCTTCTGCTGCGGATCGACCCGCGCATAGACCCGGACATGGGCGGCCCGCGCCAACAGGTCGTCGTCGTCCAGCGTCGCCAGGTCGGCACCCGTCAGCACCGGCGCCTGGTCGTCATCGACGATGCCCAGCGCCCGCGCAATCGCCCGTGCGGTCGCCGGATGGTCGCCGGTGATCATCACCGGCGTGATGCCGGCCGCCTTGCATTCGGCCACTGCCGCTGCCGCCTCCGGCCGGGGCGGATCGATGAGGCCGATCAGGCCGATCAACTGCAGCTGAGACTCAAGCGCGTCGGCGCCAACGCCGTCGGCCGGCAGCTGCGCATGGTCGCGCCGCGCCAGTGCCAATACCCGCAGGCCCCGCGCGGCCAGCGCGTTGGCCTGCGCCAACCAGGCATCCGGATCGACGGCGCCCGGCCCGCCGTCCGCCGCATCGCGCCACCGTGCCGTGCACAGCGGAATGACCGATTCCGGCGCACCCTTGGTGTAGGCCACGAAACCCGCATCGGCCGCATGGAAGGTGGTCATGCGCTTGCGCACCGAATCGAACGGCCGCTCGCTCTGGCGCGCACACAAGGCATCGAGCGCCGGCTTGTCGATGCCGGCCTCGCTCGCCACGTCGGTGAGTGCGGTCTCGGTCGGGTCGCCGTTCCAGCCGCCGTCGGGGTCGCGGGTCACGTCGTTGCACAACACGGCAGCGCGCAACAGTTCGCCGAATGTGGCATCCGGCGCGCCTGCACCACGCTCCCAGCGCTCGCCCTGCGGCCCGTCGCCGACCTGCAGGTACTGCGCCTGCATGCGGTTTTGCGTCAGCGTGCCGGTCTTGTCGGAACAGATGTAGGTGACCGAGCCCAGCGTCTCCACCGCCGGCAGCGAACGGATCAGCGCATGTGCCGACACCATGCGCCGCGCACCCAGTGCCAGCAATACCGTCACCACCGCCGGCAAGGCCTCGGGAATGGCGGCCACGGCCAGGCTGATCGCCACCAGCACCATCTGCAGCGGCGCTTCGCCGCGCAACACGCCGGCGACGAAGATCACCGCGCAGATGCCCAGCACCGCGATCGCCACGCGTTTGCCGAACACCGCCAGGCGGCGCTGCAGCGGCGTCAGCTGGCCCGGGTTGTTCTCCAGCAGACCGGCGACACGGCCGAGTTCGGTATCCATGCCGGTGGCCACCACCAGACCACGCCCGCGCCCATGGGTGGCCGTGGTTCCCTTGAACGCCATGTTGAGCCGGTCGCCCAGCGCATGGGCATCGTCGCCCAGCACCTCGGCATGTTTGTCCACCGTGACCGATTCACCGGTCAGCGCGGATTCATCCACCTTGAGCTGGGCCACCTCGAGCAAGCGCAGATCACCCGGCACCTTGTTGCCGGCCTCGAGCATGACGATGTCGCCCGGCACCAGCGCACGTGCGGCAATCTTCTGCACCTGACCGTCGCGCAGCACCGTCGCGTGAGATGCCGACAGGCGCTTCAAGGCCGCCAGCGCCTGGTCGGCACGCCATGCCTGGACCAGACCGATCACCCCGTTGAGCACGACGATGACCAGGATCACCAGCGTGTCGACCAGGTCGCCGACCAGGCCCGAAATCACGGCGGCGGCAATCAGCACCAGGATCATGAAGTCGCTGAACTGCTCGACCACCAGCGCCCAGAAGCTGCGCCGCGTGTTGCCCGGCAGTTCGTTGGCGCCATGACGTTCGGCGCGTTGGGCGACCTCGTGCGCGCGCAGGCCGTGCGCCGGGTCGACGCCGTGGTCGGCCACCAGCGCATTCGCCTCGCGCAGATGCCAGTCGCGGTCGTCGGTGGCGGTGGTCTTTGGATCAGTCGCCATGCAGATACAACACGTAGGTATTGAAGAGGTAGACGGCCAGCAGCCCCAGGCTGACCCAGCCGACCGCACGCAACACGCGCGAACGCGGCCGGAAGAACAGGCCGATCATGGCCAGGCCGGTCATGATGATGGCCGACCCGGCGGTGACCGCGTGCACCGGCGAACTGTCGGCAAGCAAGGAACCCTGCACATAAAACAGATCGTCGACCGCGACGATGGCCACGTTGAACAGATTGCTGCCCAGCAGATTGCCAATCGCCATGTCGACAGCGCCGATACGCAGCGCCGACAAGGTCACCGCCAGTTCGGGCAGCGTCGTGACCAGGGCCACGAACATGCTGCCGACGAAGCTGCGGTTCCAGCCCATGGCGATGGCCAGGTCCAGCGCCACGAACGGCAACCACAGGCCGGCCAGGAACACCACGGCCGCCGCCAGCACGAAGCGCTGCACCGCCTGGCGCAGGTCCGGGCGCGTGTCGTCGGGCACCAGCGGCGCCGGCGTCGCATGGGCGCGCTCGTAGCTGAACACGGTGCGCATCGCCACCATGTACAGCAGGAACACCACCGGCGTGGCCAAGCTGAAGCCCAGGTTGGCCAGGAAGGCCGGCGTCGGGCTCTGGCCCGGATAGCTCAGGTGGCTGACCAGCAGGCTCACCATCACGAAACCCAGCATCACCACGCCGAATCCGGCCGCCAGCACATGGCCCTGGCTGGCCCGGTGCCACAGCGGCTCGCGGCGCGACAGGAAATCGACCACCACCAGAAAGAAAAGGTTCAGGTTGCAGCTGCCCAGCGCATTGCCCAGCGCCAGATTGGGCGCGTCGGCGACAGTCACACTGGTGATGCCGGTGACCAGCTCGGGCAGCGAGGTGGCCGTGGCCAGCAGTGCCATGCCGATCCAGCCACCGGACAGGCCGGTGCGGTGCGCGATCACGTCGCCATAGCGGGACAGCTGGAAACCGGCCAGGCCGATCAGCACGGCGCAGACGGCAAACTGCAGCCAGATCAGGGTCAGGCTGACCATGGGGGGTGCGGCGGTGCAAGGGTCACCATTCCATCATGCCATCGCACAGCCGATGCAACTGCCGCTGCGCCGTGTATCGCGCCGGGACTTGCCCCAGGTCAATCTACGGGCGACCGGTTGGCCCGCCGGCCAACGGTCAGGCCACGATCTTGCGCCCGCGCAGCCGAACCAGCAGCTGCGCCACCCCGCCGTGGCCACTGACCAACAGAATGCCGGCCAGCACCGGGATGGCGCCCAGCACGAAGCTGCGCTCGATGGCCTCGCCCAGCAGCCAGGCGCCCAGCACCATGCCGAGCAAGGGCGTCAGAAACGTGAAGACACCCAGGCGCGATGCCAGATAGTGGCGCAACAGCCAGAACCAGGCCAGGAAGCTGGCGAACGAGACCAGCAGCACCTGGAAGGCCAGGCTGGCCCAGACCAGCGGTGTGGCATGGATGCGCGTCTGGCCGCTGACCAGCGCAGCCACCGACAGCATCACGAAGGCCACAACCAGCTGGTACAGCAAAGTCTCGGTCGCCGGCGCCGTGGACAGGCGCGAGCAGCGGATCACGACCGTGGTCGCTCCCCACACCGCACCCGCCAGCAAGGCCAGCAAGTCGCCCCACAGGCTGGCACGTGCCGCGCCGGTCGCAGCAGCCTCGTGCCCGCCGCCGAAGAACGCGATCACGATGCCAGAGAACGCCAGCGCAATGCCCAGCCATTGGAGCGCGCCCAGCCGCTCGTTCGGCAGCCGCAGGTGCAGCCCGAGCGCGGCAAAGACCGGCGCGGTGTACAGGAACACCACGACATGCGAGGCACTGGTGTGGCGCAGGGCCTCGCCGACCAGCAGGAACTCCAGGCTGAACAACACCCCGGCCAGCACCCCGGGACGCCAGCGGCCGCCTGCCAGCTGCACCCGTTCGCCGCGGGAGAACATCAGCAGCGCCACCAGCACCGCCGCGCAACCGGAGCGCAGCGCCAGCTGGAACACCGGCGCGATGTCCGCCGCCGTGGCCTTGAGCGCGACCTGCTGCAGCGCCCAGGCCAGGCACAGCAGCAGCATCAGGCCGATGGCCTTCTCGTCGAGGGGCTTGCGGATGTCCATGAGGTTCTTTCAGGCGATGCACGGTGGTCGGAGGGGGTGATTCTGCGTCTGTCGGCTTCGATTGATATAGTGCAAACACGACAATCACTAGCGCTTGCCAGCCACCCCATCCATGCCCATCCTGCGTCCCAAACTGGAAGTCCCGCTGAGCACCCGCGAGCTGCCGGCGCCGGTGCTGTTCCGAAGCGCCCACGTACCGGCCGAAGGGCTGTATCCGCTGCACCGGCATGCCTGGGGCGAGTTCGTCTATTCGTTCAGCGGTGTCATGGAGGTGAAGGTGGCCGGCCAGCATTTCCTGGCGCCGCCGCAGTACGGCATCTGGCTGCCGCCCGAGATCGAACACGTGGGGCTGAACCGGCGCGAGGCGCACCACTGCTCGCTGTATGTGGCGACCGCCGGCTGCGGCGCACTGCCGGCCGCGCCCTGCGCGCTGACCGTGACTCCGCTGGTACGCGCCATGCTCGAGCACCTGCGCCAGCAGGCGCCCACGCTGACACCTGGCCCACAGGACCAGCGGCTGATGCAGGCGCTGATGGACCAGCTGGCACAGGCCCCCTGTGCCACCAGCTATCTGCCGCATTCGGACGACCCGCTGCTGGGACCGGTGCTGGACGCGCTGGCCGCCGATCCGGCCGACAACCGCAGCCTCACGGAATGGGCAGCGCTTGCGCACACCACCGAGCGCACGCTGGTGCGGCGCTGCCAGCGCGACCTGGGAATGAGTTTTGCCGAATGGCGCCAGCGGCTGCGCGTAGTGCGGGCGCTGCCGCGGCTGCAGGCCGGTGACAAGGTGGAGTCGATTGCGCTGGACCTGGGCTATGGCAGCGCGTCGGCGTTCATCGCAATGTTCCGCCGGATGATGGACATCACGCCCGACGAGTTTCGCAAGAACGCCCTGCCCCAGGCACGCGGCACCCCGACCTGAGCACCGGGCAAGCGCCCCGCTCAGTCGACGGTCGCGCCCGAATACCTGACCAGCTTGGCCCAGCGCGGCACATCGGCCTTGACGAAGGCGGCGAACTCGGCCGGGTCATTGCCCACCACGGTGCCGCCATCGGCTTCGACCCGCTGGCGCATCGCGTCGCTGCGCACGCTGGCACGCGCGGCATCGCTGAGCCGCTTGACCACATCGGGCGCCAATCCGGCCGGGCCGAACAGGCCGAACCAGGCGGCGGACTCGAAGCCAGGCAAGGTCTCGGCAATGGCCGGCACGTCGGGCAGCTGCGGCAGCCGCTTGGGGCTGGTCACGCCCAGCGCCTTGAGCTTGCCGGTGGCGATCAGCTGGCGCGCATTGCCCACCGCGGCGAACATCAAGGGCACGTTGCCGCCCACCACGTCGGTGATGGCCGGTGCGGTGCTGCGATACGGAATGTTGACGATGAACACGCCGGCCTGCATCTTGAACGCCTCGCCGGCCAGGTGCAGCGACGAACCGGTGCCGCCGATCGCAAAGTTGAGCTGGCCCGGCCGCTTCTTGGCGTACGCAATCAGCTCCTTGACGTTGGATACCGGCAGCGACGGATGCGCGACCAGCACCGATGGGGTGGTGGCCACCATGGTCAGCGGCGTGAAATCGGCCACCGGATCGAACGGCAGCTTGGGAAAAAGCGTGGCGTTGATCGTGTGGCTGGTGAAGGACAGCAGCAAGGTGTTGCCATCGGGTGCCGCCTTGGCCACCGCATCGGCCGCCAGATTGCCGCCCGCGCCGGCGCGGTTCTCGATGAGCACAGTGCGCCCCAGCAGCCGCCCCATCTCGGGCGCGATCTCGCGGGCCAGCGTGTCGGTGCTGCCACCGGGTGCAGCGCCGACGATGATCCTGATCGGCGGCTGGCTCTGCGCCGAGGCCAGCAATGGCAACGCGACCAGCGCCAGCAGGCAGGCACGTCGACGCAGGGTGTGGGTGGGGGAATGCATGAATGGGTCTCCTCGTGCGGATGTCGTTATGGGTCTGTCCGGCGCGGCCGTATGTACGCGGCCATGGACGGGCCGCGGCCTGTCCGTGCGGAACAAGGCGCCCCGCAAAGCGGCGGGGCGGGTGCAGTATCAAAGTCTTGAATTGTTCTGTCAATAGAACAATTGACCAGACAAATGCGCTCCCAGCTTCAGGTGCGCCGCATCCGCCGGGCGCAGACAGGGAATCAGTCGGCCTTGGCGACGCTGCCCATGGCCTCACCCAGCTGGATCGCGCGCTCGGGCGCCCATTCGGGGTTGAACACGAAGCGGCCCTTGGGGAACAGCGCCACCACGGTCGAGCCGAGCAGGAAGCGCCCCATCTCGTCACCGCGATGGAAGTCGATCGCCTGGCCGGTGTAGTCCCAGCTGCGCGGCTTGCTGCTGCGCGGCGGGTTGACCACGCCATGCCAGGTGGTGGCCATGCTGCCGACGATGGTGGCACCCACCAGCACCAGCACGAACGGGCCCTTGGCCGATTCGAACACGCACACGACGCGTTCGTTGCGGGCGAACAGGCCCGGCACGCCGCGCGCCGTGACCGGGTTGACCGAGAAAAGATCGCCCGGCACATAGACCATGCGTACCAGACGGCCGGCGCAGGGCATGTGGATGCGGTGGTAATCCTTGGGGCTCAGATACAACGTGGCAAAGAGACCGTCATCGAACTGCTTCGCCAGTTCCGCGTCCCCGGCGAGCAGCGCGGTGGTCGAATACTGGTGGCCCTTGGCCTGGAAGATCTGGTCGTGCGCGATGTTGCCGAACTGGCTGATCGCGCCGTCCACCGGGCAGACCACGTCGGCACGCGCCAGCGGCCGGGCATTGCCCTTGAGCGCACGGGTGAAGAAATCGTTGAAGCTGGCGTAGTTGCGGATGTCCGGGTCGGCCGCCTCGTGCATGTTGACGCCGTACTTGCCGACGAACCAGCGGATGATGGCCGTGGTGATCGCACCCGCCCGCATCGACGCGATGATGCCGCCGAACTGGGTCATCCACCGCTTGGGCATCAGGTACTGGGGCAGGACTTTGGAGCGGTCGGACACGGGGCTGGCAGCGGCAGAACCGCGGGGTGCAAAAGGTCCGGGATTATATCGAGCGGCCTGTTTTCGCCATATCGGGCATAAGCGCAGCGCCGGGCCGCTCCCAAGCAAGCGTGCGCCGCAGCCCTATGGGCGAAGGGTTCCTGATACGCAGCGCCGGGTCGCTCCCAAGCAAGCATGCACCGCAGCCCGATGGGCGAAGGGTTCCTGATACGCAGCGCCGGGCCGCTCCCAAGCAAGCATGCGCCGCAGCCCGATGGGCGTATCGCCCCTGAACCGTGCCAGGCTTCACAATGCGGGCATGTCGAACGCACGCATTCCTCCGATCCAGTGCCTGCTGACCTTCGAGGCGCTGGCCCGCCTGCGCAGTGTCACGCAAACCGCCGACGAACTGTATGTGACGCCCAGCGCGGTGAGCCACCGCGTCAAGCAGCTCGAGCAGATCATCGGGACCAAGCTGTTCGGACGCGCCGATTTTTCGCTGACCACCGACGGCAGCGAATACCTGGCGCATGTGCGCGAAGGCCTGGCCACGCTGCAGAAGTTCCCCGGCCGCAGCGGCACTGGCAGCAAGCGCAAGCTTCGCCTGGCCGTGACGCCGACCTTCGCACGCTCGATCCTGATCCCGCGGCTGCGCCAGTTCACCGACGCCTACCCGGAGATCGACGTGACGCTGCAGGTCTCGATCCCGCTGCTCGACGTGGTGGCCGAAGACGGCGACCTGACCGTGCGCTTCGGCACCGGGCGTTATGCCGACGTGGAGCACCTGTGCCTGCTCAAGGACGAGGTCACCCCGCTGGCCTCGCCCGCCTTCGTGCGCGAACACGGCCCGTTCGACACACCGCAGGATCTCGAAGGCGTGCCGCTGCTGCGCAGCCCGCTCGAGCCCTGGCGCACCTGGTTCACCGCGCACCAGTGCGACTGGCCGGAGCCGGCCGAGGGTTCGCAGTTCAACGACATCGGCCTGATGTGCGACGCCGCCGCCGCCGGCATGGGCGTCGGCCTGATCCGCCTCAAACTCGGCGCACCCTGGCTGGAGAACGGCACGCTGGTCCGCCTGTACGCCCACGACGTGCCCAGCCCGCACGCCCACTACCTGTGCTGGCGCGCCGGCACGATGGAACGCTGGGAATGTTCGGCGTTTGCGGAGTGGTTGCAGAAGAGTATCGGGACGGTGGGATAAGGGGTTGCCGGCTTTTTGAGTGGCATCTTTGGCACACGGGACATGTGGCGACGATTTGACGGGCCGCAACGATCCGACCACCGGCCAGAATTGCGTCTAGATCCTGCAAGTCCCTCGCCCGAAAACAACTCAGGGACAGGCAGGTCTGCCAGAATATCGAGATCCGTTTAATACGGTCTGCGTCAGCAGATGTGAGGCAGCAAGCGGCTTACAGGAGGATTCGATGCACAGCTTATCGATCGACGATAGTTTTAATCAGCACGTCCGGCTGCTCTGGATACCGCGTTATTTCTCTCGGTGCTGACCTGACCGCTTGCCGCGAGGAGCGGATTGACGCTCCCAGTGGTGCTTCGATTCATGCCCTGACCAATGGTGCGGTCGGTTGGCTAATGTTCCTTCGCTTTCCGGACGATTCAGGGTTCAGTTCGCGCAACCCGCAGGCCAAACCAGGCGATGATGAAATCATTCAGTACCTACTCGCAAACGGCCAAGTGGACAGCTACCCCGCGGCCTGGGCGATACCCGTCAGCACGGTAGAGCTAGCATTGGACTATTTCCGCAAGGAAGGGAAGCAGCCGCCATTTGTTACATGGCATGACGACTCAACTGGAACGTGGCATGGTTGACTTCGGACATAACTGGTCGTTCGTGTGGGACGGCTGCGCCGCCCCACAACTTCAGCGTTATTGAGCCGGCATCAACGAACTTGAATCAAGCCGCATATCGAACCGGACCATGCTCGAAGTATTTGCGAATCCGCTCAGGCTGACGTTGCACGCTGCGCA
>Ga0116169_1002389_pt1 | contig 13882 bp, 12 predicted proteins | sample AD_UKC130_MetaG_FD_89796 | JGI IMG/M metagenome (GOLD analysis project Ga0116169, IMG submission 89796) | Active sludge microbial communities of municipal wastewater-treating anaerobic digesters from Canada - AD_UKC130_MetaG | ecosystem: Engineered > Bioreactor > Anaerobic > Digestate | place...
GATGAAGGCCACTTTGCCGCTGACTTGTCCCATGGGTCCCGCTCCGTTGTATGAAGCGGCCATGGTAGTCACGAAGCGACTGGCGCTGGCTTGCGCGCGCGATGAAGTGAACCGCGCCGAGCGGAGCATGGATGAGGTCCGCAGACGCTCAGTCCACCCGCAAGCCATGGACTTTCATCGCGCGCTGCCTCGCGGACAGCGCCTGCCAAGCCTCGCGCTCAGTTCGCCGCGAAGCAGTACAGCCGGCCCGAGCCGCCGGTGCGCACCAGCGCCTCGGCGCTGCAGCCGGCCGACTGATGGGAGAAATTCCACGACTTCGCCCAGTTCTCGGGCAGCGGGCCGTTGCGGTCGTGATGGCCGACAATCGCCGAGCCTTCGCCGCTGCTGGTCCATGCCCGGCAGGTAGTGTCGGTCTGTGGTGCGAAGGCGGTGCCGTCGGCACGCGAGCCGGTCAGGATGTCGTGCTCGTTCGGCTTGTCGGCGCGGCCGTTGACCTTGTTGCCCTTCTCGTCGAGCGCCGTGGCCTGGGAGATGTTGTTGCCATTGTGCAGATGGGCCACGTCGCGCGCGATCAGCTCGCCCTTGGCGTTGTGCCACGGGCCGGCTCCGATGCGGTCGCGGGCGTTCACCGAGGGCGTGCCGGCTGCGTTGGTGGCCGACGGGAAGGCGCCCGGTACGCTGAGATAGGCGCGCCAGGTCTTGCTGCCCGCGCCCGCCGCGGTGGCGAGCTTCTGGCAGTGCGCATCGGCGCCGGCCAGGCCGCCGAAGTCGCCGCCCTTGCCGCTGCCCGCGCTGGTGACAAAAAAGCTCATGGAGCCTGAACCCGGCATGACGGCGCAGGCAGACACGAGGGCAACTGCGGCGGCAGTCATGACAAGGGTTCGAGATTTGCGCACAGCCGGACTCCAGGGGGGTAGACGGACTGCGGATGTTACCTGTCCCCTGCGGTTCGCGTACGGGTCGGCGGATCGTCAGTAGTGAGCAATCTGATACGTCATGTTTCCGGGCTTGAAGGTCTGCTCGTATTTGGCGGTGAACAGACCGAACAGCTCGTCGTAGCGCATGCCGCCCGTCGCGGGGTCCATCACGTGCATCCAGCTGTCCCAGTTGGAGCCGTCGCCGGTGAAGCCTTCGATCACCCGTGCATGCAGCCCGCCGGCGCCGGCCGGCAGGTTGGCCGAGCCGATCCACAGCAGCCCGTGGTTGCGCAGCAACGAGATCCAGCCGCGCGGCGAGTAGCACATCATGGCGCCGCACCGCATGCCGGCCTGGCGGAAGAACTGCTCGGCCTGCGCGGGCGGCAGGCCCTGGTTGTTGTCGTACATGTCGACCCACTGCTTGCCCACTGCGGCCACCGCGTCGCGGATCTGCAGCAGGGGCGTCTGCCGCTTCCAGGCGGTGATCATCGTGTACGAGGTCGCCCAGCAGGTCATGTTGGTCGGCTGGCCGATCAGGGACTTGTTGCCGGGGACCGTGTAGTTGTATTCGGGCTCGGGCGTCGGCGGCGGATTCCAGGGCGGGAACAGCTTGTCGAGGCGTTCCATTGTCTGCTTGCCGACCACGCCGTCGATGCTCAGTTTCTCCTTGCTCTGGAACTCGCGCACGCGATCGACGGTTTCCTGCCCGAAGATGCCATCCGGAAAACCGAACTTCTTCGTCGAGGCCGGCATGGCGTAGCCGAGGTCGATCAGTGCGTCCTGGACCCGGTAGACCGGCGTGCCGGTCTCGCCCTTGTGCATCGGCGGCTGATTGTTCGCGGCCTGCTGCAGCCGCTTGTCGGACGCAAATCGAGGTGAGGCCAGGGGCATGTTGCCTCCGAGAAAAAAGGGACGGGAATGGAGCGCCTGGCCCAGTGTGCGGCGCGCCGGCGACAACCGCCATCCGACCTTGGTTGTAATCGAAAGCCGGGGGCGGCCCGACGCAGCGGATGGCGCAGTTCCAAGTTCGCACCACCCAGGGCGCTCGAATCGCGGCCCTGCCTCTATGATGAAGGGCCCGCCATGAGGCGCCCGGACGTCCGGCACCTGGCTGTCGAATTCAACTCAGGACATCCCGTGAGATTCAGTTTTTCACCCGAGCAGGAAGAGTTCCGGACGGTTGTGCGCCGGTTTCTGACCGACCGTTCGCCCACCAAGGAAGTGCGTCGCCTGATGGAGACCCAGGCCGGATGGGAGGCCGAAGGCTGGAAGGCGCTGAACACCGAACTGGGTCTGTGTGCGGTGCGCATTCCCGAGGCCCTTGGCGGCCATGGCTTCGGCTTCGGCGAACAGTGCGTCGTGCTTGAAGAAATGGGTCGTGCACTGTTGTGCGCTCCCTATTTCGCCACCGCGGTGCTGGGCGCCGGCGCCATTCTGAACGCCGGCTCGGCGCAGCAGCATGAGGCGCTGCTGCCCGGCATCGCCACCGGCGACACCATCGCCACGCTGGCCAGCGTCGAGGACAACGGCCGCTGGGACGCGGCGGGCACCACGCTCACGGCGACCAAGTCGGGCGGCACTTATCGCCTGAACGGCCACAAGAGCTTCGTGCTCGACGGGCACACCGCCAACCTGATCGTGGTGCTGGCCCGTGCCCCGGGCTCGTCCGGCGACACGGGCCTGTCGCTGTTCACCGTGCGCGGCGACGCGGCGGGCCTCGCGCGCCGTCCGCTCGCCACGATCGACCAGACCCGCAAGCTGGCCCGCCTGACCTTTGCCGATGTCGAGGCCACGCTGCTGGGCGATGAAGGCGGCGCTGCCGGGCCCTTTGCGCGCACGATGATCGAAGCGGCGGTTTGCCTGTCCAACGAAATGGTCGGCGGCGCCGTTCGCCTGCGCGAAGATGCGCTGGCTTATGCGCAGATGCGCATGCAGTTCGGCCGGCCGATCGCGGCCTTCCAGTCGATGAAGCACAAGCAGGCCGACATGCTGCTCGAGGTCGAGCTTGCCCGGTCGGCCGCGTACTACGCCGCTGCAGCCCTCGACGAGGGCGACGCCGACGTCGCGGCCACTGCCTCGCTGGCCAAGGCCTGCACCAGCGACACCTACCTGCAGACGGCCATCCATGCGATCCAGATCCACGGTGGCATCGGCTTCACCTGGGACAACGACACCCACCTGTGGTTCAAGCGCGCCAAGGGCTCCGAAGTGCTGTTCGGCGATGCGCACCATCACCGCGAACAGATGATGCGCCACTGGGCCGCCTGAGAAGGACGAACATCATGACCGAACTGAACGAATCGTCGGTGCGCGCCGAAGTGCGTGCCTGGCTCGAAGCCAACTGGAACCCCGACTACAGCCTGCTGGAGTGGCGCAACAAGCTGGTCGACTCCGGCTGGGGCGCGCCGCACTGGCCCAAGCAATGGTATGGCCGCGACCTGCCGGTCGGCCTGGTGCCGGTGGTGGAAGAAGAGTTCGCGCGCATCGGCGCGGTGGGCGTGGCGAAGGTCGGCATCCGCGTGCTGGCCGCCGCGACCATCCTGGCGCACGGCACCGATCTGCACAAGGAACGGTTCCTGCGCCGCAGCCTGACCGGCGAGGACGCCTGGTGCCAGCTGTTCAGCGAGCCGGGCAGCGGGTCGGACGCCGCCGGTGCGGTCACGCGAGCCGACCGCAAGGGCGACCATTGGGTCATCAACGGCCAGAAGCTCTGGACCTCGGGGGCGCAGAAGGCCGACTGGGGCCTGCTGCTGGCGCGCACCGACTGGAGCAAGCCCAAGCACGCCGGACTGTCGTTCTTCATCATCGACATGCACCAGCCCGGTGTCGTCGTGCAGCCGCTCAAGCAGATGAACGGCCACGCCACCTTCAACCAGATCTTCATCACCGATGCCGTCGTGCCGCCCGAGCTGCTGCTGGGCAAGGAAGGCGGCGGCTGGGCGGTCACCACCACCACGCTGATGCACGAGCGTCGCGGTGCCGACGGGCTGCGCTCCTGGGGTTCGGCCGGTTCGGACAAGGCCGGCCGCGCCTACGATGAAGAGCGCGCCGAGCTGGCGGTCGCCCTGGCGCCCTACAAGTGGTATCCCAACCGCGCGGGCCGGGTCGAACTGATCGTTCCGCGTGCGAAGGAAACCGGCAAGATCAACGATCCGGCGGTGCGCCAGGAAATCGCCCGGCTGCTGACGCTGGCCAAGTCCGCCGAGTGGACCGCACGACGTGCCCGCACCGCCCAGGAGAACGGTCTGCCCCAGGGACCGGAAGGCTCGCTGGGCAAGCTGGCGGCCAGTCATGTCGCACGGGCCGCCGCGCGCGTGCACACGCTGATCAGCGGCGCCGACGCCCTGCTGTCGGGTGAAGACGGCCCGCTCAATGGCACGATCGCCGAGATCCTGATCTCGGTGCCGGCCACCTCGATCGCGGGCGGCACCGACGAGATCCAGCGCAACATCATCGCCGAACGGGTGCTTGGGATGCCCAAGGAGCCCAGCATCGACACCGACAAACCGTATCGCGACGTGCCGCGAAACATGCCGCGCTGACCGGCTCACCCGAGACTGCCCCGTGAATTCACGCATCCTGTTCGTCAAGCGCCCCAGCGGCTGGGTCGATCCTTCGTGCTTTGCGCTGGAGGAATGTCCCGAGCCGGTGATCGGTCCGCAGGACGTGCTGGTCCAGGCGCTGTACCTGTCCACCGACCCTTATCTGCGGGGCCGGATGAACGAGGGGCCGTCCTATGCGCCGGGATTCGCGCTGAACAAGCCGATCGTGTCGCGGGTCGTCGGGCGCGTGATCGCCTCGCAAAATGCGAAGTTCGCGGTCGGCGACCATGTCTGGGGATTCCTCGACTGGGCTCAGCGGGTGGCCGTGCCCCGCGGCGAAGGCCTGCAGCGCATCGACGCCTCGCTGGGTCGTGTCAGCCTGGCCGTCTCGGCGCTTGGCATGCCGGGGCTGACCGCCTGGGTCGGCGCGATCGAACTGGGCATGCCGGCGCCCGGTGACACCGTGTACATCTCGTCCGCCGCCGGCGCGGTCGGACAACTCGCGGGGCAGTTTGCCAAGCGGGCCGGTGCGCGGGTGGTCGGTTCGGCCGGCAGCGACGACAAGGTCGCCTATGTGCTCGACAAATGCGGCTTCGATGCGGCGTTCAACTACAAGACCACCGACATCGACGAGGCGCTGAGCCAGCACTGCCCCAAGGGCATCGATGTGTACTTCGACAACGTCGGCGGCGCCACGCTCGAGGCGGCGCTCCGCCATGCCAACATCGCGGCGCGGTTTCCGGTGTGCGGCATGATTTCGGCCTACAACGAGGTCGGCGACCGCGGCATCCGCGGCCTGCAGGCAGTGCTGAGCAAGCGCATCACGATGACCGGCTTCATCATCTACGACCACGTGCACAAGCTGCCCGCCTACCTCGCGCGCGTGGCGCCGTGGTTTCGCAGCGGCGAGATGGTCTTCCACGAGGACATCGTGCAGGGCATCGAGAACGCGCCGGCCGCGCTCATCGGCATGATGCAGGGCGAGGCGATCGGCAAGCGCCTGGTCCAGGTCGCCCCCGAATAGACCGTTTCACGAAAGACAACCCGATGACAACTCTCGCGCCCTACAGCGTGGTCGCCTTCAATGCCGCCAAGCTGTCCGAGAACAAGATGCACGACGACACGGTGGCCAAGCGCTTCGGCTTCACCGGCGGCCTGGTGCCGGGTGTCGATGTGTTCGCCTACATGAGCCATGCGCCGATCGCGCGCTGGGGCCGCGACTTCCTCGAGCGCGGCGAGATGGCCGGCCGCTTCGGCAAGCCGCTGTACGAGGGCCAGACCGCCACGGTCACCGCGCAGGAGCACGATGGCGGACTGGACATCTCGATCGAAAGCCAGGGCATCGTCTGCGGCACGGCGCGCGCGACGCTGCCGGCCGCACCCGCCCCTGCGCTGCGGTTGAGCGATTTCGAGGAGGGCAGCCCGCCGCCTGCGCACGAGCAGCGTCCGCCGGCCGACGAGCGCAGCTACCGGCCCGGCGCCTGGCTGGCGATCCGCCCGTTCGTCTTCGATGCCGAACAGCAGGCAACCTATCTGAAGGACATCGGCGAGCGCGATCCTTTGTATTCCGAGCAGGGCTTGCTGCACGACGGCACGCTGCTGCGCGCCTGCAACTGGGTGCTCACCCACAATGCCCGCATGGGGCCGTGGATCCACGTCGGCAGCAAGGTGCAGCATCTGGCCACCGGGCGCGTCGGCGACGAGATCTCGACCCGCGCGCGGGTGCTGCGCAACTACGAGAACAAGGGCCACAAGATCGTCGAGCTCGACGTGCTGATCGTCGCCAACGGCACGACCCCGATCGCGCGCGTCGAGCACGCGGCGATCTACGAGCCGCGGCAGGTGCGGGCCGCCTGAGCGGCCCGGCCGCTCAGACGATCCGGCTCTTCTTGTCGCCCCAGTACTTGTCGCGCAGCACCTTCTTGTAGAGCTTGCCGGTGGGCAGGCGCGGCAGTTCGTTGGTGAAGTCGATCGAGCGCGGCACCTTCTGGCGCGACAGGTGCTCGTTGCAGAAGGCGATCAGCTCTTCGGCAAGTTCCGGCCCGAAGGTCACGCCCGGCGCCGGCTGGACGACCGCCTTCACCTCTTCGCCGAGATCCTCGTTGGGCACGCCGAACACCGCTGCGTCCATCACCTTCGGGTGCGTGATCAGCAGGTTCTCGCATTCCTGCGGATAGATGTTCACCCCGCCCGAAATGATCATGAAGGTCGAGCGGTCGGTCAGGTACAGGAACCCGTCGTCGTCGACGTAGCCGACATCGCCGACGGTGCTCATCGTGCCGTCCGCCGAGCGCGATTCGGCGGTGCGCGCCGTGTCGTTGAAATACTCGAACGGCGTGGCGGTCTTGAACCAGATCTCGCCGGACACCCCCTTGGGACAGGGCTGCATGTTCTCGTCGAGGATGTGCAGGTCGCCGAGCAGAACCCGTCCGACCGAGCCCCGGTGCGCCAGCCACTCGTGGCTGTCGCAGGCGGTGAAGCCCAGGCCTTCGGTGGCGCCGTAGTATTCGTGAATGATCGGGCCCCACCACGCGATCATCTGCTCCTTGACCTGGGCCGGGCAGGGCGCCGCGGCATGGATCGCGATCTCCAGCGATGACAGGTCGTAGCGCGTGCGCACCGCTTCGGGCAGCTTGAGCATCCGGCTGAACATGGTCGGCACCAGCTGGCTGTGGCTGACCTTGTACTTCGGGATCAGCGCCAGATACTGCTCGGGATCGAAGTGCTCCACGATGATCACGGTGCCGCCGTTGCGGATGGTCAGCGAGACCGCCGCCTGCGGCGCCGAGTGGTACAGCGGCGCCGGCGACAGATAAATCATGTCGGCCCTGTAGTGCCAGAGCTTGTTCAGGAAGTCGAACAGCGGCAGCGGCTTGGAGGGCGGGTTGTCGGGCAGCGGGCGCACGATGCCCTTGGGCCGCCCGGTGGTGCCGGACGAATACAGCATCGGCGTGCCCAGCGACTCGTCGGCGATCGGTGTGGCAGGAAAGGCGGCCACCGCGCTGGCGTAGTCGCGCAGCGGGCCCTCGTCGCCGCCCATGCCATCGACGATCAGGCACAGCGTCACGTTCGGGCACTGCTTGAGCGCCTCCAGGGCCACCTCGCGGCGCGAGGCGGACAGGATCAGCGCCTTGGACTCGCTGTTGTTCAGGATGTAGGCGAGCTCATCGGCCTTCAGATACGAATTCACGCAGGTGTAGTACAGGCCGGACCGCTCGCCCGCCGCGCAGGCTTCGAGATAGCGGTTGTTGTTCTCCATGAAGATCGCGTAGTGGTCCAGGCGCTTCAGGCCGTGCGATCGCAGCAGGTGCGCGAGGCGGTTGCTGCGGGCCTCGAGCTCGGCGTAGCTCACCGCCTCGCCGGTGCTGGCCATGATGAAGGCCGCCCGATCGGCGTGGTCCACTGCGTGTTGTCCTGGGTACATGGTCGTGTCTCCGTTGGATGTCTTGCCGAATGACTGGCCGGATGCCGCGGGGCCCGTTTGCGTGCATTCTGCCATCGACCGAAGACCGCGGCGCCGGATCCCGGGTGTGCCCTTCTGGCGCGCATCGCGATGATTCATTACTGTAGGCGGCTTTCCTTCGGACCCTTGGAGTTGAATCGATGAGCGCGTTTCGCATGCTGGTCCTGGGTGGCGACGGTGTGGGCCCTGAAGTGACTGCACAGGCGCTGCGGGTGGGCCGCTGGATCGCCGGGCGGCATACCCGGGAGATCGACTTCTTCGAAGAGCCTTACGGACTGTCCGCATTCAAGGCGCAGGGCGAGATCCTGCCTGCGCGCACGCTGGCCGCCGTGCGCGAAGCGGACGCCATCCTCTTCGGCGCCATCGGCGGCGACTATGCGGGTGTGCCGGTCGCGCAGCGCCGCGAGGGCAGCGTGCTGCGCCTGCGCCGCGAGCTGGTTCTGTTCGCCAACCTGCGTCCGGTGCGTTACTGGCCGGCGCTGGCGGCCAGCTGCCCGCTGCGGCCCGAAGTCGCCCGCGGCACCGACATCGCGCTGGTGCGCGAGAACGTCGGCGGACTGTATTTCGGTCAGCCGCGCGGCATCGAAACCCTGGCCGACGGGCGCCGGGAAGCGGTCAACACGCTGCGCTACACCAGCGACGAAATCGAGCGCGTGGCGCGTTTCGCCTTCGAGCTGGCGCGCACCCGGCGCCGGCAGGTCTGCTCGGTCGACAAGTCCAACGTGCTGGAGTCCGGCGTGCTGTGGCGCCAGACGGTGAGCGCACTGCACGAGCGCGAGTATTCCGATGTGGCGCTGTCGCACATGCTGGTCGACAACTGCGCGATGCAGCAGGTGCGCGACCCGCGCCAGTTCGACGTCATCGTCACCGACAACATGTTCGGCGACATCCTGTCCGATGGTGGCGGCGCGGTGGCCGGCTCGCTCGGCATGCTGCCCTCGGCATCGCTCGGGGCTGCCGGCCCGGACGGCCGGCGGCCCGCCTTGTACGAGCCGGTGCACGGCAGCGCGCCCGACATCGAGGGCAAGGGGGTGGCCAATCCGATCGGCGCGATTCTCAGTCTGGCGCTGGCCCTGCGCCATTCGGTCGGCGACGAGGCGGCCGCGGCGCGCGTCGAGCAGGCGGTGACCCGGGCGCTGGAGGCAGGCGCGCGAACCGCCGACATCGCCGCACCGGGCGAGACGGTGATCGGCACGGCCGCCATGGGGGACGCAGTGCTCGCTGCATTGAGCCAGTCGTAGGGACGGCCGCAGCCCGGGCCTGCGCGTCGGTCGCAGGGCCGCAGGCGGGCACATCGGCCCGCTCGTACTTCAGTCGTATTGCCGCGGCTCGGGCTCGATGCCAGGCTGAGGTTCGGCCTTGTCCCGGCCCTCCACTACTGAAGGCGAAGCCATCATGACAGTCACCCTCCTGGCACCCCACTGGGCTGCCAACGCTCGTCTCCAGAAGGCCGCGAACAGCAGCCCGCCGCTGCGCCAGGGCGAGCCCGACAAGGTGGCGGTGAAGCTGCTTCAGCAGGCCTTGACCACTGCGGGCTTCCCGATGAAGGCAGGCCCCGACGGCCTGTTCGGCAACCAGACCGCGCAGGCCGTCATCGCGGCTGAAAAGCACTTCGGATTCGAGGTCGACGGAGGCGTGGCCGGTCGCGAGGTGATCGGAGCGCTCGATCTCAGCCTGCGCGGCTGGAAGCCGCCGCCCGGAGCGCACTGGGGCGGCCTGCTGGCCCGGACCATCATCCCGGTGGCGCAGCGCAAGATCGGGCGGGCACTGACCGCGCTCGGCGATGTGCGCACCATGCTGCAGGTGGGCGGCTTCGATTTCGTGACCGCCGATGGAGTGACGATGTCGGCGCTGCGCACGCACTTCAAGCTGGTGCCGCCCGGGGGGGCGCGTCAGCCGATCGAAGAGTTCATCACGCTCGCCACCATCGATCCGCTGATCGCGAACTTTCGCGGCATCCGCAATACGCTGAACAGTCCGCGGCTGGTGCGCCACTCCATCTGCACCCTGGGGCTCGATGTCGCGGCCGAGGCAGCGTTCGGCGGACCCGAGCTGTTCGGCCCTGCCTACTCGGATTTTCGCTTCGATCCGGTGGGCGTGACGAATATCGACATCACCGGCCCCAATTCGCTGGCGGCGATGATGATGCACGAGGCGACGCACGTCATCGACGCCCGGTCGGGCGACGACGCGACATCCCACATCTCTGAGTTCACCGCCGCCTACGAGACCCAGCCGGCGCGCCATGCCCGTCATAATCCGAGTGCCTTCGCGACCTTCGCGGCCCATATCGACGATGGCGCCGACCGCCCCCGGGCCCTGCGCTTCGGGCTGGGGGCGGGCCGGCCCCTCTGATCCGAGGTTCTTCCGAACACCATGAATTCCGCTCCCTTGAATCATCTGGACGCCTGGCAGCTCGTCCAGGCCCTGGCTCGACGTGAGCTGCGCGCCGAGGACCTGATGCAGGCCTGTCTGGACCGGATCGCCGAACGCGAAGACGTGGTCCATGCATTTGCGCATCTCGATCCCGACGCGGCTCTGGCGCAGGCCCGGGCGCTCGATGCGGGCGCGACGCGGGGCCCGCTGCACGGCCTGCCGCTGGGCGTGAAGGATCTGCTCGACACCGCGGACATGCCCACCGGCTACGGCTCGCCCATCTACGCAGGCCAGCGTCCTGCAGCCGATGCGGCCACCGTGGCGCTGTGCCGTGAAGCGGGCGCGGTGGTGGCGGGCAAGACCGTCACGACCGAGTTCGCGTATTTCCATCCGGGCCCCACGGCCAATCCGCATAACCCGGCGCACACGCCGGGCGGGTCGTCCAGCGGTTCGGCTGCCGCGGTCGCCGACCGCATGCTGCCCCTGGCCCTGGGCACCCAGACAGCCGGCTCGGTCATACGTCCGGCCGCCTATTGCGGCGTGGTCGGCTTCAAGCCGAGCTGGGGAAGGGTGCCGCGGGCCGGCGTCAAAAGCTTGTCCGAGACGCTGGACACCATCGGCGGATTCGGGCGCAGCGTGCGCGATGTGGCGCTGCTGGGTTCGGTGCTGCTCAGCGATGCGCGGCTCGCGGCGCTCGCCCATCAGCCCGATGTCCAGGCGCCCCGCATCGGCCTGTGCCGAACCCCGCAATGGCCCCAGGCCGATGGGGATACCCAGGCCGCCTGGGCTGCCGCCACCCGCTCGCTTGCGCCCGAGGCGTCAGAACTGGGCGCGGTTGCGCTGCCCGAGGGCCTGGGCGACCTGATCGAACTGCAGAAGCAGGTGATGGCATTCGAGACGGCGCGTGCGCTCAGCCATGAACGGGTCAGCCATCGCGGTGGTCTGAGCGAGCGCTTGCGAACGCTGCTCGACGAGGGCATGACGATTTCTGCGGAGGAGCACACGGTCCGCCTGATCCGCCGGGCCCAGGCGCGGCACAGCGTGGGTGCGCTGTTCGACCGCTGGGATGTGCTGCTCGCCCCGAGCGCCACCGGCGAGGCGCCCGCAGGCCTGGGCGCCACCGGTGATCCGGTGTTCTGCCGGACCTGGACGCTGCTGGGTCTGCCCTGCGTGCACCTGCCCTTCGCCACGGGCCGAAACGGGCTGCCCGTCGGGCTGCAGCTGATCGGCCGCTGGGGCCACGATGTTCAGCTTCTGGCCGCCGCCCACTGGGTGCACCAGCGGCTGCTCGGCTGATCGGCAGGCGGCCTCGCCGGCGTTCAGGTCCCGCAGTAGGTCTTGTAGCCGCGGGACTGCGCTGCCGTGGCCGGCTCGGCATAGTCTGCACGGTCGGCGCGCTCGTCGAAGGGCTGCTGCAGCACCGCCAGCAGCGCCTCGAAGGGCGCAAAATCGCCCTGGTCCACGGCTGCGGCCAGCGCCTGCTCGACCTTGTGGTTGCGGGGGACGTATGCCGGGTTGGTCTGGCGCATCGCCTGCGCACGCTCGCCGGGCTGACGACCGTCGCCGCCTGCCCGTGTCTGCCAGCGGGCCAGCCAGTCATTCGCTGCGCCGGCGTCCGCGAACATCGCCCGCCAGCCCTCATCCGCGCCCGGAAGCCCGCTGTCGGCCGCATCCGAGAGCCGTCGGAAGGCCTGGGTGAAGTCGACCTGCTGCGCATCGAGCAACGCCAGGAAATCGCCGGCCAGGGCGGCGTCGTCCGGCGCCTCGCCGCTCAGGCCCAGCTTGGCGCGCATGACGGCGAGCCAGTGGTGTTCGTAGCGCGCGGGGAAGGCGTCGATCACCGCGGTGGCCAGCGCCACCGCGCGTTCAGGATCGGGGCCCAGCAGCGGCAGCAGCGTCTCGGCCAGACGGGCCAGGTTCCAGCGGGCGATCAGCGGCTGATTGCCGTAGGCGTAGCGTCCGCCGGTGTCGATCGAACTGAACACCGTTTCAGGATCGTACTGATCCATGAAGGCGCACGGGCCGTAATCGATCGTCTCGCCCGACAGCGTCATGTTGTCGGTGTTCATCACGCCATGGATGAAGCCCACGCCCATCCAGCGCGCGATCAGTGAAGCCTGGCGCTCACAGACGGCCTCGAGCAGTCCCAGATAGCGGTTGCCGTCCCCGGTCACGGGCGACGCTGGATGGCGCTCGATCGTGTAGTCGGCCAGCTTGCGCAGCAGATCCTCGTCGCCCCGCGCGGCGGCGAACTGGAAGGTGCCCACGCGCAGATGGCTGGCGGCCACGCGCGTGAGCACCGCGCCCGGCTGAGGGCCGGCGTCGCGGTAGATGTCCTCGCCGGTGAGCGTGGCGGCCAGCGCGCGGGTGGTCGGGATGCCCAGCGCATGCATCGCTTCACCGATCAGGTATTCGCGCAGCACCGGGCCGAGCGCGGCCTTGCCATCGCCGCCGCGCGAGAACGGCGTGCGTCCCGAGCCCTTGAAGGCGATGTCGCGGCGCCGGCCATGCCGGTCGATGACCTCGCCGAGCAGCAGCGCCCGGCCGTCACCGAGCTGCGGAGAAAATCCGCCGAACTGGTGGCCGGAATAGGCCTGTGCGATGGGCGTGGCGCCCTCGGGCATCTGATTGCCGCTGAAGAGGGTCGCGCCCAGCGGCGAGTCGAGCACATCGGCGACCAGGCCCAGCTCGTCGGCCAGCGCACGGTTGAATTTCACCAGCGCCGGTTGCGGCACCTTCGCGGCCTGCCAGGGCACAAACGCGCCCTCGAGCTGACGTGCGTAGGTGTTGTCGAAGGCGAAGCCGTCCATGGCGGCCTGCGCGGCGCTGCTGTTCGTGTTCATTCCTTCACCTTCTCCAGCGACAGCGCGTTCATGCAATAGCGCAGACCGGTCGGCGGAGGTCCGTCGGGAAACACATGGCCGAGGTGTGCATCGCAGGTGCTGCAGGTCGCTTCGATGCGCACCATGCCGTGGCTGTTGTCGCCGATGTAATCCACCACGTTGTCCTTCAGGGGCTGCGTGAAGGAAGGCCAGCCGCTATGGGATTCGAACTTGTGGGTCGCGTCGAACAGCTGAGTGCCGCAGCACACGCAGCGATAGATGCCCGGCTCGAAGATGCTGCACATCTCGGAGCTGAAGGGCCGTTCCGTGCCCGCGAGACGGGTGACCTGGAACTGCTCGGGCGTGAGCTGCTCGCGCCACTGCGCCTCGCTCTTCTCAACGCGCCGCTCGGGTGCCGGATTGCCGCGCTGCGCGCGCGAGACGACGTCGCTCCAGGTGTGCATGGGTGCTGCCTCTGATGGGGGTGAGGCGTCACTGTACCGCCGCGCGACGCCGGCCGGGGGCGGAGCCTGTGCCACGCGTGGGGTCGGCGAATCGGATGTGGCGCCAGCGGAACCAGTTCACGGTCTGCAGCAAACACTCCGTGCCTCGGCGATGCCCGTGTGCGACGCTTGCGACCTGAATTCCTGACAATAGTCTGACGGCAATCTTGAGGAGTCACTTTGCGTGGCCCGCATTTGCGTCGTGTGTTTCTTTTCCGTCGCCATCTTTCATGCGAACTGTGCTCACCCTGTTCGGGAC
>Ga0116169_1002390_pt1 | contig 13880 bp, 10 predicted proteins | sample AD_UKC130_MetaG_FD_89796 | JGI IMG/M metagenome (GOLD analysis project Ga0116169, IMG submission 89796) | Active sludge microbial communities of municipal wastewater-treating anaerobic digesters from Canada - AD_UKC130_MetaG | ecosystem: Engineered > Bioreactor > Anaerobic > Digestate | place...
GGCTTCGGTCATCAACGTGACCATCGGCTTGTTGAGGTCGGGAAAGACGTCCACCGGCATCTTGCGAACGGTCAGGGCGCCATAAATGATCAGCAGCAACGAGACGCCAAGCACGATCAGGCGCTGCTTGAGGCTGGTCGTGATGATGAAATCGAACACGGCGCTCCCTCAACGAATCTGGGACAGCGATGCGGCGCCCTGCACGACGACCTGCTCGCCGCCGCTCAGCCCGTCGGTCACGGCCAGCGAATGACCGTCCAGCGGCGCGATCCTGACCTTGCGCGAGACAAAACGCTCGGCGCTTTGGTGCACCCAGACGACCGATTCATTGGCTGCATTGCGCACCACGGCGCCAATGGGAACAGCGACGCCGGACTGGCGCTCGCTGGTCTGAGCCAGTACCTTGAGCGTCTGGCCGACCGCAAGCGCAGGCAACTCGCCGGTTTTCGGCAATTCGACACGGAACAGGACCGGCATGGCCTGCTCCCTGAGGCTGCGCCCGATACCGACGAAGGCAAGATCGAGAACGCCACCGGCCACCGGCGCGCTGGCCCTGGCCAATCCGGCGAGCAACCGCGGGTCGTAGGCCAGCGCTTCGACCGCCAGGCGCTGTGGATCGATCACCTCGAAGACCACCTCCCGCGCATCGACGACCTGACCGACGACGGCGTTGGCCGCGCTGACGACACCGCTGACCGGCGCCACCAGCGCTTCACGGCCGAGGCTGCCGCCGACCGCGCCTTTGCGCTTTGTGACGGCGGCGAGTTCGATCCGTGCCTGCTCGATGTCCTTCTGCGGAACACTGCCTTCGAGTTGCCTGAGGCGTGCGACACGGTGTTCGAGGACGCTTTCCTGGGCCGCGAGTTCGGCCAGCGCCGACTGCTGCGAAGCGCGTTCGATGGCGCTGGACGCCGGCTGCAGCCAGGCCAGCACCTGTCCTTTGCTGACCCGCTGGCCGAGTACCGCGAGTCCCTTCGGGCCGGCTTCGATGCGCCCGCTCTGGAAAGTCTGCACTCGGCCGCCCGCATTGGGGTCGCCGACGACGCGGCCATTGAGTTCCACGCTGCGGGGAAACTCGCCTTTGCGTGCCGCCTGGGTGCGTAGCGCCAGTTGCCTTTGGGCCGATTTCGGCACCAAGACGCTGCCATCCGGCAAGCGCAGGGCAGGCTCGATAAAAGTCACCAGTCCTGGGGCGTTGACTGCCTTGACTGCGGCAACCGCCACCGGGGCCGGGGTGGATTTCTTCTCGTCACCATGTTCCTCACCGCCGTGCGCCCAGACCTGAACCGTGAGAACGCCAGCCAACAGCAAGACAAGGGTGTAACGACTGGTGTTGCAGGAATCAGACATGGTGAATGGCCCTTTCTTTCGCTTGGCGACGCAGGCGACGCGCGAGCAGGCCGCTGCAGAGCAGGACCAGCGAAATCCCTGCGAGGAGCCACCACGGGCGTTTGGTATTGTCCTCGGCGGACGCTACCGCCGGGACTTCTCCGACCTCCAGAGTGGCGGCGAGCAGATCGACGATTTCGCCAGCCTGAATCGTCAACACCAGCGGGTATTTGCCGGCCTGGGCCAGGGCGGCGACCGGTAATTGATAGACCCCATCAGCCATCGCGGTGGCAACGCCCTTGATCCCTGGCCCCTCGACTTCGATCTGCGCGCCTTGAATGGGCCTGTTGTCGCTGGCGCGGTCGACATAGATGAGCAGATTTTTGTCGGCAAGCACGCCGACGATTTCCACATCCTCACTGCGCACCTCGAAGCGTGGCGCCAGGCGGACATCGACAGGCTTCGCGCTGGCCCCGTGGTCATGGCCTTCATGGGCGATGACCGGCGAAGACAGGGAAAACAGCGCCAGCAGAATGGCCGCAACACCAGCAGCGGTCGAGGTCGGGAGGAATGAGGGTCGGGTCACGGTGTGATTCCTCGGGCCTGGTTCAGATTGGCCTGCGCGGCGGATAGTCGGGAACGGCTGCGGACCTCTTCGATGCGGGCCTCGGTAGTCTGGGACTGGGTGCGCAGCAGCTCGACGAGCGAGGTTTCGCCAAGCTCGAACGAGCGGCGCATCAGCGCCAGACGCTCCGCCGCGGCTTGCTCGCGCTCGACTGCCAGCGCCGCACCGAGAGCGGCCGATTCGAGCTGCGCCTCGGCTTCGAGCACCTCCGCCTCGACTTCGGCAACAAGCCGCCGATGGTGGGCCTCGGCCTCGATCAGGGCGGTGTTGGCGCTGGCCATCAGCGGCGCATTGCGCGCTGCGACGGCCAGCGGGATGCTGATGGCAAATCCAACGCTGTCGCGCGGGGTGGCACCGGATACGTCACGATCACGGCGATAGAGCACACCGATACTCGGCGCCTCGCGGCGCGACTCCTGAGCCAGTCTGAGGGCCGCGCGGGCGCGCTCGATCACCGCCTGGCCGGCGGCGACGCGGGGATCGACCGCCCGATTGGCGACCACTGCGACCGGCTCCTGCGGATTATCCGGCAGGCGGTCCGTACTGGTCAGCACACGGTAGCGTTGCAGGCTGCGCACCACCACGAGTTGAGCGTCGGCAGCGGCTGCCCGCGCACTGGCGGTTTCCTGCCGGGCGAGCAACAGGTCGGAGCGGGCAATTTCTCCCACTTTGAGCCTCCTGCCGACATCAGCTTCGAGTCCTAGTGCGGTTTTCAGGCGTTCTGCGGCAACTTCGGCTTCACTCCTGGCCATGACCAGTGTCCACAGCGCTTTGCGCAGTTCACCGGCAACGGCCAGCCGAGTCGCCTGGATGTCGCCTTCATTTTCTTCGCCATCGGCCTCCGCCAGGCTCCTGCGGGCAGCCTTCTGTCCAGGCAGCCAGAGCGGAATGGAAATGCCGATTTCGCTCTCCTGGTTACCGAGATCGCTGTTCCAGCGGTCGGTTCGGTGAAAAGCGTCGATTTTCGGGGCGGCAGGAAACCAGGATTCGGCCACCGTTCGGCTGGCGGCGACTTCGTCCCGTTTCGCCTCTGCCGTTCGCCCCTGTGGGGAATTGGCCCACGCTTTCTCGAACACCTCGTGCAAGGTTTCCGCCTGCGCGGAAGGCGCTGCGGCAAGCATCACGATCAGGAGGGTGACCGCCAGCCGTGCCTTCACCTCAAGCGGATAACCATGCATCGGATGCGCCCATCGTGAATAGGTGATGGGCGCGATGTTGCCGGATGCTGCCCAACAGAAAGCTGACTGAAAAATTACAAATTTGTAATCTGCGTCGCTCGTGGGTGGCACGGTGACAGAAGTCTGAATGTCTCTCGTCTCGAAACCGTGCAGATCGATGTAGGCGGCACGAGCATCACCTGGAAGTTCGGACGTTCGGAACCGCGCCGTTCCCGCTCTCCAGGATTGTCTCTGGGATCGAGAGTGTTACGGTTCATGTGGCCGAAAACCCGTCCGGCCAAGGAATCTCACCGATGGAAACGACATAAACCCCAGGATCAGTGATTCGCGCATCAGCTCGTCGAGCTCGCCGGTGTTCCCGAAATCGAGCAGGGAGAGCCGTCCGTCGGGGAGAACGAAAACATTGCCGGGGTGCGGGTCGGCGTGAAACAAGCCTTCTTCGAAAGATCGTTTGCAGCATCAGCGTGACCAGGGTGTTTATCGACCGTGGCAGCGCTTCGGGGTGCCGTCTGGCGTAGAAATCCACCCTTTCGTCGGCCGAACTCCAGCGTGAGCACGCTTCCCCGCGAGTACTCGGCGACGACATCCGGAATCCGGAGGTCAGGAAAGACTGCCATCGCGGTGCGCAAGAGCACGATGGAACGTGCTTCGCGATTGAGGTCGGTCACCCGGTCAAGGCTTTTGGCAAACTCACGCACCACTACCGGGAGGTCGAGTGCGCGTAGACGCGGAAAGCAATGCCCATCGCAGGCAATTGGTCGTGCAGCAGCGCCAGCTCATCAATGCAGGCGGCCGGCAGCTGGTCGCGCCGCATGGCGTGCACTTGCCAGAATTTGAGGAAGACGAGCTCCAGTTCCTCGGCGGTCTCTCTCGCCGAAACAGTGCACCGACAAGCTTGTGTCGGGCAAACACGCGCAGAACCTGCAGGAGTCGCGGCGCTGCTCGCAGTATGCTGATCCTCTCCGTGTCGATCATTATCGCCATGTGATTCTGCCGGCCGTGATGGGACGGCCGTTCTACGGGTGGCGACCCCTGTCGCGGTAAGGGGCAAACTCGTCTTTCACATCATTCTCTCCTTGCGCTGAGACACCCCCGCTTATTGCTCGCTTCCGCGTTTCAGCGACCATTGCTTGACCAGCCCGTAGATCGCCGGAATCACCGCCAGTGTGAGGACCGTTGAGGAAATCATGCCGCCCACCATCGGCGCGGCGATGCGGCTCATCACTTCCGAACCGGTACCGGTTCCCCACAGGATCGGCAGCAGGCCGGCCATGATCGCCACCACGGTCATCATCTTCGGCCGCACGCGCTCGACGGCGCCTTCCATGACCGCCGCGTAGAGGTCTTCAACGTTTGCCGCGCGCCCCGCCGCGCGGCACTTCGCCTTGACGGCTTCCCAGGCGTGGTCGAGGTAAATCAGCATGATCACGCCGGTTTCGGCCGCCACCCCGGCGAGTGCGATGAAGCCGACGACCACGGCTACCGACAGGTTGTAGTCGAGCAGCCACATCAACCAGATACCGCCGACCAGGGCGAAAGGCACCGAGAGCATGACAATCAGCGTTTCTGTGAGGCGCTTGAAGTTGAGGTAGAGCAGCAGGAAGATCGACAGCAGCGTCACCGGAATGACGATCTTCATCTTCTCGATCGCCCGCTCCATGTACTCGAACTGGCCGCTCCAGGTGACGTAATAGCCGGGCGGGAACTTGACCTGTTCGGTGACCGCCTTCTTGGCGTCGGCGACGTAGCCGCCGATGTCGCGGTCGCGGATGTCGACGTAGATGTAGGCCGAGAGCAGCGCATTCTCGGTGCGGATGCTCGGTGCTCCCTTGGCGACGACCACACGGGCCAGCTGCCCAAGGGGGATCATCGCTCCGTCCATGGTTGGAATCAGTACCTCGCGAGCAATTTGCTGCGGGTCGGAGCGCAGTTCGCGCGGATAGCGGACGGTGACGCCAAAACGCTCGCGACCCTCGACCGTGGTGGTCACCATTTCACCCCCCAGCGCGGTGCCGATGACGTCCTGCACGTCGCCGACGGCCAGTCCGTAGCGCGCCAGTTGCTCGCGGTCGGGTTCGATATTGAGGTAGAAGCCACCGGTAATCCGTTCGGCGAAGGCGCTGGTCGTGCCAGGGACGGCTTTCACCACGGACTCGATTTCCTTGGCCAGCTTTTCCATCTCGCCGAGATCCTTGCCGAAGACCTTGATGCCGATCGGCGTCCGGATGCCGGTGGACAGCATGTCGATGCGCGCCTTGATCGGCATCGTCCAGGCGTTGGCTACACCGGGGAATTGCAGCGCCTGGTCGAGTTCGGCAATCAGCTTGTCGGTGGTCATTCCAGCGCGCCATTCGGATTCGGGTTTGAGATTGATCACTGTCTCGAACATCTCGGTCGGCGCCGGGTCGGTCGCCGTATTGGCGCGCCCGGCCTTGCCATAGACCGAGGTGACCTCGGGGAAGCTCTTGATGATCTTGTTCTGGGTCTGCATCAATTCGGCCGCCTTGGTGATCGACATGCCGGGCAGCGAAGCCGGCATGTAAAGCAAGCTTCCCTCGTTCAGCGTCGGCATGAATTCGGAGCCCAGCCGGGAGGCCGGATAGATCGAAAGGGCCAGGGCAAGGACGGCGAGCAGGATCGTCAGTTTCTTCCAGCGCATGACGCCGGCGATGATCGGTCGATAGATCCAGATAAGAAAGCGGTTCACCGGGTTCTTCGCTTCCGGCATGATCTTGCCGCGGATGAACAGCATCATCAGCACCGGCACCAGGGTGACCGAAAGCAGCGCTGCACCGGCCATCGAGAAGGTCTTGGTGTAGGCCAGCGGCGAGAACAGCCGGCCCTCCTGACCTTCCAGGCTGAAGACCGGCAGGAAGGAAACGGTGATGATCAAGAGCGAGAAGAACAGTGCTGGCCCGACCTCCTTGCACGCGGCGAGCATGGCCTCGGCGCGATCGCTATTCGAGTGGCCATCGGGTAAACGTTCCAGATGTTTGTGGGCGTTTTCGATCATCACGATGGCGGCGTCGATCATGGCGCCGATGGCGATGGCGATGCCTCCGAGGCTCATCAGGTTGGAATTCATGTCGAGCAGACGCATGGCGATGAAGGCGATGAGGATGCCGACTGGCAGCATCAGGATGGCGACCAGCGCGCTACGCACGTGCAGCAGGAAAACGATGCACACTCCAGCGACGATGATCGATTCTTCGAGCAAGGTTCGCTTCAGGGTTTCGATGGCGCGGTGAATCAGCTCGGAGCGGTCGTAGACGGTTGCCACCGTCACTCCTGCCGGCAAGCCGGGGCCAATTTCGGCGATCTTGGCTTTCAGGTTATGGATCACTTCGAGAGCGTTCTGGCCATAGCGCGCCATGGCGATCCCGGACACCACTTCCCCTTCTCCGTTGAGTTCGGTCAGGCCGCGCCGCTCGTCGGGAACGAGTTCGACGCGAGCGATGTCGCGGATCAGGACGGGGGTTCCCTTCTCGCTCTTGACGACCAACATCTCGATGTCGCCCTTTCCACGCAGGTAGCCTTTGCCGCGGACCATGTACTCGGTTTCGGCCATTTCCACGACCCGGCCACCGACGTCGCGGTTGGAATCGCGGATCACCTGCGCCACCTTCATCAGCGGAATGCCGTAGGCGCGCAGCTTCACCGGATCGACCGTGACCTGATAGGTCTGCACGAAGCCGCCGATCGAAGCCACTTCGGCGACGCCATGTGCCTTGCTCAGTTGATAGCGCACATACCAGTCCTGGATGGTACGCAGTTCGGCCAGCGTCTTGTCTTTGGCGAGCAATGCGTACTGGTAAACCCAGCCGACCCCGGTGGCGTCCGGCCCGAGCGACGGGGTCACGCCCCTGGGCATGCGGCTGGAAGCAAAATTCAGGTATTCGAGTACTCGCGAGCGTGCCCAGTAAATGTCGGTACCGTCCTCGAAGATGATGTACACAAAAGACGCACCGAAGAAGGAAAAGCCGCGCACCACCTTCGATTTTGGCACTGACAGCATGGCGGTGGTCAAGGGGTAGGTCACCTGATCCTCAACCACCTGTGGCGCCTGACCAGGGTACTCGGTATAGACGATGACCTGCACGTCCGACAGGTCGGGCAAGGCATCGATCGGCGTGCGCAGGACGGCGTAGATGCCACCGATGGTGAGGAACAGCGTAGCGAGCAGGACCAGGAAACGGTTTCTGCCCGACCAGTCGATGAATTTCGCCAGCATGGCGCCGAATCTCCGTTATGTCCGTAGTGATCGGTCAGTGACCGGCGTGCGGGTTGGCACCGGAGACCGGGGGGGCGGCCCGTTGGTTTACCGCTAGGGGTTTCACCGCCGTGATCACCCATTCGCCGGGCTGGCGTTCGACGAACTCAAAAGCAAGCTTGGCGCCAGGCGTCAGCGCATGCAGAAGCGTTTCGTTGGCTGCCTTGAATTTCATGGTCATGGCGGGCCACTTGAGGCTGGCGACCGGGCCGTGACTGATACTGACCGTGCCGGCTTTAGTATCCAGACTGTCCACCGTTCCTTCGGCCTGGTGGCTGGATCCCTTGCCCACAGGCGGCGCATTGTCGGCCTCGGCTCCCGTCTTGGCTGCCGCTCCGTGGGCAGCATGGCCAAAACCACCCATCGCCGCCTTGAGATTACTTTCGGCATCGATCAGGAAGTTGGCAGCAACCACCACCTGTTCGCCTTCCTTCACCCCCTCGATGACTTCAAGATAGGTCTCGCTGCGGGCACCAATCCTGATCTCGCGCGGTTCGAAGCGGCCTTCGCCCTGCTGGATCAGCACGATCTGGCGCGTGCCGCTGTCGATGACGGCGGAAACCGGCACGGTGACCACCGCAGCCTTGCCCGATAGCGCCAATTCCACCTTGGCGAACATCGACGGCTTGAGCAGCAGACCGGGATTGGCAAGTTCGACTCGAACCGGAACCGTTCGCGTCTGGGCGTTCAGCGTTGGATAGACGTAGCTGATAGTGCCTTCGAACTTTTGGTCCGGATAGGCGTTGATCATGACTTTGGCCTTGGCACCGGATTTGACCAAGCCGATGTCCTGCTCGAAGACATCGGCGATCACCCACACGGTGGACAGGTCGGCCACCTGGTAGAGCACTTCACCGGGCATGAAGCGCATGCCCTGCACGGCCTTCTTCTCGGTCACTATGCCGCTGACGGGCGAGCGGAAGGTGAGCGTACGCCTGGCATTCCCGGAACTCGCCAGGTCCCGGATCTGTTCGTCAGAGATGTCCCAGTTCTTAAGACGCGTGAGGCTCCCATCGGCCAACTGCTGCATGCCGCTTCGCGTTTCACTGCCGGCATTGTTCAGCGACTCGATACCCTGCATGGCAATCGCATATTCGCGTTGCGCAGAAACCAGTTCCGGGCTATACACTTCGAACAGCGGTTGCCCCTTGGTGACCAACTGACCGGTCACGTTTACCAGCAGTCGCTCGACGTAGCCCTCGAACTTCGGCGCAATCGCATACTGGCGGCGTTCGTCCGGCTCGATGCGTCCGGTGGCGCGAATGATCCGCTCCAGCGAGCGCAGGCTGGCGGCCTCAGTTCTGACGCCGAGCTTCTGAACTTTGTCGCTGCTGATCCTGATCTGGTTGGTGGCGGCAGTTCCCTCGTCCGCTTCGCCCTCGTAGACCGGGATGTAATCCATGCCCATGGGATCTTTCTTCGGCGTCGGCGAACTGTCAGGCAAGCCCATGGGGTTGCGGTAATAGAGAAGCTTGCGCTCATTTCTTGCCGGACCGGCAGACACGGCGGCAGCCTGCAGCGTCGCTTCGTCATGGCCTGGGACATTTCGCTGGCCGGCCCAATAGCCACCGGCGGCCGCCAGAGCTGCGACAGCCAAGGCGCCGAACGCGATTCGCGCAACCCGCTTCATAGATCTTCTCCCAAAAGACGTTCAATTTCTGCGAGGCGCGCCTGCCCTTCGGCCTGCGCCTTGATCTGCTCCTGCCTGGCCTGGCGAATCTGCCGCTGGGCATCGAGTAGCGTCGCAAAATCCAGCTTGCCGTTTTCGTAGCCGGCAAGGGCGGCCTTGAAAGTCAGTTCAGCCTCGGGGAGCAGATCGTCGGTCGCCAGGGCTTCGATACGACGCGCGCCATCGATGCCGGCAAGGTTTTCTGCCAGTTCGGCGAGCACCTGGTTGGTGCTCGCCTCCCGACGCGAGCGCGCGGCGGCCAGCATGGCCTCCGATTCGCGCTCCTGCGAGCGGCGCGAGGATTGCTGCAGGGGGATGTTCATTTCGATCATCAGCTCCCATTCCTTGATCGCATTCTGGTATTGGATTGGCCCGGCGCCGATCGTGAAGTCGGGGTAGCGGTTCCGGTAGACGAGTTCCCGACTTTTTTTTGCCGCTTCGAGTTTGCTTAAGTCAGACGCCAGCTGCGGGTTACGGGCGCGGACACGTTCCGCCAAGGCGGCGTAATCAAGCCGCGCAGGCGCCGGCAGCGGGCGAAGTTTTTCCGGTTCGGCCAGCGGTGCCTCTGCCGGCCGTGCCAGCAAGGCATTCAGGCGCGTATGCAGGTGATGTTGCTCTGTTTGCAGGGTCACCAGTTCGCCGCGCAGCTTGGTCTGCTCGACCTGTGCACGAATGACGTCCTGCAGGGCCGCGAGGCCGCCGGTGTACCGTGCCTGCGCGATCCTTTCGAGGCGCCGCATCAAGTCGAGTATTTCGCGCATCAGGCGCTCGTTCCGATGGACGTAATACCACTGCGCGTAGTTCGTCTTGATCCTCGCCGCGATGTCCGACCAGGTGCCCAGCAAGCGCGCCTTGACACTCTCTCCTTCGAGTTCCGCCACTTCGCGTTTAAGGTCGCGCTTGCCAAACCACGGAATGTCCTGCGACAGCAGGTACTTCGTGCTACCAACACGGCTCGGCGAGAGCGTCGGATTCTGGTCGCCGGACTTGGTGATGTCCCTCAGTTCCATCCTGAACTTCGGATCGGGCAAGGCGCCCGCCGACGTCACACGTTCGGCCGACGCAGTTGCTTCCGCCTGCATGGCGGCGTATTCCGGATTCCGGTCCCTGGCGAATTCGAGCAAGCTTTCGACCGTACGGCCGATGGCTGCATCCTGCGAAAAGGCAGGTCCGGCAGGTACCGCCAGAGCGAGCATCATCCACAAGGTGAACTTCCTCATCGGCGTGACTCCTCGCATGGAATCTCCTTGAACAATACAGATTACGTATTCTGGCAGCGTACCCCACGACATTTGGCGCTGCACGATATCGCCGACAGATAGTATCCAACCGGGGATTGCAGATCAGATTGCTGATGTCGTGCCTACGAATGGGCATCGAATGCCTGGGCAGTATCGCCCATCTGTTCTTGGTGCAGGCTAGTGTTGGGCGAATACTTTGCTTGTACCGTCGGTTTGCACCAACAGCGTTTGGTAGGGCGCTGGCCTTTGGGGAATCGGATGGGCACAGTTTGAATCGAGTAGCCCAACAGAAAGCTGACCGATAAATTACATTTCTGTAATCTTGCGGCCGGCCTGCGCACATCTCTGACTTTCACATGGCCGGATTACTCGCCTTCGATGTTCGTATGCTCTGCCAAACCACCAGGAGTCTGACTTGCGCATTACATTCTCGTAATCTTCAAGGAGACGCCATCAGGCCGGCGCAATATATCGCAAATCCACAAGCCTGATGAAGGAGAACGTCGATGAAAATCCTGGTCGTTGAGGATGAACTGAAAACCGGAAATTTTCTGAAACAGGGTTTGCTGGAAGCCGGTTTTGGCGTCGATCTGGCTCGCGATGGCGACGACGGCCTCCACTACGCGCTGACCGATGCCTACGATCTCGTAGTTCTGGACGTGATGCTCCCCGGTATCGACGGCTGGGCGGTGCTTCAGGGCATCCGCAAATCCGGCAAGGACATGCCGGTGCTGTTCCTGAGCGCCCGTGATCAGGTCGACGACCGGGTGCGTGGCCTGGAATTGGGCGCCGACGACTATCTGGTGAAACCGTTCGCCTTTTCCGAATTGCTGGCCCGGGTCCGCACGCTGCTGCGCCGGGGTGGCAAAACCACGGAATCGGAGTTCTTGCGGGCAGCCAATCTTGAACTCGACCTGATGCGGCGACGGGTCAGCCGCTCCGGCAAACGCATCGACCTCACGGCCAAGGAGTTCGCCCTGCTGGAACTGCTGTTGCGCCGGCAGGGAGAGGTGCTCCCCCGGTCACTGATCGCCTCGCAGGTCTGGGACATGAATTTCGATAGCGACACCAACGTGATCGAGGTCGCGGTCCGGCGTCTTCGAGCAAAAATGGACGATGGTTTCGAGCCGAAACTTATCCGTACGGTACGTGGCATGGGTTATGTGCTGGAGGCGAGCGAGTGCGACTGAGTGGGCGCAGGTCAATGACCGTCCGGCTGACGATGCTCTTTGCGTTGTCCTCGACGGTGGTGTTGCTGTTGTTGGGCAATTTGATCGCGGGCTCGCTGGAGCGGCATTTCGAAGAGCAGGATATGGAGGTGCTCACGGGCAAACTGAAACTTGCCCAACACGCCCTCGAAAGGGTTCGTTCGACGGTCGATCTGGGTGTCCTTCCACAGCATCTGGATGATTCCCTTGTCGGACACCATGGCTTGGAATTGGTCGTCGTGGCGCCGGAAGGACAGATCCTGTTTGCCACGAGTGGCGCTGAATTCCCCCAGTCCCTGCTGGAGAGCCACGTTCGTGTGGATTCGGCACGTCCCATAGTTTGGACGACAAAGGGTAATCACCCTTTGCGTGGTATTTCCGCTTTGGCCCGAACAGGGATCAAGGATGCTCAACCGGTCGTCGTAGCAGTCGCCACCGATATTTCACACCACGAGCATTTCATGAGTTCGTTCAGGATAACGCTATGGTCGTTCGTGGCCCTGGCCGCCCTCCTGACGGGCTTCCTTGGTTGGCTTGCAGTTCGCCGCGGGCTAGCACCGTTGCAAGCGATCAGGCATGAAGCGGCGGGCATTACTGCGCATCGACTTGACTCCAGGCTTTCTGCCGATGCGGTTCCCGTCGAACTGGCGGAGTTGGTCGAGGCCTTGAACGAGATGCTGGCACGGCTGGAAGATTCCTTCCGACGACTGTCGGATTTTTCCTCCGACATTGCCCATGAATTGCGAACCCCTGTCACCAACTTGCTGACGCAGACCCAGGTCACGTTGTCAAAGGCGAGGGCGTCCGATGAGTACTGCGACGTGCTGGCTTCCAATGCGGAGGAACTTGAGCGCCTGTCGCGAATGATTGCCGATATGCTGTTTCTTGCGAGGTCCGACAACGATCTGGTCATCCCAGATCGCGAACCGCTCGATCTGATTGACGAAGTAAAAGGCTTGTTCGAGTTTTACGAGGCGCTTGCGGAGGAAAAATCGATCGTCCTCACCTGCTCCGGCAGCGGCGTCGTTTCGGGAGACCGGCTGATGTTGCGCCGGGCCATCAGCAATCTGCTTTCGAATGCCCTGCGTCATACTCCGGTGGGAGGTCGCATAGCGGTCCATGTGGATGATACGGGCGATTCGGTTGTGAAGCTGTCAATGGAAAATCCCGGTGACAGCATTGCGCGCGAACACCTGCCTCGACTGTTCGACCGCTTCTATCGGGTGGACTCTTCCCGGCAAAGGTTGAGCGAGGGAGCCGGGCTTGGCCTGGCAATCACGCGGTCCATATTGCGCGCTCACGGTGGGGAGGCCGTCATTCGTTCCGAGCGTGGCACAACCGTGTGTGAGCTAAACGTTCCCGTTTGATCGTTCGGTTTCTGGATGCTTATGGGGTATGCCACGATGCCGTCGATCTTGTTCTATGGGCGCACCTTGCGCGGATGGATATTGGTCCGTGGTGTCGAGGTGCGCGACGATGTTGGCCTTGCTGGCCAAGTCGAGGCGGCGATCCAGCACGGCTGGCCGGTGTGGGCGTCTAGGACTTGCTGGAGAGTAGGCTATGGCCCTCACCAAGGCCCCCGTCGGACCGTGCGTCGTCGACGCCAGGCGGCGTCAGGAAGGTCACAAACGATCTTCACCACCCCTTCGCCCTGGTCGCTGTCTATCGCCGAGAAGCGCAGCGAACGGGCCAGCCTGAGCATCGGCTGATTGTCGGCCAGGACATGCCCGTACATTTGCCTTAGACCACGCTGCGCCGCTTCGCGGAGCAGCGCCTTGAGCAGGCGTCGCCCGATGCCCTGGTTTTGCCAGGGATCACCGATCAGCAGCGAGAAGCTGCAGTCGGTGCCGTCGCCCTGCTGTATGAAACGGCCGCCGGCGATCGGAATCTCCAGGCCGTTTTCGCGGCGCACGACGACCAGCAGATGTTCCTTGTGCGGGTCGACGTCGACGAATTTGCTCACCGCGGCGTCGGAAAACTCGGCGATCGCAGCAAAAAAACGGTTGCGGCGGGCCTTCGCCGACAACTGGTTGAGGGATTCCTTGACCTGTGGCGCGTCGTCCCGACGAATGCGACGCATTTCTAGCCGGACGCCGTCCGTGGTTTGCCAGCGGTCGACGTAGTCTTTCATGATGATGCAGCTTTCCGGGATGGGAGACGCGCAGAAAGGAACGATTGTAACGATTTCGCGGGCACTGCTCAGCCGAAACGGCCGGTGATGTACTCCTCGGTGAGCCTGGACGAGGGATTGGTGAAGATCTTCCGGGTATCGTCGAACTCGATCAGTTCTCCGATATACATGAACGCGGTGTAGGCCGAGACGCGTGCGGCCTGCTGCATGTTGTGGGTGACGATCAGGA